>Ga0209169_10000295_pt1 | contig 29950 bp, 24 predicted proteins | sample HubBroMetageWRM4_FD_188346 | JGI IMG/M metagenome (GOLD analysis project Ga0209169, IMG submission 188346) | Warmed soil microbial communities from the Hubbard Brook experimental Forest, New Hampshire - Hubbard Brook CCASE Soil Metagenome WRM 4... | ecosystem: Environmental > Terrestrial > Soil...
CGCCCCGGCTCAATGCTGCCGGGCGGCTCGGCGAGGCCCAGCTGGCGCTCGATCTCCTGCTGGCGTCGCCCGCCGACGCGCCGCGACTGGCCGAGGCGCTCGACGAGCAGAACACGGAGCGACAGCGGATTCAGGAGCTGGTCTGGATGGATGCGCGTGCCCAGGCGGCCGCGCAGGCCGACGCGCCGGCGGTGGTGGTCGGCGCCGAAGGATGGCACCAGGGGGTGGTCGGCATCGTCGCGGCGCGCCTGGTCGACGAGATGGCGCGTCCGGCGATCGCCATTGGTTTCAAGGACGGCGAAGGGCGCGGCTCGGCGCGAACCGTCCCGGGGGTGAACCTGTTCGAGGCGCTGACCGCCTGCGGCGCCCACCTGACCAAGTTCGGCGGCCACGCCGCGGCGGCAGGGATGAGCCTGACCATCGATCGCCTCGAGCCCTTCCGCGCCGCCTTCGTCACCGAGGCCGCCCGCCAGCTGGCCGGACGGATCGCCGCCACGGTCGAGGTCGACGCCGAGGTCGCGCTGGGCGATCTCGACCTGCCGTTTGCCGAAGAGCTGGCCCGGCTGGCGCCGTTCGGCGCCGCCAACCGTGAGCCGCTGTTTGCGCTCCGGGGCGTCACCGCCCGTTCCACCCGCGTGGTGGGGAAGGGGCACCTCCAGCTGACCCTCGACCACGGCGGCACGGTCAGTGAACTTGCCGGGCGGTCTTTGACACCGGCCGCGCGCGCCGTGGGTTTGACAAAAACCTACGGACGGGGCGACGCCGTCGTCCAGGCGCGCCGACAGCCAGTCCCGGTGCCCGGCCAGCGCCTCGACCGCGGCCGGCCGCACCCGGCCGATCGCCGCCGCGCACCTGGGCTCTGCCGCCAGCGCCGCGTCGACGGCCCCGGTGACCATCGTGATCGTCCCCGCGAACTGGCCGATGGCGGTCTCCAGGTGCACCCTCGGCATGGAGCCGAGAAGCCCGCGCGCCTCGGCCAGCGCGGCAGGCACCGCGGCGAGCCTGCCGGCCACCGCGGCGAGCCGGTCGGCCAGCGGGGCGAAATCCCTGGCCAGCAGCATGTAGATGGCCTTGCCCGGGTTCGCGAGCAGCGGGTTCCAGGTGTCCTCGCGCAGTTCGTCAAGCTCGAAGGACCGCCAGGCCACGCTGTCGGCCATCATGGCCGCGTCGACCTTGTGCTCGGCCGACAGGGCGCCGGCCTCGAGCGCGCTCAGCCTGGCGGACCAGCCGTCAAGCGCGCGCCGCTCGGCGGCCAGGGCCGCCTCGGACCGGCTGGCCAGCCTCATGTCGAACCTGTGGTCGCCGAGGCGGGTCGCCGCCACCGGGTTCCTCTCGGCCCGGTCATCGAGATACTCGCTGGCCAGCCTCGCGAACTCACGATCGGCCTCGCCGCCCATGGCTGACACCTCCGCTTTCATCGGGATCCCGCACCACGGTAACGAATGACATGATGGCCCGGTGCGCGTACTAGTGCCGCTGCCCGACCGGGATTTCGACGTCACGGAGGTCGCCGTGCCGTGGCGCATCCTGCGCGACGCCGGGCACCAGGTCGTCTTCGCCACCGAGCGGGCGGGCACGGTCCCGGCCGCGGACCCCCGGCTGCTGACCGGAGTGCTGTTCGGCCAGCTCGGAGCGGCCCCGGAGGCCAAAGCGCGGTACCACGAGCTGACCGAGGCGCCGGAGTTCGCCGCGACGATCGGCTGGGCCGACCTGGATCCTGCCGGGTTCGACGGGCTGCTGCTGCCGGGCGGGCACGCCCCGGGAATGCGCCAGTACCTCGGCTCCGCGCGGCTGACCGAGCAGGTCGGCCGGTTCTGGTCGCTGGGCAGGCCGGTCGGCGCGATCTGCCACGGCGTGCTCGTGCTCGCGCGCACCCGCGACCCGGGTAGGTGCGGCCGCAGCGTCCTGGCCGACCGCCTGACCACCTGCCTGCCGAAGTACATGGAACGCTCGGCCTACCTGGCCACGGCCTGGCGGCTCGGCCGCTATTACCGCACCTATCCCGCCTACGTCGAGGATGAGGTCAAGGCCGCCCTGGACGACCCGGCCCGCCAGTTCAAGCGAGGACCTGTCACGCTGTCCGCTCGCGGCACCGCGGCCGACGACACCCCGGCATTCGTCGTGCGGGACGGCAACTACGTCTCGGCGCGCTGGCCCGGCGACGCGTACCTGTTCGCGCGCCGCCTCTGCGACCTGCTTGGTTCCGCCGCCTAAAAATCCCAGTTATCCCGAACGGGCCGTGGCTCGACAAACCGGTCCCCGCCCGCGTGACGGTTGGCTCAGTCCTCGAAAACCCAGCGGGTGGGGGAGCCGGTGAAGTCCCCCGCCCGCAGGCTGAACACCTGGCGCGGGCGGACCCCGATCGTCGCGTTCTTCGCCGGGTCGAGGAAGTCCACCCCGTAGTCCGTGTGGTACTTCGCGTTCATCAGGTCGATGACCCGCTGCAGGACCTGCGGCTGGGTGGAGATGGAGGCGGTGCCCTCGATGACCACGGGGTCCGAGGCGTCCTCGGTCGTGACGCTGCACCGGGGGTCCGCGATCAGGTTGCGGACCTTCCGGGAGCCCGCGCTGCTTGTGAACCACAGTGTGCTGTCATCCCACATGCCCCAGACCGGCATGACGTGCGGCCGCCCGTCCGGCCAGACCGTCGCCACCCAGTAGTTGCGCGCGGCGGTGAGCCGCTCGGCCGCCCAGGACCAGTGCAGCAGCCCGCTTCCTTCCTCTGGCCCGGCGATTCCGTATCCCGGCATGTAGGGCCGGCTGACCCGGGGGATTTCCATGGCGCAGGTCTACCACGCACTCTCCTTGTCCGGGGGATAACCCATTAGCCCGCCGGGGCGACTAACGTTGGGACCCGTGAAGGCATCGCCGCAATCCCAGCTCCTGCTCCTCGACCTGGCCCGCCTGGACGCCGAACTCGCCCGCCTGGACCACCGCAGGAGCGCCCTGCCCGAAGTCGCCGAGCTGGCTCGCATGGAGGCCAGGGCCGCCGAGCTGAAGGATGCCATCGTCGTGGCCGAGACCGAGCTCGGTGACCTGGCCAAGGAGGAGGGCCGGGCGGAGCGCGACGTGGACCAGGTCCGGACCAGGATCGAGAGGGACAGGGCCCGGCTGGACGCCGGGCAGGTCTCCGCCGCGCGCGAGCTCGCCAGCCTGCAGTCGGAGATCGAATCGCTGCACCGCAGGCAGGGCGACCTCGAGGAGATCGTGCTCGAGCTGATGGAGCGCCGGGAGGCGCTGGTCAGCAGGCGCGACGAGCTGGCCGCGGAACGAGACAGCCTGGCCGACGAGACGGCCATCGTGGCAGCCCGGCGGGACGCGGCCGTCAAGGAGATCGACGAGCAGGCGGGCCGTGCCTCCGACGAGCGCGGCGGTATCGCTGCCGAGGTACCCGCCGACCTGCTCAAGCTGTACGAGCAGATCCGCGGCGTCCGCGGCGTGGGCGCCGCCGCGTTGCGGGCGGGCCGGTGCGAAGGATGCCACCTGACGCTGAACACCGTCGACCTGAACGAGATCAGGGCGTCGGCTCCCGACGAGGTGATCAGGTGCGAGGAGTGCCGGCGGATCCTCGTCCGCACTCCCGAATCCGGCCTCTAGGGGTGCGCCCCAGGTCCGCCTGGATGCCAGCGACGGGGGAGCCCACCGTCACCGTGCTGCTCAGGCACGGGCAGACGCCGATGTCGGTGCAGAAACGGTACGCGGGCCGGTCAGACGTCCCGCTCACGCAGATCGGCGTCCAGCAGGCCGCTGCCGCCGCCAAGCGGCTGGCCTCGGCTGGCCTGGACGTGATCGTGACGTCTCCGCTGCGGCGGGCGGCGGCGACGGCCGCGGAGGTGGCCGCCGTCACCGGCGTCCCTGTCGTGACCGACGAGGGCTTCCGCGAGACCGACTTCGGCGCCTGGGAGGGCCTGACGTTCGCGGAGGTCCGGCAGCGTTGGCCGGCCGAACTGACGGCGTGGCTCGCCGATCCCGACGTCCCGCCGCCAGGCGGGGAGAGCCTGGCCGGGGTGAGCACGAGGGTAACCGCCGCGCTGCGGCATGTGCTTGCCGACCGCCAGCACCAGCGGGTGCTCGTCGTCAGCCACGTCACGCCGATCAAGACGCTGGTCGCCGCGGCCCTGCTCGCCCCGCCTGCCGCGCTGTACCGGATGCACCTGGACGTGGCGGCGCTGTGCGAGATCGACTGGTACGCCGACGGCCCCGCCGTGCTGCGGTCGTTCAACGACACCGGGCACCTGGACCCGGCCTGACCGGGTGAACCCCGGGTTAATTCCTCTGCTCGATTTCCTGCCTCCGAAGGGGAAATCCGGGCGAACGATGGTCACCGCAACGCGGATACCGGCGCCGGCCCCGCCAGGCCTCATAAGATCCTCAGTCATGACAGACCGCGGGCGGCTGACCGCCCCTGGCAGCCTGCTTGACGAGGCGGTGATCACGCCCGACGGCGAATCCGCCCTCGGCGACCTGGCGGGGATGGCCGCCAGGTATGGCCTGCGTCCCAGTTCCGCGCGGCCCGGCCTGATCGCCTACCTGCGCCTGGTCTGGCAGCGGCGGCACTTCATCGTGGCCTACGCCACGGCCCGCAACGTGTCCATGTACACCGAGGCCAGGCTCGGCCAGCTCTGGCAGGTGCTGACGCCGCTGCTCAACTCGGCCGTCTACTACCTGATCTTCGGGATCTTGTTTGAGGCGAACCGCGGCATCTCCGACTACATCGCGTACCTGATCACCGGGGTGTTCATCTTCTCCTTCACCGAGCGGTCGATCGTGGTCGGCTCCACCGTGATGCGGGCGAACATCACGCTGATCCGCGCGCTTCACTTCCCGCGGGCCTGCCTGCCGCTGGCCTACGTGATGGTCGAGTTCCAGCAACTGCTGCTGTCGATGCTGGTGATGTTCGCCATCGTGCTCGGGGACGGGGAGCCGCTCAGCTGGTACTGGCTGTTCCTGTTGCCGGCCCTGGTGCTGCAGGCGACGTTCAACATGGGCGCCGCGCTGATCATGGCCAGGCTGGGCGCAGGCGCGCAGGACTTCAGCCAGCTGATCCCGTTCTTCACGCGGATCTGGCGGTACTTCTGCGGGGTCATGTACAGCATCGCCTCGCTTCCCGCCTCGCTGCCCGAGTGGGCCAAGGACGTTCTGTCGCTCAACCCGGCGGCGGTGTACATCTCCCTCGTCAGGTACGCGATCATGTCCACCCAGCGCGCCGACGCACCGGGCGCGCAGCCCTACAACGCGGCCAAGTGCGCCCTGTTCACCGCGAAGAAGTTCCCCGCCCTGCAGGCCTACTGCCACCCCCAGTTCATGACCGGCGAGCTCTGGCTGGCCGGGATCGGCTGGGCCGTCGTCACGCTGATCATCGGCGCCGTGTTCTTCTGGCAAGCCGAAACCCGCTACGGCCGAGGCTGAAGTTACCCGTCGGCCTGCGCCGAGACCTTTTACTCCCGCTTGCTCCCGCCGATCATCGTGGAACGGCTGAGGCGGCTGGGACGCTAGCCGCCTCAGCCGCCTGCCGGGGCCGGCGTGCGGGCGTTGAGCCAGTCACCGGATACCAGTGCGGCCAATGTCGCCAGGGCCCAGACGGCGTGCGGGTCGCTCTGCGGCGATCGCAGTACCCGCTCGGCGGCCCGCCTGCGGACGACGCCGAACAACCCGCCGGCGGCGCCGAGGTCCAGGGCGTACTCGAGCAGGAAGCGGGCCATCTCAGCACCGCAGTCCCGGCGCCAGTCGGGGACGGACCGACCCGCGCGCTGCGGCAGGCCGGCCCGCGGCGTGCCCTGCTCGCATTTCCATGCGCCGCCCGCCAGCGGTATGTCCAGCAGTTCCGGGCAGAGCGCGGTGAGCACGTGGCAGTGCAGCCGGTCGGTCATCCGGTCCGGCAGCGGCACGGCCCGCGCTGCCGCCACCACGCGGTCGCTGAAGAACGGCTGGACCAGCGGCGACCGCAGCAGGTAGGCCTGGCGGGCCGCCGCGGACCACCGGCCGGCGCGATTGACCAGGTAGAAGTCATCCAGGGCATGCAGAGGCCCGCGGCGCAGCGCTGCGGCGCAAGGCGCCAGGCCGGCCAGGTACGCGCCGGCCGCGGCCGGGTGCAGCAGCCCAAGGCGGCGCGTGGTCAGGCGGCGAAACAGCTCGGCCCCCGCCGCGGCACTCAAGGCTCCGGCCGCGGCACTCCGGGCGCCACCTCGTGTCGCGCCCGCTCCGCTCCGGGCACCACCTCGTGCCGCGCCCCCTCCGCTCCGGGCACCGACCGGGGGCGGGGAACGCCAGGCGGCCTGCGCGTAGCCCCCGCGCAGCAGCTCGCCGCCGTGGCCGCCGGATTGCACCGGCTCGGCGGTCGCGTCCGGATCGGGCGAGCCCACGTTCTCGAACGCGGACAGCATCCCGTCGGAGACGAGCACCGTGGCGCGGAGCCTGCCGAGCAGCTCTGCCTCGTCGTGACTGCCCGGCGGCCTGGGCTCGGTGAACACATGCTCGACGCCGAGCTTGTCGGCGATCATCCCCGCCACGATGACGTCGGGATGGTCGGCCACGCCGTGCGTGCGGGCCCGGAACGGCACCCGGGCCGCCGTCAGCGCGGCCGCGATCAGCCGGCTGTCCTTTCCCCCGGTCAGGGAAAGCTCGACAGGAACCCCTCGCAACGGCCTGACCGTGTCCAACAGGGCCGCCGCGACAAGGTCAGACGCGCCATCACCCGATGGGAAAGGTATGTCCGCCGCCGGGTCGGCCCGTGGGGCGCTGTCGCCGATCTCGCCGGCAGGCGTCACCACCAGGCGGCCGCCGGCCACCGCAAGCGCCCGTGCCGGGCCAAGGGCCCGGACCCGGCGGAACGGGGTGGCCGCGCCGACCGGGTAGCCCAGGCCCAGGAAGGCGGCGATCATGACCGGGTCGTGGTCCCGCAGCCTCCCGGTGACCGCCGCCGCCCAGCTCGCGCGGTCGCAGACCACCACGGCGCCGGGCGCCTCGGCCAGGTAGACAGGATCGACCCGGGCCAGGCCGGTGCGTGCCCGCAGCCCCGTCGGCCCGGCCCAGATCGTGCCCGCATGCGACGCAGCCGACCCGGACCCGCCGGGCGACCCGGACCTGCCGGGCGGCCCGGACCCGCCGGGCGACCCGGACCCGCCGGGCGACCCGGACCCGCCGGGCGACCCGGACCCGCCGGAGCCGTGCACCGGGCCGCCGCCCCAGTAGAGCACCGCGGCGCGTTCGTCGGCCGCCCGCCACGCGACACGCGCCGGGCCGGGGATCGGCATGATCCGCGGATCGGCATCAAGCGCGGTGCCCGTCAGCGCGGCGCACACCTCCCGGCTGGCGGCGCTGACGGCGAGCGTGAAGTACATCCCGGTCAGCGCGAGCCGAGCAACTCGAGCATCGGCCCGGACACGGCAGGATCCAGGTCCGCGGTGAGCAGGCCGCGCCACGCCTCGCACACCACAGGCAACGCGAACGCCCCGACCTGCGCGCGTGCCTCATCGCCCGCCAGGCGCCAGTCCGAGGCATCGCCGAGTGCCGCGATCGCGGCGGCCATCTCCGCAGGCCCGCGGTGAATCCAGCGCATGTCGTAGATGGTCTCCGCCCCGGGCCAGTGCCGCAGCACCGGCACCGCCCGTGATGCCATGCCCTCGGCGGGGGCGACGTGGAAGCTCTCGTCGTCGCTCGTGGACAGCACGAATCCGACCCGCCGCAGCCAGGCGGCGACGTCGGGTCCCGCGTCGTCGAACACAACCGCCCCGCGCAGCAACGGGGACCGCTGCAGCCTGCGCAGCGCCTCGGCGTAGTGCTCGCGCTCGGCCGGGTTCTGCCAAACCCACCAGTGCTCCCACGGCATCCCCGACTTGATGAACAGCATGTACCTGTCGTCGCCGCGGCGCAGTTCCTCCAGCACGTCGAGGGCGAGGTCGAGGCGCTTGCGGGAAGGGACAATGCCGACCAGGCCGAGATGGAACCGGGCGCCGTCCAGCTTGGGCCGGTCCAGCTGGGCGATGTCCAGCGTGTTGGGGACGGTCACCACCTTGGCCTCGGGCCAGCCGGTGCGCTCGCGGCACGCCCGCGCGTAGTGCCTGCTCACGCAGATCACCTGGTTGACCGCGCCGATCTTGACCTGGCCCGGGTAAGGCGAGGCCAGCTCGAACCTGTGCAGCCGGACGAGCAGCCGCGACCCGCGCCGTTTGTGCCTGCTGTACCAGATCGCGTTCGGACCGCACCATTCGCAGACCACCACGTCCGCCCATCCGGCGAGTTCCCTGCTTGCCGCCGGGTCGTGCTGGCCGAGCGCGGCCCACCGGTCCAGCCTGACCTCGAGGTCCCGCTGCAGCCTCAGGTAATCAAGCAGCGGAGTGAAGAACTTCAGGTCATGGCCGGCCACCACGACGCGGAGCCTGCGGTCAGGGCTGGCCCCGGTCCTGCGGGCCGGTATCGCACGGGCCAGGTACCCGCGCAGCCGCTCGGCGGCCCGGTCCAGGGTGAACTGTTCCGCGGCCCGGCCGGTCCGCCCTGCGGCCAGCCGGTAGACCGCCGGATCGGCCGCCGCCGCGGCTGCGGCCGCGGTGACGTCGGGCAGGCTTGCCGCGAACAGCGGGTAGTCGGCGCCGAGGAGAGCCTCGTGCATCGGCGTGCGGTTGAGGATTACCGGCAGCCCGAGGGCACCGAACTCCAGAACCTTGGTGGACAGCTCCAGGCTCGCGTCGAGCTCGGGATGGCGCCAGCTCAGCCCGATGTCACAGGATGCCGCGAGCCGCATCGCATCCTCCCGCGACTGCCCGCCGTGCCAGGTCACCCCCTCGGTGTCGAGCGCGGCCCGCATCCGCTGCCGGTAGCCGGTCGCGTCGTCGTGGATCTTGTCGCCAGCCATGTGCAGTTCGGCGGTGATGCCCTCGGCGGCGAGCAGCCCCGGCAGTTCGGTCATCTCCAGGGTGTTCCAGCGCGGCGCGAACTTGCCCGTGTAGACGAGCCGCAGCGGCGTTCCCGCCGCGGCCGCGGCCCGGCCGGCCGGCACGTCCGCCAGGATCGGCGGCAGCAGCACGCACTTGCCGCACGCCGCCGGGATGCTGCCCTCGAGGAAGCAGCGCAGCTCCTCGGTCTGGCAGAGCAGGTAGCGCGCGGCCTCGGCGATCGTGCCGAGTTCGGCTGCCGCCGCCGGGGTGAGCCCGGGGACCGACTGCGGCACGTCGGTCAGGTACGGCCACAGCCGCCCGGCGAACGCGCCGCCCTTTACCGCCGCGGCGGTCAGCGCCCGGCCACGCAGCACCACGAGGTCGTAAGGCTGCTCGGCGTCCAGGCGGGCCAGCAAGCCGGCCGCCGCCGAGGCCGGGATCGACCCCGGCCCCTCGGCCAGGTGTTCGTCGTGCGGCCTGCGCACGGTGATACCGGGCTCGGCCAGCAGCGGCGCGATCAGGCGGCTGGTGCGGACCGGTGCCTTGAGCACCAGCGTCACCGCGCAGCCAGCCCGCGCCAGCGCCTGCGTGACGGACTGCAGCCAGATGGCCGAGCCGTCGATCAGGTTCAGGTCGATGTCGCCGTAGACCAGCGCACGAGGGCTCAACGCGGATGCTCCTTGGGTTTGTCTAATCGCCATGGCTGGCGGAGAAGAGCCGAAGCCCGTGACCAGGGTCGCCGGAGGCGAAGAAGTCCCTGCGGGCCAGGGCCAGGGTCGGCTCAAGCGACGTGCTGAACGTGTAGGCCGCGTCGCCGTACCCGACCACGTCCGCCTGCGAGCACTCCCGCGCGCAGACCAGGTCGAGCAGGTACGACTCGTGCCACGAGAGGCAGTCCCGCATCGGCACGACCCACGGCGAGCGCGCCGCCGCCGCGGCCAGCGGCATCCAGGACGCGCCGGCCGGAACCACCCGGATCGCCACGCCCCGGTCGGCAAGCTCCCCGAGCGCACCGGTGACGGCCTGAACGGATAGCCCAGGCCCGGCCGCGACCACCAGCTCGGCCGGCGCCATCCGCTGCGCGACCAGGCTGGCGCGCAGTGCCGCGGCTCCCGACACGTCGTCCAGCTGGGCCAGCACCGCGACCTGCCGCCCGGCGAGCAGGCCATCGGGAAGCCCGGCCAGCCTGGCCAGCCTGGCGACCCGGACCGGGGTCGCGTGCGCGGCGAAGATGTCCCGCAGCACCGGAAGGATCTCCGTCATCGTCGGCGGCCGGTCCGCGAGCGTCAGGGCCACCCGGTCCCGCAGCGCGGCCACGGTCCAATCCGAGCCGGAGTCGGGCGCAAGCGCCCCGGCAACCGGCTCACCCCCGGCCATGATGACCCGCGCGCCGCAGGCGAGCTGCTCCCGCGCCTGGGCCGCGGACACCGTGACGAACGCAGCGTGCTCACGGTACAGAGCGGGCTGCCGCCGCCACGGGATCTGCCCGGTCAGGCGCACCGTGCCATCGAGCGCGTCCAGCAGGGCGCGGACCCGGGGCGGCTCGCGCGGATCGCGGGCGTCGGCGTAGACCGGGTCCGTCGGCCGGGACCCGGCAAGCTCGACCGGGTTGAACCTGGCGAGCTGTACGCCAAGGTCGTCGTCGGATACCGCGTCGCAGCTCGCGGCGACCCAGTCCAGGCCGGGTGCCAGGTGCGCGGGGACGTTCCTGACGAAGATCACCGGCTTGCCGAGCGCCCTGGCGCCAGCGATCAGCCGCCCCAGCCGTCGGCCCCGGTCGGCCGCGGCCGGGTCGCCGGCATAGGCCCAGGCGGAGCCCGCCAGCATGGCCGCGGCCTCGATCAGCACCAGGTCGGCGCCCGTGCTTTCCAGCATGACGTCCGCGTCGTGCGGCAGCAGCGGGTAGACGGCCGCGTCCGGGCCGAGCGTGGCGCAGGCCCGCGCGCTGAGCACCCCGGTGATGACCAGCGCGGGCGGGCAGAACCCGGCCGACTCGGCGCCTGGTGCGCCGAGCCCCGGCGCGGTCAGCGCGGACAGGAACCGCTCCCCGACGCCGGCCAGGTCACCGAGCTGCGCGGACGCCAGCGCGAGCGTCGCCGCACCCGGTCCGGTGAGGCCGCCCCTCTCCCGCCATAGCCGTACCAGGTCCGCGGGCAGCTGCACCCCGCGAGACCAGGGCCGCCGCGCGGCCCGTACCAGGGTCCTGCCGAGTTCCATCGTCGCGGACCGCTCGAGCGCGGCCAGCCGCGCCTGCGTCATCGCCAGCTGCAGCCGGGTCTCGCGCAGCGACCGCGCCAGCCGGTCACGTTCCGCGGCCAGCCCCGGGTCGCCCGGCGCCGAGCCGGGATCCCCCGCGACCGCCCCGGCCGCCGGCGCCTCCGCCTCGGCCACCGGTTGCACCTCCGTAGCCTCGGCCACCGGTTGCACCTCCGTAGCCTCGGCCACCGGATGTACCTCGCCCTCGGGGCGGGCCTCTGAAGCCTCGGCCACCGGTTGCACCTCCGTAGCCTCGGCCGCCAGGGGCGCCTCCGCGGCCTCGGCCGCCGGGCGGTCCTCCGTGGTGTCACCCATCCTGTCGGTCACGGAATTCACGTGCGTCCCTCCCGTCCAGCCATGCCGTGATGATCCGCGCGATGCGCGGACCGGCCTGACCGTCCCACAGCGGCGGCAGCTCGCCCGCATACGGCCCGTCGTCGCAGGCTTTCAGCACGGCCGAGGCCAGTTCCCGCCGGGTCACCAGGCGGTTGCTTCCGCTGGTCACGGTGATCGGCCGCTCGGTGTTCGGCCGCAGGGTCAGGCACGGCACCCGGAGCAGGGTGGTCTCCTCCTGCACGCCGCCCGAGTCGGTGATTACCGCGCACGCGCCCTTGACCAGCGCCATGAACTCCAGGTAGCCAAGCGGTGGCACGGCGCGCAGCCGCTGGTGCGCGCCGAGCCCGGCGGCCTCCAGCGCGGCCCGGCCCCGCGGGTGCACCGGGATGACCACGTCCAGCTCGTCCGCGACCTCATTCAGCGCGAGGACGAGCGCGGCGGCCGCCACCGGGTCGTCGACGTTGGACGGCCGGTGCAAGGTGGCGACCACGTACCGGTCGGGCAACCCGAGCGCGTCCCGCGCCGCCGCCGTGTCGAACTTCGCCAGGTTGGCCAGCAGGCTGTCGATCATCGGATTTCCGACCATGTACACCGAATCCACCGGGCGACCCTCACGCGCGAGGTGCCCTACCGCCTCCGGGGAGGTCACGAACAGCAGCGCGCACAACTGGTCGGTGAGCCGCCGGTTGATCTCCTCCGGCATGGTGTCGTCGAAACTGCGCAGCCCGGCTTCCACGTGGGCCAGCGGGACGCCGAGCTTGGCGGCGGCCAGCGCGGCGCCGAGGGTGGAGTTGACGTCGCCGTAGACAACGGCGAGCGCGGGTGAATTCTCCGTGAACTCACCTTCCATGCCGGTCATGACCTCGGCCGTCTGCCTGGCGTGGCTGCCCGATCCGACCCCGAGGTTCACGTCGGGCCGCGCCAGGCCCAGCTGCACGAAGAAGACCTCGGACATCCGTTCGTCGTAATGCTGCCCGGTGTGCACGACCCGCTGCTCGTGACCCAGCGCCGCCAGGGCGCGGATCACCGGCGCGGCCTTCATGAAGTTCGGCCTCGCCCCGAGAACGTGCGTGATGGGTGCCCGCATCGTGTCCTTTCCGTTCACCTGAACCCGCTATGATCCGCCGCCGTGACGCCCGTCCGATCGCCTCGCCCGTCGCCGCGTGTGCTCTGCCTCGCGGCCTCGATCGCATGGCGGCACGTAACCGGCGACCCAGTCCGCGCGCTGGTACTGGCCTGGCGGGTACTGCCGGCCCCGCTGCGCGGCGGCCTCCGCCTCGCCGGGCCTTACGGACGCGCGACGACGCTGTGGGGGAGGGGGGAGCGCGCCGCGGCACTCGCCGCGCTGGCGGCCGAACCTCGCCGCCTGGCCGCCTTCGCCCTGGCCACCGACCAGCCAGCGGCGGCGGCAACCGCCATTGCCGCGCTGCCGGACCAGGACAGGGCGCGCCCTGTCCTTGCCGCTCGCCTGGCCTGGCGCGAAGGCCGCCTCACCGACGCCATCAAGTCCCTCGACGCTGCCCCAACCCGCCGGGCCCGCAAGCTGCGCCGCACCCTCCTCGCCGAGCAAGCCGTCCTCACCGGCACCCACCCCCGCCTCCGCGACCCGGCCCCAGAGACCCAAACCATGATCGTGGCCAGTTTTGGCCAAATAGAGCCGATTTCTGGCCACGATCATGAACAAGGCACCGGCGGCCGAGCCGCCGAGCGCGAACGACCCGCCCCGGGCCGCATCCTGCACGTGGTCACCGACGCGCTGCCCACCACGCACGCCGGGTACACCATCAGGACCCACGAGATCGTGCTGGCCCAGCGCGCGGCGGGCCTCGATCCGCACGTGGTCACCAGGTGCGGATACCCCGTGACCGCAGGCAAGCTCGACGGCCGCCGCCTGGTCGTCCTTGACGCCATCCCGTACCACCGCCTGCTCCCGCCGGTCCTCCCGGCCCGCGCGGACAAGGCCGCCGACCTCGGACTCGACCTGGCTGCCAGGCTCACGAGAAAGCTCCGCCCCTCGGTCCTGCACGCCGCGAGCAACTACGCCAACGCCAGGATCGCCCTCGCCCTGGGCCGGAAATACGGCCTGCCCGTGGTCTACGAGGTCCGCGGCTTCTGGGAGGACACCTGGCTGTCCAGGTACCCGGACGCCGCCGGGCTGGCAAACAGCGAGCTGTACAAGGCAAACCGCGACCTCGAGACCCGGTCCATGCTGGAGAGTGACCTCGTGGTCACGCTCGGCGAGGCGATGCGGGACGAGATCGTGGCCAGGGGCGTGCCCGCCGATAAGGTGCTCATCGTGCCGAACGCCGTATCGCAGGAGTTCCTCGAACCGCTGCCCGACGCCACGGCGCTGCGCGCCGAACTGGGCATCGGCGCCGAGGAGTACGTGGTGGGCGTGGTCACCAGCCTGGTCCCGCACGAGGGCATCGGCACCCTGCTCGAGGCGACCCGGCTGCTCGCCGACCGTGGTGTGCCGGTGCGGGCGCTGATCGTCGGCGACGGCCCCGAACGCGCCGCGCTGCAGCGCCAGGCGGCCGGGGCCGGCCTGGGCGCGGCAGCCATCTTCACCGGCCGCGTCGCGGCGGCCAGGGTCAGGGAATTCCACGCGCTCCTCGATGTCTTCGTCGTCCCGCGCACGCGGGATCGAGTATGCCAGCTCGTTACCCCGCTGAAACCCATAGAGGCGATGGCGAGCGGGCTATGCGTGGTCACTAGTGAAGTGAAAGCGCTCACCGAAATCATCAAACCTGAGGTAACAGGGGCGCTAACAATACCGCAAGATCCGGTGTCGCTCGCGGACTGCCTTGAATTCCTGTTTTACAGTCCGGATATCCGGAGGAAACTCGGGGACAACGCCCGCGAATGGGTGGCCAGGGACCGCACCTGGGCACATCACGCGGCACGGTACCGGGACGCGTACGCGTGCCTCGGCGCGACCTAGGGACGGGGCACATGCCGGCGCAGGACGTTCTGGTGATCGGGCTCGGCTATGTCGGGCTCCCGCTCGCCCGCGAGGCGGCTCGGTCCGGGTTCCGCGTGACCGGGTACGACACCGCGGCCCGGATCGTCGAGGGGCTGATGGCCGGCCGGTCCCATGTGGACGACATGACCGATGCCGAGGTAGCCGAGATGCTGAGCCTCGGCTTCCGCGCCACCACGGACGAGGCGGAGGCCGGGCGGCCGGACGTCATCGTCATCTGCGTGCCGACCCCGCTGTCGGTCGCCGACGGGCCCGACCTGAGCGCCGTCCGCGCCGCGACCGCCACCGCTGGCCGGCTGCTGCGGCCCGGCACGCTCGTGTCGCTGGAGTCGACCACCTATCCGGGCACCACCGACGAGGTGGTCAGGCCCGTGCTCGAGAAAGCCTCCGGGCTCACCGCCGGGATCGGCTTCTCGCTCGCGTTCTCCCCGGAGCGCATTGACCCGGGAAACCCGGCCTACGGCTTCCGCAACACGCCCAAGATCGTCGGCGGCGTGACCCCGTCCTGCGCGGACGCGGCGGCCGCTTTCTACGGGCAGATCTGCGACCAGGTGGTGCGGGCCAAGTCGGCTCGCGAGGCCGAGATGGCCAAGCTGCTCGAGAACACCTACAGGCACGTGAACATCGCCCTGGTCAACGAGATGGCGATCTTCTGCCGCGAGCTTGGCGTGGACCTGTGGGACGCGATCCGCTGCGCGTCGACCAAGCCCTTCGGCTTCCAGGCGTTCTCGCCGGGACCTGGCGTCGGCGGCCACTGCATCCCCATCGACCCCAACTACCTCTCCTACAAGGTCCGCACCCTCGGCTACCCGTTCCGGTTCGTCGAGCTCGCCCAGGAGATCAACGGCCGGATGCCCGGCTACGTCACCGAGCGCGCCGCCGAACTGCTGAACCGCAATGCGCAGCCGCTCAACGGGGCGCGGGTGCTGCTGCTCGGCGTGACCTACAAGCGAGACATCGCGGACCAGCGCGAATCGCCGGCCCGGCCGATCGCCCGCAGGCTCAGGGCCCGCGGCGCCGTGCTGAGCTACCACGACCCGTACGTGCCGCAATGGCAGGTCGACGGGGAGGCCATGGCCCCGGCCGCCGACCTGGACGCCGCGCTGGCCGGCGCCGACCTGGCCATCCTGCTCCAGGCGCACAGCTGTTACGACCTGACCCGCCTGGCGCGCTCGGCCCGGCTGCTGCTCGACACCCGCGGCGTCGTCCCGGCAGCCCCGCACGTCGAGGCGCTCTAGGATGACCTGGATGCGGGTAGTGGTGTGCACCATCGTTCACCACCCCGCCGACGCGCGCATCTACCACCGGCAGATCCGGGCACTGCTCGAGGCCGGGCATCAGGTCACGTACATCGCCCCCGTGGTAGCAGAAGATTTTATTGAGGCCGAACGGCATGGGCTCGACTTGCAGGTCACGCCGGTGCCGCGGGCGGCAGGACGACATAGGCTCGCCGCGCTGCTCGCGGCCCGCAGGCAGCTCGCCAAGCACGCAGCTCAGGCCGACTTGCTGCTGATCCACGACCCTGAGCTGCTGCTCGCCCTGCCGAGCAGGCGCAAGCGGCCGCCCTCGGTCTGGGACGTGCACGAGGACACCGCCGCCGCGCTCAGCACCAAGCCCTGGCTACCGCGCGCGCTCTGGCCCGCGGCGGGCACCGCGGTGCGAATCGCGGAGCGGACGGCCGAGCGGTACGTGCACCTGATCCTGGCCGAGCAGGGGTATGTCAGCAGGTTCTCCAGGCCGCACCCGGTGGTCCCGAACACCACCTACGTGCCGGAGGTCCCGGCGCCTCCCGGCGATGACCTGCGGGTGGTGTACGTGGGTCACCTCTCGCCCGACCGTGGCGCCGCCGAGATGGTCGGGCTGGCCAGGCTGCTGCGGCCGCACGGCGTCACGGTGGACCTGATCGGCCCGGCCGACGCCCGGGCGCGGGCGCTGATCGAGCCAGCGCACGCCGAAGGCCTGCTCCGCTGGCACGGCTTCGTCCCCAACGAGGCGGCCATGCGGATGACGGACGGCGCACTGGCCGGCCTGTCTCTGCTGCAAGACGAGCCGAACTTCCGGCACTCACTGCCCACCAAGGTGGTCGAGTACATGGCGCACGGCGTGCCGGTGGTGACCACCCCGCTGCCGATCGCGGCCGACCTCGCCACCCGCCACGAGTGCGGCTTCGTCGTCCCGTTCCGCGACCCCGACGCGGCGGCGGACGCCGTGCTCAAGCTGGCCGGGGACGCCTCACTCCGGGCGAAGATGGGCGTCCGCGGGCACGAGGCGGCCCATTCGGAGTTTGGCTGGCCCGCCGACGCCCGGGCCTTTGTCGCACAGCTGGAATCGTGGGCGAAGGCCGGATAAGGGGCGCATGCTATTGTTGCGTGTCCCACTCCGCGAGTGCCGTAATACTCCATTCACCTCGTGGTCACCTCCGGGCCGTTAATAATTCGTCGGATGCTCGGCGAATTGGCGCGCAGAAGGGATTGACGTGATAGCGGGCATTTCACGCCTGCCGCCCCGGCGGCTGCGCGCGCTGATCGCCGACAACCGGCTGTTCGCCGCCGCGCTCGCCGTCGGAGCCGGCCTGCGGCTGCTTGCGATGCTCGGCTACCCGGGGGCGCTGTGGTTCGCCGGCGATTCCTACGTGTATATCGGTGCCGCGCTCCGGCCGCTACCGGACCCGTCCAAGACGACCGGCTACTCGCTGTTCCTGCGGGCGCTGCTGCCGTTCCACAGCCTGACGCTCGTCACCGGCCTGCAGCACCTGATGGGGCTGGCCGTCGCGGTGATGATTTACGTGCTGGCCCGGCAGGCCGGGGTGCCGAAGCGCTGGGCGACCGCGGCCACGCTGCCGGTTCTGCTGGACGGGTTCGAGATCGAAGACGAGCACATGGTGATGGCCGAGGCGCTGTTCACCTTCCTCGTCATGCTGGCCATGCTGCTGATCCTGCGCCGGGACCGGGTGTCGTGGGTCGCCGCCGCGGTCGCGGGCCTGCTGGCTGGCTACGCCGTCGACGTGCGCAGCGAGGGGCTGCCCGTGCTGATCCTGTTCCCCGGCTTCCTCCTGGTACGCGGCATCAGGACAGGCGGCTGGCGGAACCTGAGGGGCTGGCTGATCGCGGTCACGATGGCCTGCTGCTGCGCGCTGCCTGTCCTGTCCTATGCGGCGTGGTTCCACGAGAGGAACGGCGTATACGACCTGACCCTGTCAGAAGGGTTCTACCTGTGGGGCCGGACGACCTCGTTCGCCGAGTGCTCGGCCATCAAGCCGCCGGCCGACGAGCTTGAGCTGTGCCCATCGGGCTCGCCGTCCAGTCGCACGCCGCCCGGTGACTACATCTGGCACTCACAGGTGCGCGACATCCCGGGAGGGCCGGTGAGCGCCCACAACGACGCCCTGCTGACGAACTTCGCCCTCCGCGCCGTCGCGGCCCAGCCGGCGGGCTACCTGCACTCGGTACTCGGCGGCCTGCTGTTGTCCGTGGAGTGGCCACGGAAGAACTACCCGGACTCCGGCACCGTCGGCTACTACTACTTCCGGCTGCAGCCCCAGGAAATCCCGGCCAACCACTCCTGGATCCTCGGCGGCACCGCCTACTCCGATGCGGTCCAGTACGGGCACGCCACCCCGAGCCGCGTGGTCAAGGTGTTCGCCATCCCGATCGCCACCTACCAGCGGCTGGTCTACACCTACGGCCCGCTGTTCGGTCTCATAGCGCTCGTCGGCTTGGGTGGCGTGCTGCGGATCCGGCGGCGCCGCGGACACAATCCTCGCCTGATCTGGTCCCCGCGTACGGGCAGCATGCTTCCCTGGATCACCGGCATCGTGCTGCTGGTGTTCCCGGTCGCGGTCGCCGACTTCGACTACCGCTACCTGCTCCCCGTCCTCCCGTTCGTCTCCCTGGCCGCCGGCCTGGCCTTCGCGCCCGCCCGGCCCGCGCCGATACTGGAACCAGACCGGACACCATCAGCCGAGCCGGCCAGCGTGGAGGAGGGCGTGCCATGAACAGTCCAAGCGAGGGTGTCGCGGCGGCGGTGCTCGGGACCGGCATCATGGGTTCGGCGATGGCCCGTAACCTGGTCGCCGCCGGGCTGAGCACCACCGTATGGGACCGGTCGCCGGACGCCACGGCGCCGCTGGCGGAGGCCGGCGCGGCGGTGGCGGCCTCGCCCTCGGAGGCGGTCAGGGACGCGCGCGTGGTGATCACCATGCTGCCGACCGCCGAGATCGTCAACGCGGTGATATTCGACGGCGGCGTGGCCGAGGCGTTCGCCGAGGGCGCCGTATGGGCTCAGATGGGCACGATCGGCGTGACCGCGACGCAGCAGGCTGCCATCCGGCTCGGCCAGCTCAGGCCCGACGTACTGTTCGTCGATGCGCCCGTGTCCGGCAGCAAGGGCCCCGCCGAGGCCGGTCAGCTGCTGATCCTGGCCTCAGGCCTGCCTGCCGCCGAGCCTGTCGTCCGCCCGGCGTTCCTGGCGATCGGCCGGAAGACCGTATGGCTGGGCGAGGCCGGCCAAGGTAGCAAGCTCAAGCTGGCTGTCAACGCCTACATGTCCACCCTGATCGAGGGTGTGGCCGAGGCCCTAGAGCTGACCGCAAGGCTGGGCATCGACGCCTCGAGCCTTGCCGAGGCCATCGAGGGCGGCCCGCTAGACGCCCCGATCGCCGACGCCAAGCTGCACAAGATGGAGCAGGGCGACTTCGCCCCCGAGTTCCCCCTCGAATGGGCGCTAAAAGACGTAGACCTGGCCCTAGCCGAGGCCGGCGACGACAACCTGCCTCTGCTGGCGGCCCTGTCCCGCCAATGGCACGCCGCCGTAGCCGCCGGCCACGGCCGAGCCGACGTCAGTGCCGCCCGCCTAGCCCTCGGCGACCAACACTGAGCCCTAACGGCCGTATCCTGAGTGCGGGTGAGTCGGCCGGGCGGTCGCGCCGGGCGTAAGTCCGGCGAGGAAGGTCCGGGCTCCACAGGGCAGGGTGGTCGGTAACGCCGACCCGGGGTGACCCGCGGGACAGTGCCACAGAAAACAAACCGCCCCGCGCCAGCGGGGTAAGGGTGAAACGGCGGTGTAAGAGACCACCAGCGCTGCAGGTGACTGCGGCGGCTCGGTAAACCCCACCCGGAGCAAGGTCAAAAGGGGAACCGTAGGTTCCCTGCGCGAGCGTTCGAGGGCGGCCCGCCCGATGCCCGCGGGTAGACCGCACGAGGCTGTCGGCAACGGCAGTCCCAGATGGATGACCGCCGCCCCGCGCAAGCGGGCGCACAGAACCCGGCCTACAGGCCGGCTCACCCCCCTTCAGGTCTGTGACCTGAAGGTTCCACGGTCAGTGCGCCTCCCGGTTCCGTCCCTGTTCCGCCAGGGCTGACGGCCAACCGTGTGCTGGGCTAAGGTCACCCTGTGCCCTTGTTTTGCCCGTCCGGTCACCGATGAACGTGATGGCTTGCTCACTTTCCTCGAGCAGCAACGCGATGCGCTGCGCGCCTCGGTTCTCGGCCTGACGGAGGAGCAGGCACGAGCCACCCCGGCAGCCAGCGGCCTGTCGCTCGGTGGGTTGATCAAGCACGCGGCCAGGACCGAGCGCCGATGGGTGGCGGCGGGCATCGCCGGGCAGCCACTACCTGGGTTGTGGCCCATCGAAAACTGGCCGGACGACTTCCGGATGGACGAGGACGAGACGCTGGCCGGTCTGCTCAGCTACTACGCGGATACCGCAAACCAGACTGAGCAGATCATCGCGAAGGTAGCCGATCTCGGTCAGCCGCAAGCTTTGGACGCCGAGAAGTCGGTGCGCTGGGTCCTGTTGCACCTCATCAAGGAGACAGCGCGTCACGCTGGTCATGCGGACATCATCCGCGAAACCCTTGATGGCCAGCGCGCCGGGTCACTGACCGAGGCTTATGACGCTGGGTCGGCTACTTCCGGTCAGACCGATAGCCAGCGCTGACGCAATTGCGTCCCACGTTTCCGGCTTCCCTAAGTCGTGCATGTCAAGGCGACCTTCACGGGGTTGCTGCGGATGCCCCCGGGAGTCGTAGATCCAGGCTTCCAGATGGTGGAGGGCGCCGGAGCGGGCACGTCCAAGCCCGCCCCGGCGCCAACCGCCACAGTAACCGCAACCGCGGCCCCGCTCCGGCTTAAGCACCCCGCCACCGCCGCCGACGACGCTGAAGTTGTGAGCGCCCGGGACCATTTCATCGCGGACATGGTCAGCGGAAGCCTGCTGGCCCCGGTGGCCGTCACCAGCCAACTGCCGGTAACGCGCCGCCCTCGCGCCGGGCCTCAGTGGGTGATCGTGCCGAACGTCACATCGCCTGTCCAGATGGTCTGCCAGCCGATTCCTTGTCCCTCGTCGATCGCGGAGACGATGTGGTTGCCACCCTCGTAGACGGCCACGTGGTAGACGTAGCTGTTCGGGTCGGACGTCTCGTGGAAGAACACGAGGTCCCCGCCCCATGCCGCGCTCCTGCTCTCGCGGCGGAAGTACTCGAACTGTCCCTCGGCGGTCCGGGGGATCGACTTGCCGTAGTGGCGGTACACGTACTGGGCCAGCCCGCTGCAGTCGAACCCCGTGGCCGGGGAGCTACCGCCGTAGGTATATGGAACTCTCCCCATGAACGTCTCGACGTATGAAGCTGCCCTTTGATTGAACGACTCCGCATGCGCGCTAGCCGTTCCCGCGGAAAACGCCAGAGTTACTGCCATCGTTCCGGCGATGGTGCCTACCTTATGTCGGACCGTCATCGTACATCCTCCTAACTGCGTCCTGGGTTTGACTGGATGCGGGCTTATACCGGCCGGCGTCGCGGGCCTGCCGTAGTCGCGACCGAGGCGCGACGCTCCGCGTAACGCAGGGAGAGCGCTTATTCACGCTGCGAGTATAACGTCCTTGCGCTGAATTAGCATGCCTCTTCATTGCTAGTAAAAGTGCCAAATCCGGCGATTGTTCCAGGTTATGGAACATTTCGATAAACATACGCATCAGTTTTAACAGGAGATAACATAGTTATCACGAAAGAATATCGAGAGTATCAATACGGTGACCGGATCGTTGCCCGAGAGGTAAAAGCCCACGTCAGGCGTCACTTGAAGTTTCCCAGCCGCCGTACCGGGCGTGCCGAGCTAGGCCATGTTTTCGCCCAGAGTGTCCATAATCTAACGTTTAGTGACGGCCTCGCAGGCGGTATCGGGCGCGGTTCGCAGCTCGACCGAGCGTAGCCGCCTTCGTGATCACGTAGTAACTACCAGTAATAGCGTGGAAATTTCGTCCAGCCGCAGAGCGACTTGCCGAGCAGAATCGCGGGAAGTAGCTTCATGGAGCACTTCCAGCTAGGAGCTGCATGCCGTAATCAGAACGGAATCGTTGGCCTCGATCTCCGGCGTAGCATGGCGACAAGGAAACCATGTTTGTCATTCGAGCCATGCCTGAAGTGATAGACGCTTCCAGCCTGATCGGAAGGACGTCGGCTGAGGAAATGAATAGGAGTGACTGTCTATGCTTACGTTCGGCGTGCTGGTTCTGGGCGCCGCGGATCGTCAGCGGGCGGCTGATTTCTGGTGCGCCGCGCTCGGGTACGAGGTGCGCGAGGATGGGTTCGGCGGCTGGGCCAGGCTGCTCGTACCCCAGGGAGGCGCAAGCGGGACCCCGATCGCGCTGCAGGCGTGCCAGACACCGGCCGAGGCGCATCCGCGCATCCACATCGACCTGCACGTGGCCGACGCCGCCGAGCAGGAGGCGGAGGCGGCGCGCCTGGTGTCACTCGGCGCCAGCAGGGTGGACTGGGACAGCTACCCGGCCGACCCGGACTTCATCGTGCTGGCCGACCCCGAAGGCAACAGGTTCTGCATCGTCGACCTGACTCACGAACGCGATCAGCACTCCTAGTCGCGCATGGGCTGGCCCTGCCGGTACATCTGCGGCGGCTTGTTCCCCGCGGCCTGGCCGCCGTCGATGGGCATCACGGTGCCGGTGATGAACGAGGACTGATCGGAGCACAGCCAGAGCACCGCCTGCGCCACCTCCGCCGCGGTGCCGACGCGCCGCATCGGCGTCGACAGCGCGGCGCCGCGCTGTGCCTGCGGTCCCGCCTCCTCGAGGTGATAGGTCAGGATCGGGCCGGGCGCCACGACGTTCACCCGGATGCCCTGATCGGCGTAGTCGAGGGCGGCCACCTTGGTCAGGCCGATGATCCCGGCCTTGCCTGCCACGTACGCCGCGAGGTTGGCGGTGCCGTTCAGGCCGGCAATGGAGGCCATGTTGACGATCGCGCCGCCGCCGCCGGCGAGCATGGCAGGGATCTGGAACTTCATGCCGAGGAAGGTGCCGCGGATGTTGGTGGCGATGCCGAGGTCGAACTCGTCCGGATCGATCTCCGCGAGCGGTGCGGGCAGCGGTCCGGCACTGGCGTTGTTGAACGCCGCATCGAGCCGGCCATACGTGGCAATGGCCGCCTGGACCAGGTCACGGACCGAGTGTGCGTCTGTGACGTCCGTGCCGACGGCGAGCGCGCGGCCGCCTCGTGCCTCGATGCCGTCGGCCACGGATTTCAGGGCGGCGGTGTCGCGGGCGCCGAGGACCACCGCGGCCCCGGCCGCGGCGAACGCCTCGGCGGTGGCCGCCCCTATTCCCTTGCTCGCGCCGGCCACCAGCGCCACCCGGCCGCGCATGGACTGGCCCTGCGGCAGGAACTTGTCGTCCACGATGACTCCTAAAGATTCGATATCTAAGCGTACGATATCAAATAGTTAGAGAGCTACGGGCCGGTGTTGGGCTTCCCCCGTGGGCCCAAGGGCAACTGCCGCGCTGGGTCATTGCGCGGTGGCGGGCGTCACGGTCGAGGAGTACTCCTTGGCGAAGGTCGCGATCGAGCCGTGCTTGACCGCGGTCCAGAGCTGATCGTCGATCGGAGCGTTCAGCACGATCTGGCCGTGCTTAGTCCGTGTGGCCGCCGTCACGTAGACCGCGCCGCCGGTGCTTGCCTTGCCAAACTTTCCGGCCAGCGATATCACGTCGGTGTTTGTCAAATTGCTATCCAAGGTCAGCATGCTCTTGAGCGAGCTGAGCACGCGCGCAGCCGTGAGAGGGCTGGTGATCAGGTGGTCGTCGGCGATCTTGCTCAGAATCGCGCGTACCAGGATCTCCTGACGCCACAGCCGGTCTTGAGCACTGATCTTGGTGTCGTGGGCGTAGTAGATCACGGTGGTGCCGTTGAGCTGGTTCACACCTTGGACGAACTGATACCCATCGGACGAGTTGGCCACGGGAACCGTGACTTCTACCCCGCCGATGGCGTTCACCAGGCCGGATACCTCGTTGAAGTCGATTCGTGCGTAATGGTTGATGGCGATTCCTGTGACGTGCTCGATCGTCTCCACCAGCAGACTGGCGCCGCCCGTCTCGAACGCGTCCCAGAGCGGCTTGACGCCCTGGCCCGGCACATCGACGCTGACGTTGCCCGGGATCGTCACCACTCCGCCAGCCGCCCCGCCGGCATCGATGTGCAGAAGCATGACGAGGTTGCTCAGGCTAGGCGACGACACGTTGGCCGCCCCCGTGATCAGGAAGGTCTGCGACCCAGGGGCGAGGTGGTTGACCTTGATGCGCGGAATGCTGCTCACCTCGTTGTTGACGTACAGGAGGGTGCCGACCACGGCCGCGATCACCAGGACGAGAAACGATCCGCCCGAGATCAGCACAATACGCATGCGTCGGCGCTTCCGCTGGGGAGGCTTCGGGCTACCGGCGGCCGAAGCGGAGCGGGCACCAACGCTTATGTCGGATGTATCGGACATTTCATTTCCCCCTTACCCGGGCGCTTCGACATTGCCCGGTAAATTTGATTCTTCCGGTGGTCTAGCTCCTCTTACGACAGCGTTCATCCGGAACGCTTCCTCGCGGCAGCTGGATTGCTACGTGCCGGAGCTGTGGCTAATCCCTAATCCCCCAAGCTTGGCTGTTGGCTCGATATGTTATATATACATTACACAGAGTAATAAGCCCGGGGCCTGAGGGCAAATGGCAATGATTCCGGCATTTCCAACCATTGCCTGGAGGGGGACCTGCGTGCGCCAGGAGGTACTAAATGAGGATCGGGGACGGCTGGTTCGTAGCCTGAGCAAGCGCAGACACGCACGGCTCGTTATCGAAGCCGGATACGACACTCTTGTTTGGATCGGGAGCCTATTCGCGGCGGCCAGGGTGACCGGCGATCCGGTCCTAGGCCAGATGAAGATGCCCCTCCAGTTGTACGCCGCAGCGGCGATTTGCGCGATCGTGGCCGGGTGCGGGCTCGCTGCCGGACTCTACCGCGGCCGCTACATGCGGGGGAGCCGTGACGAGGTGATGGCCGTAGCCCTGGCAAGTTCCCTGATCACGGGCTGCCTGACGGCAACCGGCCTGGCCCTGGTGACACGGCAGCCTGCCTTGCCGGAGACAGTCGTCGGCGGCGCGATACTCGCCGTCGTAGCGATGCTCGGCGCACGGTACGTGGTCTTCGCGACGAGGCAGCGATCCCGCCCGCCGGCCCCGACGGCCACCAAGATCGTCGTCTTCGGAGCGGGAGACGCGGGCTCCCAGCTGATCGACCGGCTGGCCACGCAGTCCGGCGCGGCATACCGGCCGGTAGCAATCCTCGATGACAATCCCGCGAAGCGGCGGCTGCGGATTCATGGTGTTCCCGTGCTCGGCGGCCGGGACCAGATGGCGGAGGTCGCCGCACACACGGGCGCCAGGGTGCTTGTCATCGCGATTGCGGGGGGGAGCGGCAAGATCATCCATGATCTGGTCGAAACGGCCGAGCGCTGCGGGCTTGTACCGAAGGTAATCCCGTCGGTCAGGGAGCTGCTCACCGGCGGGGCTCAGATCGAGGGGGTCCGTGATCCTCGCATCACCGACCTGCTCGGACGCCGGGCGGTGACGAGCGAGGTGGCCTCGGTGCGTGAACACATCGCAGGCAAGCGAGTCCTGGTAACAGGCGCCGGGGGATCGGTCGGTGCCGAGCTCTGCCGTCAGCTGTACCATCTCGGCCCTGCCGAGCTGATCATGCTGGACCGCGACGAGTCGGCCCTGCACGCGATCGAGCTCGCGCTGCGCGGGCGTGCCCTGCTCGATTCCGAGGACACGGTGCTTGCGGACATCCGCGACCGGCGCCGGATCAACGATGTGTTCGCCAGGTTCCGGCCCGACATCGTGTTCCACGCCGCGGCGCTTAAGCACCTGCCGCTGCTGGAACGCTGCCCGTCGGAGGCGCTCAAGAGCAACGTCTGGGGAACTCTCACCGTCCTGGAGGCTGCGGCCGACCACGGCGTCCGGTCGTTCGTCAATATTTCGACCGACAAGGCCGCAAACCCGGTGAGCGTGCTCGGCTACTCCAAGCGGATCACCGAACGTCTCACCGCGTACATGTCTGTCCGGACCGGCGGCACCTACCTGAGCGTGCGCTTCGGTAACGTGCTCGGCAGCCGCGGATCTGTCCTCACCACGCTGGCCGCGCAGGTGGCTGCCGGCGGCCCGGTCACGGTGACCCATCCCGATGTCAGCCGCTATTTCATGCTCGCCGACGAGGCGGTCCATCTCGTGCTGCAGGCGGCGGCGATCGGCCGCGGCGGTGAGGTTCTCGTGCTCGACATGGGCGAACCCGTGCGGATCGCGGACATGGCGCGGCGGCTGACCGCCAGCAGCGGCCGAGAGGTGGAGATCGTATTCACCGGGCTGCGTCCCGGCGAGAAGCTGACCGAAGACAGGCTGGGACCGGGAGAAACCGACCACCGCCCACGCCACCCGCTGATCTGCCAGGTTCCGGTGCCTGCGCTGTCCCCCGATGAGGTCACCGCCCTGGATGCTGACGCCGATCCTCGCTCACTCCGCCTGGCCCTGGCCAGACATGCGTGCAGGCCCCCAGCTGAGGGCACCGTGACCATTCCGCCTCAGGATCAGGTCGGCGTGGAGGCCGGCTGGGAGGCTGGGGCAAAGCTGGCCGGCGCGCCGCGCCCGGCGTACGGCGTCGGCTAGGGATCTGGTCCGGCATGCGCCCAGCCAAGCTCGGCCAGCCTCGTCACCAGCCGGTCCAGCAGGTCCGCGGTCTCAGCATAGGCCTGGAGCGGTCCGCCGACCGGGTCAGCCACGTCGTCCTCGGCACAGTCGCCGAGCAGCGAGATGCGCTCGCGTCCCGCATGAACACGCGACAGCCACACGGAGAGTGGCTCGCCGGGCGGCCTGGGCCCGATCCGTTCACCTCGCCGGAGGAGTTCCTTGAGGGTGAACGCCTGCGCCCAAGCCCTAGGCTCGGTGGTCACGGCATACCGGAGATGGTGCCGGGCCATCGCCAGCACCAGGCAGGCGTCTGCCAGCGCGGCGGTGCGGACGATGCGGCTGCGGTGCGAGGCGATCTCGATCCCGTACCGGTTCATGACCGAGATGGCTTCCGGGCATGGCGGATCTCCGCAGGAGGTCATCCCGGCCGAGCGCACCGGTACGGTGACACCCAGTGCGGCCAGCCGCCGACGAAGCAGTGCGGCCGCCATCGGCGACCGGCAGATGTTCGCCGTGCACAGCACGACGATGCCGACCTCATCTGGGTTGTCCGCCCCGCCCAGGCTCGCATGCGCCGCCATAATATGCGAAATGCCCTCCATGTCACTCATGGCGATACCGCCGGGAGGTTGCCCCGCAATGAGAGGCTTTCCTAATGCTGGCATAAATTTACCAAAGCCATGATTGACGTACACTCAATTTCAACAGCTGCCGCCCGGCAATCGGAGAGAAAGTAGATATGACCCAGTTCGGTACCGAGCCGTCATTCCGCACATATCTGCAGATTCTGCGGCACCGAAGATGGTGGGTTGGCTCGATAACCGTGCTCGGCCTAGTGGTAAGCCTGGCATTCTCGCTAACAGCACACAAACAATACTCGGCGACCGCCCAGCTGCTGATACAGTCGTCCATCAACGCCACCGGGGTTGGCGCTGTGCAGCAACCAGTCACCCAGACCGACGTAGTGACCGAGTTGCAGCTGGTCACGAGCGCTCCTGTTCAGCAAGCCGTCCGGCAGAAACTGCACAGCACGCCAGCCGTGTCGGCCTCACAGGTGGGCCAGACGAACGTGATGGCCATCACGGCCACCAGCCGGGTGCCCTCCCAGGCGTCGCTCATAGCGAACCTCTATGCGAACGCCTTCGTGCAGTACTGCCAGGCGGTGGAGAGTCGCAGCCTGGCCACCGCCGAGGCCGAGCTGCTCTCGCAGATCTCCGCGCTTGGCCGGCAGCTCAAGTCCTTTCGCGGGAATTACACCTCGCCCGAGGCCTCGGCGCTGTTGAATCAGGAAGCGGTCCTGAAGGAGCAGCTGGCCCAGACGCAGGTCAGCGGTGCGGTCGACATGAGCGCCGTGGTGCTGGTCACGCCCGCGCAGACTCCGGCGTCGCCGAGTTCACCCAAGCCCGTGCAGGACGGCTTGCTTGGGCTGGTCGCCGGGCTCGTGCTCGGCCTCTGCGCGGCCTTCCTGCGCGACAGCCTCGATGACCGGCTGACGTCTAAGGAGGCAACCGAGCACGCCGGGGGCGCCCCGGTCCTGGCCATGACCCCGCTGGTGAGCTCCCGGGGACGGCAGCAACCGCTCGTGATATCGGTCGCCGAGCCCACTTCCGCAGCCGCCGAGTCATACCGGTCGCTGCGGACTTCTCTCCAGTTCGCCCGGCAGGGGCAGCGGCTTCGCAGCGTGCTGGTGACGAGCCCAGGTGCCGGTGAGGGCAAGACGTCTATCCTGGCCAACCTGGGCGTCGTCTTCGCGCAGGCGGGCGAGCAAGTGGTGCTCGTCTCGGGTGACCTGCGCCGGCCCATGATCGCAGAGTTTTTCGGGCTGTCCGAAGAGGTCGGCCTGACTTCCGTCCTGCTCGGTCAGCGGACGCTCATGCAGGCCGTGCTGCCCGTGCCGGGCTTCGACCGGCTCAGCCTGCTCCCAGCCGGCCCGCTTCCTTCCAACCCCACCGAAATGCTCAGCAGCGCCGATGCCGAAAACATGTTCGCGCAGTTGCGAGACCACTTCGACCTCGTCCTCATCGACAGTCCGCCGGTCCTGCCGGTCACCGACGCCTCGATCCTGTCCCGGTACGCCGATGCCACGCTGATGCTCGTGGCAGCGGGTCAGACTCGGAGAGCTGACCTGCACCGGACTGCCGAGAGGCTCAACCAGGTCGGCGGCACGATCCTCGGCATCGTTCTCAACAAGGCAACCAGGCAGACCGGGCGCTATTACGGATACACGTACTCCTACATGGCCTACCCGACGGAGTCAGCGGCCGCAGGAAAGCACGCGCACCTTAATGGGAGCGACAAGGTACGTGGTCAAATGGCGCACTGACCATCTTCCTGACAAGCAGTAAATACGGGGAATTACTGACAGGTTCGTGCCAGGGGGAGGCATCGACGGACTCGTGTCGGGGGAACTTACTGACCTGCTCGCGGTGGCTGCGTGCGGAGCGGTGGTCACCGTAGTGGAAGCCGTGACCATTCCGCTGCTGCGCCGGGCGGCCATCATCGACATTCCGGGTCGGCGGTCTTCGCATATCGTCCCGACCCCGCGCGGCGGCGGGATCGCGATCGCCGCCGGGTTGCTTGTCGCGGCGGGACTGATCGGCGGCGCGACTGCGACGGTCTTCGCGTTTGCCGTGGTCTCGTTCGGTTTGCTCGGGCTCGCCGAGGACATGCGCGGGCTGCCGGTCGGCTACCGGCTGATCATGCAGCTGGTCGGCGGCGCCATGGTCGCGGCCGTGCTCGCCTACGGCAGGGTGGAGCCAGGGGTCGTGCATGTCCTGGTGGTCGCGCTTTGCGCCGTGTGGATTACCGGGTTCGTGAACGCATTTAACTTCATGGACGGCGTCAACGGCATTTCCGGGGCGCACGCCCTGATCGCAGGCATCGTCTATGCGTGCCTAGGGGAGTGGCGGCACATGGGGTTCCTGGCTCCGGCGGGTGCGGCCGTCGCCGTCGGCGCACTCGCCTTCCTGCCGTGGAACGCCGGCCACGCCCGCGTGTTCCTGGGCGACGTGGGAAGCTACGCGCTGGGAGCCGCCCTGGCGGTGCTAGCCGCTTACGCCGTTCTCCACGGAATCCCCGCAGAGGCCGTGCTCGGCCCCCTCGCGCTCTACATCGCGGATACCGCCTGGACGCTGCAGCGGCGCATTCGGCTCGGCGAGCGCTGGCTCGAGCCGCATCGTACGCACATCTACCAGCGATGGTGCGACGCCGGGTGGTCGCATCAGCGGGTGACGGTGACGACCGCCGCCACCACGGTGCTGCTCAGCATGCTCGGCGCGACAAGTCTGACCGGTAATCCCACCCTGCGCGTCGCCGCCGACCTGGCGGGCGCGGGCGTCGTCCTCGCGTACCTGCGATCCCCCGCGGTGCTCGCCCGCCGCAGCGGCCGGCTTTCCCGCCCTGCAGCCAGAGTGGAGTCGTAGCGGCATGCGGATCATCATTATCACCCATTACTTCCCACCGGAGATCGGAGCCCCGCAGGCC
>Ga0209169_10000296_pt1 | contig 29884 bp, 26 predicted proteins | sample HubBroMetageWRM4_FD_188346 | JGI IMG/M metagenome (GOLD analysis project Ga0209169, IMG submission 188346) | Warmed soil microbial communities from the Hubbard Brook experimental Forest, New Hampshire - Hubbard Brook CCASE Soil Metagenome WRM 4... | ecosystem: Environmental > Terrestrial > Soil...
GGCGAATGAAAGATAGAGGTTGTGGGGCGTCGATCGTCAGACTGAAGGTGAGGTTAGTGGTGATGGAACTCGTCTTCGGCAGAGCATCGGTCCTGATACTAGGCGGCATGCTCGATAGAGCGCTGGTACCAACATTAAGGCGCAGCCATATGAAACGGCCGATGCGAGTGAGACGGACTTGGCTGGGACTTAGTCTGGCGGTGTAACTGGCGGCAATGCGGGCCATTTCGGCGAGATCGTTGAGCGGACGAAATTCCACGTCACTGGGGCGGGGGAGTTGGCGCATGGCGTCGAGTTGGCTGGCGATACTCTTGCGTCCTGCAACACAGGGCTGAGTGCGGCAATCGAGAATTTTCTCTATGGCGAAGAGAGCGGCGTGATCGACGCGTTCTCCGAAGGCGAGAAAAAGGGTATTAGTCGATGCAATGTAGTTGAACGGCAGCATCTGAAAAGCTTCGAGAATAGGAAGCGGAATGCTGCCGGGGGAATGAATGGTGGAAGGATCGAAAGAAGTTGCAACCGGACATCCCCATTGCAAAGCGAGGGCGGAAGTTACTTCCTGTTCAGTGGCGAAGCCTAGTTTTTCAATCCATTCACCAATCTTTCCGTAGCGCGCGCGCCGTTGGGCGTCCAGAGCAGCGCGAACTTCGTTGTAGGTGAGTTTGCCGCGCGCAACCATGAGCAGCCCGAGAGGGATGCGGTTGGGAGGTTGTGGCGAAGGAACCATTACGCGCAGGCGAGAGAGCTGACCGACTAGAGCCGTTTCAAGGCATTGAGGCTGGCAATAGAAAATGTCCTGAAGAAAGGTTCCACTCGGACGGTGGTGGTTGCGAAAACGCTGCCAGAGCGATTGCGGTCCCGAGCAGGAGACGAGCGCGCAGGGGGGCTGAGTGGATTCGAAATTGTGACGCCTGATCCAGTTTGTGGACCAGGTTAGTGGCTTGAAAAAGTCTGGCATAAATTAATCATCCTCAGGGAATCAGAAAATAGAAATCATATAGGCGAAGTGGCGGCAGGAGTGGGGTCGACGACGTCGGTAACACGCAATCCATACTTGCCGTCGACGACGACGACTTCGCCCTGAGCGATGAGACGACCGTCAAGCAGCAGATCCACGGGAGAATGAAGCGTGTTATCGAGCTCGACTACAACTCCGGCGCTAAGCGCGAGCACATCGCGCAGTAGCATGCGGCGTGTGCCAAAACGGAGTTTAACCTCGAGCCCGACATCCATGAGTCGACCGTAACTGGCGGGTGCAGGCGATGCCGTCGAAGACGGAGTGGATAGCGAATCCGAAGTTTGTGTAACGGACGCGGGCTGGACTCTTGGCTGAACTTTTGTCTGAAGTTCAGTGGCCAGCGCGGGACTGATCTGGATTTCGACAGCGATGGTGGCGCCGGCTTCGTCGCGGGTTCGGAGGCAGATGACAGCGTCAGAAGACCAGGATGGCGCGACAGAGGCGGAGAGATGGAGTTGCACTTCGCCACCAACGCTGGGGGCGAGTGCGGTTGCTGCCGTGCCGGCAATCTGGCGGAGAAGTTCTTCCAGAGCTTCTTTTTGCTCGGCAGTAATGCCTTCGAAAGCGGTTCCGGCAGCAGGCTCGGTTTCGCCGAGGAGCTTGCGGGCGAGACGTGCACCGGATGCGGCCGGCAAACGCAATGTCATCTCGCCATGGACGGCGCCTCCGACAACGACCGCGTACCAGACATCGGCATCGGCGGCAGCTAGGAGCTCGGAAGAAATTTCGAAGACGGAAGGTTGTCCAGAAACCTGAGAAAGCACATTTTGGAGACAGGTCTTCCAAGCTTCACACCAGTTGCGTAGGTCAGTGCGAAGTTCAGAGCCTGGATTGTTGGCGGATGCATTGGGAGTTTCGATCATAATCACAATTCCTAATTCACGATTCGTGGTTCACCAGTCATAGCTGATCCGCGCTGAGAAGCAAGGCCTCGGTAATGAGGACGCGGGCCGCACGTCGGTTATTGAGGCGCACCGGCGTAGCCGTGCATAGGCGAACATCATCGACCATCAGGACCGCTGGGTCGGATGCCTTCCGGGAAAAAGGAAGCATGTCGTTGGGCCTGAGTTCGGAAAGATTCTGTAAAGGCACTTGCAGACTCGGCATGGAAAGTTCCAGGGAGAAGAAACAGCCCAACAGCTTTTTCTCAATCTGGCGGCGGGCTTCAATGGGGCTGCGAGGGCGCTGATAACTGAAATCGGCAGAAATTTTCCTGAGCAAAGCATTCGAGACCGCCGCGGGAACGGCAAGATTAAGAGTGCCCCGAGTTTCTGACATTTTGATTTCGAAGCTGAGGCAAAGATTTTTTTCTTCGGGGGGCATCAAGCGCTGGGTTTGGAGGACCAGCTGACGCGCGCCGAATTTGAATTCGAGTGCGATCGCATGCCAGCTAGCCTGTAGCTCTCGACACATGATGCGGACAATCCCTTCGAGAACCTGCTCTTCGATCTCGGTAATATTGCGGGTAATTTCGCTATTGGTGCCTTCGCCTCCGAGCATGACATCGATGATAGGAAACGCAATGGCGAGATCGAGTTGGAGGAGGGCAGTCGCGTCAACGGGCGCAAGGTCGATTGAAGCAATGTAGGTTTTTTCCGGGATGCGCTGCAAGAACTCGCGGTAAGTCAGATGTTCGGCGGAAACCAGGCTGACATCGAAAATGATGCGCAAGTAATCGCAGGCCCCGTTGCGCATGGCTTCGACGGCATCGGGCACACAACCGTAGGCAGTCAGTAAAATCACCGCCGTGCGTGCTGATGAGATTTGCACTGCACGCATCAAGTCGAAGCCGTCACGGCCGGGCATGCGCACGTCAGTAATCACGAGCGAATGTAAGCCGGCGCGAAACTTCTGAAGCGCCTCAGCACCATTCACCGCCACATCGACTAGCCATCCCCGGCGCAGGAATCGCGCTTCGAGAGCCGCACGCATGCCCGCGTCGTCATCGGCGATGAGAAGGCGCTTCATACCTCGGCTCCGGTTTGGGCTCCGAGTTCTGCGGCGGCCGCAGACAACTGTTCCGCTGAATGTTCCGCCGCATTTTCTGGTGAATCGTCTGATACGCACGCAGACAAATATTCGGACTGATGTCCATCTGATGCCGCTCCATCACGGGGCAGGCGGAGCCGGAAAGTTGCGCCGTAACCCGGGCGGCTCTCGACCGCGATCGAGCCGCCATGCTGCTGGAGAATACGATGGCAGACGGCAAGTCCAAGTCCGGAACTCCCGTCTCGGGTGCTGAATCCAGCTTCGAAGATGTGTGGCAAATCATCAGGTGTAATTCCCGGTCCGGTGTCACGCACCACGATTTCGACGCCATCGCCTTGGAAGCTGCCCTGAGAGTTTCCCGAAGCCGCATGATCTACGCCGCGAATCGAGAGCCATCCGCCGCCCGGCATGAAACGAAACGCGTTGAGCGCGAGGTTGAGTAACACCTGCTCGAGGCGATGCCGGTCGGCAGGTATCATGACCCCGTTGAGACCGTTGATGATCTGCAGTTCTACCCTCGCCTGCTTGGCCAGTGGCAACAGAAAGTCATAGGCCCAGTCCAGCAACTGGCCTGCGTCGATTGGAGCAAGTTCGGGCTGGGGAGTGTTGTGCAGGTGCAGCACATTGTTGACCGTCGCAGAAAGAGTACGCAACCCAGCTTGCACATGCTCGATCCAACGGCGGCTCTCGCCTTCAAGATTCGCTTCCGCGAGCAGTCCGGCAAAAAGTTCGAGGCTGCCGAGAGGGTTGCGTATTTCATGCGCCAGCAATGCCGACATCTCGACCAGCGCCTGTTGCCGTCGCAACTGCTCGCGATCGCGTTCCAACTTCTTTGCCTCGCTCACATCACGCAAAATGAAGACAGAAGTTGTGCGGGCCGGAGTTTGTTCCAACCAGGCGTGGCCGATGGCCACCCAGACGGATTTTGATCGATGTGAAGAAGACTCGGTTGGTGACGACTGATTTAGATCAGCGAGTAGCAATTCGGACTCTTCGCCTGTCTGACGCGTCCGATTGAGTGCGGCTGATAGTGCGGTCGGCAACGATTCCGTAGATTCGAAGCTGCCGCCCAGCAGACGCGCGGCTTCAGGATTGAGGGTAGAAATCCGGCCCGCGGATTCGATGACCAGTACGCCGCATGGCAGGCCTTCGAGAATGCGGCGCAGACGTTCGCGGATGCGGTGGTTGTCTTCTAGGCTGGTTGCCAAGTCCCGGTTTGTAACTTCGAGTTCCTGTCGCAAATGCGACACCTGCCCTTGCAGTTGCCCGTAAGTACGCTCAAGCGAACCCGCCGCCTCCGTAAACGATGCAAACGCGCGAGCCAGCGGATGCTCGGGATCCCGCGCTAGGTCTCGTGGCGTTTGAAAATTGGTGGACATGTAGATCGTCCTGCAACAGCGATGCCAGCCCGGCATATATTGCCTTAGAACACTCTTAACAGCGGTACGGATGAAGACGACCTGTTGCTCGCCGTAGCACGTTACGCAAGACTCACATTAGATTTCCGGCTGCGTCGCTCTTCGGCGCACACTGCCAGAGCTTGAATCGGAAAACAACAAATGCTCGGCGCGAATCACCGCGTGGCCTTCGGAGAGAATCAAAGCGCGCTCGATCACGTTTTGCAGTTCGCGAATGTTGCCAGCCCAAGGCTGCGCCTGCAGCAAATGCAGAGCCTCGATAGATAACGCCGGCGCGGGCAAGGGCGCGGCATATTTTCCGAGAAAATGCCCTGCCAACTGTGCGATATCTTCGGAGCGGTCGCGCAGCGCTGGAATATCGATAGGGAATCCGCAGAGACGATAATACAAATCTTCGCGGAACGTTCCTTCTCGTACTAGTGACAACAAGTGAGCATTGGTAGCAGACACCACGCGGGCATCGACGCGCACGACTTCGGCACTGCCCAGACGCTGCAGTTCTTTCTGCTCCAGAAAACGGAGCAGCTTGGGCTGCAGACTCAATGGCATCTCGCCGATTTCGTCGAGAAAGAGCGTCCCTCCCTGCGCCGCCTGGATTCTTCCCGCATAGGATTGCATGGCTCCGGTGAAAGCGCCGCGGGCGTAGCCGAAGAGTTCGGCTTCGAGCAGGGTCTCGGGTATCGCAGCGCAGTTGACGACCGCTAAGGTACGGCAGGCGCGCGGGCTCAATTGATGAATGGCGCGAGCGACAATTTCTTTGCCGCACCCCGTCGGTCCGGTGATGAGCACTGTCGTGTTGCGCGGCGCCAGCAAGCGCACCAGACGGTAGACCGGTTGCATGATTCGTGAATGGCCGATCATTCCAGGTAGAGGAGTTTCGAGAATGGACTCAGCCGCGGCGGCGGCGACCAGAGCTTCGTTTTCATCGTTGTGTTGGCCGGCGTTGTGGCCATTGAATTCTCCATCGATGCGTTCAACATCGACGTGTTCGTCATTGCCGTCGGTCGTATAGCCTTCGGAATCACGCCCTGGATCGAGCATTACTACTTCGACTCCAGGAAAACGTTGTCGCACCGTATGGCTGAGTTCCTCGGCATCGAGGTCGGGCAGGCAGCGGTCGAGAAACAGGACCTGCCACAAGCCACTCTCCAAATGGACGAGGGCCTCGGCTCCCCCGCTAGCCTGTTCGAATTGCCGGGCGGGAGAACGTAGACTTTCGAGGACGCGCTGGCGTACTACATTGCTGGGACTGGCCACCAGGACGTGGTTGGCATAACTGGACGGCATCGGAAAACTTGTCATACGGTTGATTTGAAACGAATTTGGTTAGAACGAGATTAGATGGAGATTAGAAGACTCTGTTTATAAGAACCCATCGTTTGGCACGCGAGGCAAATTTTGCTTTACAACCAGCGCATTCCGTAGGCCTCGGGCATTTTCTGCAGGGTGGATGGTTTCCGGATGTCCGGGAGCTATTTCTCGACAAACACCAGTTCGCCGTTTTCGACCTTGATGTCTTTCACATTATTCGGCAGTTTGAGCTGATCGCGTTGCTCGGCGAGCTTCTTCTGCAACACTTCATTGACCAGAGATGCGGGTACCGAGAGATCGCCGAGCTTTACTTCAGTGGCGTCGAATGTGGCATAACCATCCTTAGAACCAAGATGTCCCGCGAGCGTGAGGTAGACATCCTTGCCGGCGATCTGCGTAAGAAATTGACCGCGCACAACGTCTCCATCCATGGAGACTTGATAGTCCTTGATATTCGGGACTGCGCCGGGAAACTCCATCGCCGGATTTGCGCCAGAAGTGCTATTCGCTGGGACGCTATTCGAAGAAGAACTTCTGGTGGAAGTATTCGCAGCCGGAGCCGGTGGCAACAGGCCAGCAGCTTGCTCAATTGCAGCCGACAATTCTCCGGAGTTCATGCGGACCTCGCTCCCACTTTCGCCCGGCACTTTGGGCTGTTCGAGCTGGTTTACCTTTTCCTGAAAAGACTGTGCATTGGCGGCAGCCGCAGCGGGTGCGACCACGGGCGCAACCGGCGCGGGGCGCTTTAACACAAGGACAAGCGTAAGAATAGAAATTGCCAAGGTTGCAAAACTGATAATTCGTTGCAGCTTCACGAAGAACCTCCGCCGTCGCCAACATTACATCTGCTCGCTGTCTTCCATCGTACGCGCGGAGACTGACCACTTTGAGATGACGGAGGTGCTATGGCGATGGGACGGTTCGAGCTATCGAAAAGTGCGACTATAGCCGATCTTCATTCGTCGGTCTTTATTCGGCGGCCTTTATTTTTCTGATCTCTATTCCACGACGGCCAAAATGTCGCCAGGGTTCACCGCCGCGCCAGGGATTGCTGATATTCGTTTTATGACTCCCTTCTTCGGCGACTTGATCTCATTTTGCATTTTCATGGCTTCGACTACGACAATTCCCTGACCGGCTTCGACGCTTGAGTTCTCCGCGACGAGCAAGCGCACGATGCGACCGGGCATAGGGGCCACGATTTGTCTGGGGCCTTTTTCATTCCCGGCGGCTTTCTGGCGCGAGCGCAGCGAGCGCGGATCGCGCAACTCAACCGCGAAGCAACTGTTGCCGACCCACATGTGGAGGTCGGTAGTCGTCTGCTCACGCTTGATTTCATAGGCACGCCCATCGATCAACAGAGATAAAACGTCGCGGCGCGCGATGACCGCATCAATAAGTATCGGCTGTCCGTCGAAACGGCAGGCCCATCCCTCGGCAGTGTTTTCAAGCTCAAGCCGATGCGATTTTCCGCCAGTCTCATTGCCGGTTTTATCGCCCGCTTTTTTCGTTACTACGACTTCATAAACCATAAGATCCGAGGTCAGCGATCCGAGATCAACGATCAGCGCAGTCCTTCCGACCGTCCTTTCTGCTTCCAATTGGATGGAACCGAAGTTGACGCAGTTGAATCTGCACTGCCGACGCTACCATTCTTAGTGCTCGCGGAAGCAGGATCGAGCACGGCAAATAATCCGGCGGCAATTGCAGCAATGGTGTCGAGCGTTACAGTCTTCTCGCTGGCACCATGCTCTGCGGCGCGCGACGTGCGAGCCTGGGTATCTTTCGCGAGCAGGCGATCGAGGTATCCAGTATCGAGCTTCCCTAGCTGAAAATCGGCATCGCCGAGGATCCGCTGAAACAATGAAATGTTGGTTTTGATTCCAGCGACGAAATACTCGCCGAGCGCTCGCTGGAGCCGCATGATGGCCTGCTGCCGGTCAGAGCCGTAGCCGATCAATTTTGCGAGCAGGGGATCGTAATCCATGGGAACATTCCAACCTTCGTACATGCCACTATCACAACGTATTCCAGGCCCAGAGGGCGAGAGCAACAACGTAATCTTGCCGGGACTGGGGAAATAATTGTTGTCGGGATCTTCGGCATAGATGCGGCACTCGATGGCATGACCGCGAATCTCGACATCAGATTGCGCGAGGGGCAACTTCTCACCCGCCGCGATCCTGATCTGCAGGTGTACAAGATCAAGGCCGGTGGTCAATTCGGTGACCGGATGTTCCACTTGGAGACGCGTGTTCATTTCCAAAAAGTAAAAGTTCTTTTGCTGATCGACCAGGAATTCAATGGTGCCGGCATTGGTGTAGCTCGCAGCCTGAGCGACTTTGACGGCAACTTCACCCATGCGTCGGCGCATCTCGGGATCGACAATCGACGAAGGTGACTCCTCAAGAACTTTCTGGTGGCGGCGCTGAATGGAACATTCGCGCTCTCCGAGCCAGACGGTGTTGCCGTGCTCATCAGCCAAAATCTGCATTTCAATGTGGCGGGGATTAACGATCGCCTTTTCGACGTAGATTTCGCTGTCCCCAAATGAACGCTGCGCCTCGCTCTGTGCAGATTCGAGAGCGGAACCGAGTTCCTTGCGAGTATGCACCAGCCGCATACCCTTTCCGCCGCCTCCAGCCGCAGCTTTTAGCATCACGGGATAACCAATACGCTCGGCAACTTCTTCTGCTTCTTCAGGAGAGACGAGTCCGCGTGAAGTTCCTGGAACAAAGGGCACGGCAGCCTTTTCCATCTCCTGACGTGCGCGGGTCTTCGAACCCATCATTTCCATGGAATGGGGACTAGGCCCGATAAATTTCAATCCGGCATCAGCGCAGGCCTGAGCAAACTTCGCATTTTCCGAAAGAAAACCGTAACCGGGGTGGATGGCTTCGGCGCCAGAGCGCTTCGCTGCATCGATGATCTTGTCAATCCGAAGATAGGATTCGGAAGCTGCAGCGGGGCCGATAAAGTAAGCCTCGTCAGATTTGCGGACGTGGAGGGCGGCGCGGTCGACGTCGGAATAAACGGCAACGGTAGCGATGCCCATTTCGTGGCAAGCACGAATGATGCGCACCGCGATTTCTCCCCGGTTGGCGATCAGAATCTTCTTGAACATTTGGACGCGCGGTGCCGCCCTGATTTTACCTGCGGGAACGGCAGCGTGCATGTCGCGTCCGCGCCAAAATGCAAAAAGCCCCACGCCGTAAAGCGTGAGGCCTTTGTTCTGAGGAGAAATCTTCTACTGCTTCTGATCCATGACGATGCCGCCAGCTCCAGGCTGTTTTTCTGCCTTGGCTTTTTTGGTGGCCATGGTTTTGTCAACCCACTCGTCGGCAGTCTTGAGATCGGCGGAACGGGCTGCCGGATCATCGCATTGAATGTCCGCGCGTTCCCGGTACATCAGGTTCATATAGGCCATCGCGTCGTCATAATCGGGACGAAGCTGTAATGCCTTATTCAGGTTATCGATTCCCTCCTGAACATTGGCAGTATTGTGTTCTTTCATCTCGGCGCAGGCTTTTTTGTCTTTAGCCGGCAAGGAGTCATCTGGCTTCATGCCCAGCTTGGCGCGCTCTTCCTGCCGCGGAACATACGTCTGTGTCCAGTCGATGACGGCCACCGAGTAATAAGGCTCGGGATCATTCGGATCTGCCTCAGACGCCTTCTTGTAGAATTCTTTGGCCAAGGGAAACTTCTTCATCTGCAAATACAGGTAGGCAATGCCCTTGATGCTGTTAATGTTCTTGGGATCGACCTGCAAGACTTGCTTGTAGGAATCAATTGCCTGCTCGGCAAAGCGATTGTTTTCGGGAGTATCCGCGCCCGGAATGTATTGCTGCGCATATGCCGTCGCCAGATACAGACGGGCATTGACTAGTGTCGGGTCGAGGGCGACGGCTTGCTGAAAGTCGTCAATCGCCTGCTCGAACTTCGAATTCTTGTAAGCTTGCACACCTTTGTTGAGATGGTCGCGCGCTTTAAGCTTATTGCAACCGGTGCTGGAGAGGACCACCAGTGCGGCGCCGAACACCATCAAGAGCCTTTGCGTCTTTTTCATTGCTTTATGAATCTCCCTTGCCGCGGAGTGTAAGAACTTGAGCCGAAGGTCGTTCGCCGATTCATCTTTCACCGCGCGGACATCGCTCGTAATATTCTAGTTACCCGCTTCAATTTTTGCTGTGATCAACCCCACTTTATCGACGCCAGCAGAATGCGCGATATCGATCACGTTGGCAACATCGGCGAAAGGTACGTTGTCATCGCCCTTCACGAACATGACCTTCTCGGCGCGCGTCTTGAAAATATCTTCCAGGCGCCCCTGCAGAGTTTCCCAAGTGGCTTCATCCTGATTGATTTTGAGACCTGGAGGGTTACCCGAACCGTGGTCAATCACCTGTACCACGATAGTACGGTCGGGCGTGGGTGGCTGTTGCTTCTGATCCTTCGGTGGAGGCTGCGGCACCAATGCGTCCAAGCCCTTCGGCGTCAGCGGCGTAATCACCATGAAAATAATCAGCAACACTAGCAGCACGTCGATCAGCGGCGTGACGTTCATGTTCGCGCTTTGGCCCCCTTTGGGGCCGACTGCCATAGCCATATATGAATCTCCTGTATTGCTACTACGCTCTATTGTCCGCCCGTCGGTGCCGGTGGAGCGGTAGGCGGCGGGGTAAATCCGGTTTTCTTTTGCTCGGTCAAAAGTCCGAGTTGATCCACGCCGGCCGCACGAACGTCGTCGACAACCTCCACCACCCAGCCGTATTTAGCTCGTGCATCGGCCTTGAGAAAGACCCGTTTGTCGGTGCGGTTCGCCAATCGATCCTTGATCTTCTGTGTCAGATCGTCTGGATTGATGGGGTCGGTCCCGAAGAAGACCTTGTCATCGCGAGTGATCGCAACCTGCAATGCGTCTTCCTTATCGGCATCATGCATATCTTCGGGATTACTGACCTGGGCCATATCCACTTGCTTGCCGTGTTGCAACATCGGCGTGACCACCATAAAGATGATCAACAGCACCAGCATCACGTCCACCATGGGTGTGACGTTAATGTCGGAACTTACGTTGGCCGCTTCGTTTCGTTTTGCTAATGCCATGGAATTCTGTCTCCTGCGTATCTTGCTTCGGGCCTAAGGACACAACGATGAGGATGAGAAGAGTGGGCGCCGATCGAAAAACCGGCGCCTCTCTAAGCAACTCATGTTTGCAACCCTCGTTCTTGCGGCCGTCTTTCTGGCGACGGGGCAAAACCGTGGCCTATCGCCGACTTAGGACCGGCGCATGCTCCGGCGCTTGAGGAAGTAATCAATCAGTTCGCTCGAAGAGTTATCCATCTCCACGTCGAACGCTTCCACGCGACCGGTCAAGTAGTTGAACATCATGACAGCCGGAATCGCCACGAACAGGCCGACTGCGGTGGTCACGAGCGCTTCGGAAATACCGCCAGCGACCGCTGCCAAGCCGGTTGCTTTTTCCTTGGCGATACCGTTGAAGGCGTTCAGAATGCCGACTACCGTTCCGAACAGTCCCACGAAGGGAGCTGTCGAACCGATTGTCGCGAGACCGCCCAAACCACGCTTTAGTTCGGCGTGGACGATGGCTTCGGTGCGCTCCAGCGCGCGCTTGGAAGCTTCGATAGTCTCGCCGGGGATTTCACCCGGGCTATCCTGATGAGCCTTGAATTCCATCAGGCCCGCAGTGACGACCTTCGCGAGGTGGCTTTTCTTGTTGCGCTCGGCGACTTTGATCGCTTCATCAATCTTGCCTTCGCGCAATGCTCCAGCAACTGCGGGAGCGAACGAGCGCGACTGATTGCGAGCGGCGTTGAAGGCCATCCACCGGTCAATCATCACGCCGATCGACCACCCCGACATGATGAACAGAATGATAACCACGACTTTCGCCAGAAGGCCCATCTGCTTCCAGAGAGAAATCGGGTCCCAACCGACCGAGCTGTCATCAAAAAGCCAGGCGGCGTAAAGATGGAAATTACAGAGTGCGGCTGCTGCCAGATTCACTACCATGAGTTGCTTCTCCTCCTCAGAACTGTTTCAAACTCGTTTCTAACCATTCTTCAAAACTCTTTCGTCGTACCATGCACCGCACGGCGATGCTCCCGCCTAAACGCGCGACATAGCGATAAACAATCAAGGCCGCATCTGGATGTCAAAGCGGCGCGGCCTGATCTGACCTCTTTGATGCAAGAAAGCTTCAAGTGGGCAGAAGTGCTCTCGGATGGAAAGCCACCCGGGTTTCCCGTCTCAGGTAAAAGGTGGACGGGGAGGGCCCTAAACTGCCACAAAATCTCACTGCCACAGCCGGTGCCGGAAAGTCTAGCTTCCGGACAAGCTAAAGTTGACAACCACTTGGGTCTCCACCGCTACCGGCTCGCCATTGAGCAGGTAAGGCTTATAACGCCACTGCTTTACGGCTTCGATCGCAGCCGGTGCCAGCATGGGGTGCCCGCTGATCAACTGCAGGTTCTGAATCGTGCCGTCTTTGCTGATCTCGGCCTGCAATACGACCGACCCTTGAATACGGGCCTGCTTCGCTAGTTGCGGATAATTTGGTGTTACCTTCTTAATCAAAAGACCGGTCGCGACGCCAGTCGATACGCGGACGCGCTGGGGAGTCGCAATTTTCGGAACCGCGACTTGGGTCGAGCTGAGAATGCCTCCCATCACACCGCCCGCGGAGCCTCCAGGGATGCCACCCGGAACACCACCCGGGACGCCAGCGCCAAGATCAGGCGGCGCCTCTTCTTCTTTAATCATCTGAACCTTATCTGGAATCTTGGTTGGCGTGCGCAATTGGCCGTTGATTACTTCGCTCTGGATCTTAACCACCTTGGGAGCGGCAGCTGGCGGGGGCGGCGGTGGTGGGGGCGGTGGCGGCGCCACCAGGAAGGTCATCAACTGCGTCTTGGGTAATGCGTCGGTATAAATCAGAGGGATCAGGATCAGGATACCGACGAGCGCGAACTGCCCGAAAAAGGAAAGAATCGTGGTACTCAAGCGCTTGGTCTTCAGCTTTCCGCCAGACTCTATCAAGCTGTCTTCAAACATAGGCTTCTCCTACACCAGACCTTACGAAAACTTAGACACCAGATGCATCCTCTTTGCTCCCAGTTTTCAACTCCCTGTTTCTTCGGGCTTTTTGCCTCTATGAACTACTGTCTCTGTGGACAGTTGAAGATTCTACGCTATTTGGCTGAATTTAAACCTTAACCTTTTCTTTCGACGGCGTCGGGCTATTTCCAGGCCGCAGCGGCATGGCAATCGGCTTTTTACCCCGCTCGCCCCGCCATTCCTGGTACGCCACCAGAATCGGGGCGGCAATCGCGATCGAAGAATAAGTACCTATCAGGATTCCGATAACCAGCGCTAAGCTGAAACTATGCAACACCTCGCCGCCAAAAAGAAACAGAGCAAGCACGGTAAGGAAAGTCAGGCCCGCTGTCAAGACAGTTCGGCTTAAAGTCTGATTAATGCTTTTATTAACGATGTCGGCCAACTTATCCCGCCGGAGCAGCTTGATGTTCTCGCGGATGCGGTCAAAGACGACGATGGTATCGTTATTGGAGTATCCGATTAGGGTCAAGATGGCAGCGATCACGGTCAGGGACATCTCCTTGTTCAAGAGCGAAAAGGCACCCACCGTAATCAGAGTGTCGTGGAACACCGTCAATACAGCAGCAACACCATAAATCCATTCGAAACGCAGCGCCAGATAAATGAGCATTCCGGCCAGCGAGTAAAGAGTGGCTCGAATCGCTTGCCCGCGTAGTTGTTGCCCAACCTGTGGGCCGACAATTTCGACGTTGCGAATACCAAAATCGGAGACGAAGAAACCATCTCCGAGTGACGAAACAGCCGCGGGATCGGCCACACTCTTTAACTCATCGATGGAGCCGAGCACACCGCCTTTCACCTTGTCGCGATAGTCGACCATGGCCTGCGCGATAGCGGTGTAGCGTGAGTTAGCGTCGACGTCCGATCCGAGGTGGAGCGGGTCCTTATCCAAAAGATACTGCGCGATGGCCAGGGAGCTGGAGTTGTTGAGATCCTGCTTGCCCGGCGCCGCGTGGCTTTCGAGGGCCTTAATGATCTGGATTTTTCCCTGGTCGAGAGCCTGTTCGCTGGTCTCCCGAATATCGAGATCGATCAGCACTTCATTGTTGGCCGCTGGCCCGTAGCTTTGAACGCGCTCGTTCTTTAGTCCGGAACGTTCGATATCGGAGTGGATGGAAGACAGGTCGGGGGTGTGCGAATACTTTACGTAGACCAGCGTGCCGCCGCGGAAGTCGACACCCAAGGGAATGTGATGCCAGAACAAAATGGAAAATAGTCCGGCCACGCTAAAGATCAGCGAGAAGGTCAGGAAGTACCACTTTTTCCCGAGGAAATCGATGTTTGTATTTTTAAAGAATTCCACGCTGCTTACGATCCCTTCAAAACAAGTCAATGGTCCCTAGTCGTTGGTCGTTCGCGATGTATCGTTCACTTCAGTTTCGCGAACGACTATCGACCGGCGACCAACGACTGCCTTAGATACTCAATGCCTCGCCGCGCTGTTTGCGGCTTAATACCCAATCAAAAATCACGCGCGATACAAACACCGCCGTAAACAAATTCGCGGTTAATCCAAAGACGAGAGTTGTAGCAAAACCCTTCACGGGTCCGGTACCGAAGAGAAACAGGATTGCTGCGGAGACGATGGTGGTGACGTGGGTGTCGACGATGGTAATCCAGGCATAGCCGAAGCCTTGTTCTACGGCTGACGGCGGCGTCTTGCCGTTCCTCAACTCTTCCCGGATACGCTCAAAAATCAGCACGTTCGAATCGACGCCCATACCAACCGTCAGGATGACGCCGGCAATGCCCGGCAATGTCAGCACGGCTCCAAAGTAACCCATGAATCCGAGCAGGATGACCAGATTCAAAATCAGCGCGATATCGGCATTCACTCCTGCCCAGCGGTAGTAAACCAGCATGAAGACAAGGACGGCTAACATGCCCGCGGTCGCAGCTTGAACACCAGAACGAATCGAATCAGCCCCAAGCGACGGGCCGACAGTGCGTTCTTCGAGGTACTTGATGCCCGCTGGCAGAGCGCCAGAGCGCAGCGTCATGGAAAGATCCTGTGTCTCCTGCTGGGTGAACCGCCCGTTGATAATGCCGGTGTCGCGAATCGCGTCGTGGATCACCGCCACTTCCTGCACTTTGTTGTCGAGAACAACCGCCAGATTGTCGCCGACGTGAGCGGAAGTGAAGGCGTAGAACTTGCGGCCTCCGTCAGAGGTAAGAATAAAGCGAACCGCCGGCTGGCCATTTTCGTCCGTGGTCGGTTCCGCAGTACGAAGATCGCGACCACTCACCGCTGACGCGCGAGTAATCAGGTACCACTGTTCGCCGGTATCGCTATTGTGAGAGCCGATGCTCTTGCCCTGCATGAGGATAGCGTCCGGAGGCAGGACGCCACCTTTGTCCTGCAAGGCCGCTTGCTCACTCGGATAGGGCCCACCGAGCGATTGCCTGAATTCGAGCATCGCCGTGGACTGCATAACTTCTTTCACGCGCGCCGGATCGTCCACGCCGGGAAGTTGAACCAGAATCTGATAATCGCCGAGTCCGTGTTCCTGAATCACGGGCTCGCTTACACCGAGCTGGTCAATGCGGTTGCGGATGGTTTCGATGGCCTGCTCTACGGCACGATCCTTCAAGTCTTTGAGGCTTTGCGCCTTCATCGAAACTGTCCAGGAATTTTCCGCACCTGAGACGGGATCGTAATCCGGCAAACGGTCGGAAATAATGCTCTTGAAATCGCTGGTCTGATCGGGAGAGATGCCTTTGACCACGATCGTCTCGGGATGGTGGTCCGGATCGGGCTTGGTGATGTCGGTGTAGTTGATCTTGTGCGTCCGCAGGTCTTCCTTGAGACGCTCAAGAGCATTGTCGGAATCGACATTGACCGCATCGTTGACCTTCACCTGCAGGATCAGGTGCGTCCCACCCTTGAGGTCAAGGCCCAGATGAATGCGGTCGGTGATCGCCGCCAGTATTCCCTTGCCCGACCAGTCCTTCGGAACGCCGAAGATGCCGAACACGAAAACGAGCAGAGTCCCTACGATAACCACCAATTTCCAACCAAGGTTCTTATTCATGAAAACCAGTCAATCGTCTTAGGTCATTAGTCGTTACGAAACCGTCGAAGTCCAACGCGATCTCCGAACGACCGTAGGCTAGCGACCAACGACCAAAAATTATTTTCCTTCCTCCGAAGTGGTCACCGATACTACCGATGCGCGGCTGATTTCGAGCTTCAAATTGTCGGGCGGCACGCGCAAAACCAGCGCATCGTCCTTGAGACTGATGATCGTTCCGCGCAGGCCGCCGCTGGTAACGATCTTGTCCCCATTTTTCAACTCGCCCAGCATGGTCTGCCATTTTTTCTGCTTCCGCTGCTGCGGCATAATCAGCAAAAAATAAAAAATAGCAAAGATGAACAGCAACGGCGCCAGCGAAAGCAGACTCGTGCCACTGGGCATCTGCAACCACAACGCCAATCCGTCCGCCATTCCGAAAGTCATGCCCGACACTACGATTGCCACTGGCAAGTCGATCCTGTGCAACAAAATAGGGCACGAAACGCCCGATTAAAACCACAGCCGCCAGAAGCACCTTGTAGGGACTAGCCGATGAACTCGGCACAAGTTTGCTTCTTTCGCCGCTGAACTTTCCTGCTCAAAGTCTCAACTACGGGAGTTCTTTTCTTCTAAGGCCGGAGGACCTACCGCGTACAGGCTAGAACCGGCAATGCCGCGCTCCGGTTGCGCTCGGAACGGCACAGAAAGAAACGGACATTATCCCCAAGTTGAATAGAATGCCGGACGGCTCGCTAGGTGTCAAGGTCGGCGCTTTAATTGTACGCCGAATTTACATTCAGGAAACGCCCGTGCTAGCGCATTGGCCCGCTTTTTTCGTCCACTCGTATCCACGCCCGCACAGTCCGCATTGTCGAAAGGTAGTAGTGCAGATTGTGGACTGTATTCAAAACCTGCGCTAGCAATTCATTTGCAGCATAAAGATGTCGCAGATAAGCCCGAGAATAACGCTGGCAGACACGGCAATCACATGCCGGGTCGAGCGCGCTATCATCCTGTGCGTATCGAGCTTGCTTGATCGAAACTTTACCCTCGGAGGTAAACAACAATCCGTGCCGAGCGGCGCGGGTGGGGAGCACGCAATCCATCATGTCGACACCCGACTGCGCATACTGGGCGATTTCCTCGGGAGTGCCCACCCCCATCAGATACCGCGGCTGGTTGAAGGGAAGATGCTCAAGCGTAGATAAGACGACATCTCGAGTAAGCTCGCGCGGCTCGCCGACGCTCAAGCCCCCAATGGCATAACCGGGGAACCCAACGTCGATGGTGCGCTCCGCCGATTCTCGCCGGAGCGAAGCATCCATTCCCCCCTGCACAATGCCGAACAAAGCCTGTGTCTGGCCGTCCAGCCGGCTGTCACCCGTTCGCTTGTCATCGCAAGCGGTGTCATCCTGAGCGGACCGAAGGATCTGCTTTTCCTGACGGCTGAGGGCTGACGGCTGAAGGCTGCCTCCCCAAGGCACCTCACGCTGGTGCTCTTCAAAATAACTCTTGCAGCGCGCGGCCCAGCGCAAAGTCAGTTCCATCGAAGCCCGCGAGCGAGCAGCGTCCGCGGGATACTCCGTGCACTCATCAAAGGCCATGATGATGTCAGCGCCAAGGCCAATCTGGATCTCCATCGATTTTTCAGGACTAAGAAAATGAGCCGACCCGTCCAGGTGCGAGCGAAACGCCGCTCCCTCTTCACTGACTTTTCGCAGCTCATTGAGACTGAAAACCTGAAACCCGCCCGAGTCGGTGAGAATTGATCGATCCCACGACATGAACCGATGGAGTCCGCCCATCTTGCGAACAGTTTCGACCCCAGGCCGCAGATAGAGATGATAAGTATTGCCCAGCAGGATCTCGACACCGAGATCCTCCAGCACGTCCTGAGAGATGCCTTTGACCGAACCGAGCGTTCCTACGGGCATGAATACCGGCGTCTCAACTTCTCCATGGGGAGTTATGAGTTTGCCAGCACGCGCAGAGCCGCGGGTCGCCTCAATTTGCAGGTGAACAGACACCGAGGGATTCTAACGTAGAGACGGGACCTGCCCCATTTTGTGCACAGCTTATCGGGCGCCGTTTAGACACGGCGAGCCGCGTCTCTAGCCGACACTCGACTCATTTCGCGTAGGAATTGCGAACTACCTCGCCGCCCTTCATCACAAACTTAACGCGCTCCAAAGTAGTGATATCCGCCAGCGGATCGCCGTCGACAGCAACAATGTCCGCCCACTTCCCCGGCTCGATCGTACCAACCTTGTCAGACCAGCCGAGGAGATCGGCGTCGTTAATCGTGGCTGTCTGAATGGCCTGGAGCGGCGTCATCCCGAGCTTCACATATACAGCGAATTCATGGGCGTTGAGGCCGTGCGGATAGACAGCAGCGTCGGTGCCAAAGCCTATTTTCACTCCCGCGGCAAACGCGCGCGCCACATTCTTACGTGCAGCAGGCATCACTTCGTGGCCCTTGGCGATCAGTTCGGGAGGGGTGCCGATCTTCTCAGCGTTCTCGAAAAACCAGTCCATGAGGTAGAGCGTGGGAACCAGATACGTTCCATTCTTCTTCATCTCTGCGATGGCTGCGTCGTCGATATAGGACCCATGCTCGATCGAATCGACTCCGGCTTCTGACGCCCACAGAATTCCCTGAGAGCCATGCGCGTGCGCTGCGACCTTGCGTCCCAGTCGATGCGCGTCGGCCACAATCGCCTTCATCTCTTCGAGTGTGTACTGCGCGGCCTGCGGATTGTCGCCATGCGAAAGCACGCCTCCGGTGGCGCAGATTTTGATCAGGTCAGCGCCATACTTGATAACCTCTCGCGTCTTGCGCTGGACGGCTTCGATGCCATCGGCCACGCCTTCACTTTGCACATGCCACTCGAAGGGCAGTAAATTTTCATCGCAGTGTCCACCGGTAATGCCAAGGGCAGGACCACTAACCAGCATGCGAGGTCCGGGCACATCGCCAGCATTGATAGCATCGCGCAAAGCAACGTCGGTGAAGCCGCTCGCGCCGACATTGCGGACGGTAGTGAATCCGGCATCAAGCGTAACCCGGGCATTGCGCGCTCCGTAAAGAGCCTCGCGCGGAATGGAAATCGCCAGCGCCGAGTAGCCGAAGTTCGTCGTCATGGTGAGGTGCGTGTGCGCATCGATCAATCCCGGCAGCACTGTGGCGTTCGGAAGCTCGACCACCGTGGCTCCGGTCGGCAGGAGCTCATCCCCAGATGTTGCTTTCACGCTCGCGATCTTGTCACCCTGAATCACGATGGTCTGGTTGGAGAGCGTCTTGCCGGTTTTCACATCCAGCAGATGCCCAGCGTGAATCACAACCGTCTTCGGATTTGCTGCGGGAGCAGGTGCGCCCTGCGCCCAGGAAAAGGTGATACACGAGAGCGAAAAAATAAACGCAAGCAGATAGCGGCCGAATCTCATTCCATCCCCCAATAAGAAATTGGTCATGGCCGAGAACCATACAACTTCAGAGTGGGAAACGGCAACCGTTATCGATCACCGACGATGAATCGATCTGTCGACAACTCGCGAAAAACCCACATTCGAAGCTCCTCAGCCTAGCGGTGCTGCATTAATTTTTCGTTAAATTCGTCTCGTGCGATTGACCGGGCGGCTGGCCGGCATTAACCTGCGGGGCTATGAGTAAAGAGGATCTTGATCAATTACGCCTCGCCTACAAGAAAGCTGTCGATGAATGGGTTTTAGCCATTCGCAATGAAGAAGCATTAGCTACTCCGGACCATTCCATGACCGCGATGGAGAAGTGGGATGACGCTCACTTCAAAGAGCAGGATGCGCACTCGAAAGCCACGGAAGCCCGCGACGCTTACAAAGACGGACTGCGCAGCGTTAACTATGGCATCTAGCTGAGGCCGCACGCCGCACTAAAAATCCAATACTGACTTCGGACAATCAGCCTGTTTGTGACAGCACGCTTAAGGCTTGTATTCTACGAGCCGCCAAGCGTGTGGGCGTGGATACTCGTCTCTGCCAGAAGTTCGGCGCGGCGAGTGGCCACACTGATTCTGGGTTCCCTCGGGCCTGTGCTTGGAGACATGCTTGGACACTATGACGGATAACACCGACAAACCAATCCCAAATGGAGTGCGCGCCATTGCCGCGTTGTTCACCGTCTGCGGAGTTTATCTAGGAATCGCCGGCGCGTTGATGCTGATTCGTCCGGGCACGATTTCAATGTCTGCCGGAGCTCCGCTCTTATTCGGTTTGGAATTATCCGGTCCGTACATGTTTCTGCTGACAGCCGTTGTGGGAGTGGCAGTAGGTTGGGGCTTGATGAAACTCAATAACATCGTTCGCCACGCGGCAACGCTGATTGCCATCACCGGAATCGTAATGCTCATACCATCGGTTTCAGCCGCAACTGTGATGATTCAACCAAAAGCCCTGGCATTCGGCGGCTTCGGAATTATCGTGCGCGTGATGGTAGCGTGGTATCTGTCGCAAGGAGAAGTGGCAGATCTATTTCGTGGCCCTGACGAACCGGCCTCTGAAGATTAAGCCGTTCCTCGAAGCCGGCTCTTCAACTCATCCGGATGCACCGCAAACTCGACTGCCTCTTCCCGGTCGAGGTGCCCATTTTTCACCAGCCGCGCCAGTGACTCCTCCAAGGCAATCGATCCCTTCCCCTTGGTCATCGTGATTTCCTGGTTCAGATGTTGCAACGCGTTGTGCCGGATGTGCTGCCGCGCTCCATATCCGACCATCAGCAACTCAACTGCCGGAATGCGCCCGCCCTTGCGGCTTGGCAACAATGTTTGCGTCAACACTGCGGAGATCGCCATCGCCAACTCCTGACGAATCGTGCTCTGCCGTTCCACGGGAAATGAATCAGAAATTCGCGAGATCGCCGAAGCCACGTCAGTGGTGTGCAGAGTTGAAAGGACCAGATGCCCAGTTTCGGCTGCCGAAACTGCAATCGCCATGCTCTCCGGATCGCGCATCTCACCCACCACGAGCACATCTGGCGCCTGCCGCAGAGCAGCGCGAAGTGCCGTAGGAAAATCAGGAGCGTCCGTTCCAACTTCAACTTGCTCGATGACGCTACGCAGATGCTCATGCTCATATTCGACGGGATCCTCAATCGTCACAATATGGCGGGCATCGCGTTGATTAATTTCGTTGACCACCGCCGCCAGAGTTGTGGATTTCCCAGCGCCAGCCGCGCCACCAATCAACACCAGTCCGCGACGGAGACTAGCCAGATGGCCGACCTCGACCGGAAGTCCCAATTCGCCAAGCGACGGCACCTTCACCGGAAGCGCGCGAATAGTCGCCGCAGCATGGCCGCGCTCGTGATGCAGATTAATGCGAAACCGGCCAAGGTCAGGGATTCGGTAAGAACAATCGGCAATCTGCGTGGCGCGATACTGCGCCATGCCCGTCGGCGTCAAAACCGGCTGCACCAGAGATTCAATGTCGGAGCCATCCAGCGGAATGTCGCCAATCTTCTCCACCTCTCCGTTTTTGCGAATCGAAGCCGCGACCCCGTGAACCAGAAGCAAGTCGCTGCCTCCGCGCTGCAGCAGCTCCCGCAGAAAATCATGCAATTTCGAATCGTCAACCAATGCTGACCCTTCGGGCAGAGAGGCCCGTAAGTACTGATCGTACCGGAGAGAGATTCTTGCATCAGAACACGTAGCGGCGGACGCATTCGTCCGCCCTCATTTGTGTTTCTGAATCACAATCCACAACACAACCGCGATTGCCACAATCATGGCGTAGAGCGTGTAGAAGGGAGCAAACACGAAAGTATAGTAATCCAAAACGACAATTACTTTTTCGCTTTAGCCGCCACTTTCTCCCCAACCCGCTCGCTGACCTTAAACACCATCTTGCCCGCCTTATTATCAGCATCCACGATCACGTGATCCCCATGCAGTACTTCGCCGTCCAGAATTTTCATTGCCAGCGGATCCTGCACCAACTTCTGAATGGCGCGCTTCAGCGGACGCGCTCCAAAATTCGGATCGTAGCCTTCGGTAAAGAGTAACTCCTTCGCAGCATCCGTTAGCTCGAGAGAAATCTTGCGATCCGCCAGCAGCCGTCGTAAATCTTCCAGACGCAAATCAACAATCTTCACCAGTTGCTCCTTGCCCAGCGGATGGAAGATGATGATGTCGTCCACGCGATTTAGAAACTCCGGCTTGAAATGTCCATGCAGTGCGCCCATTACCTGCTTCGAAGCCTCGTCGAACGCCGCAGCCGTGCGAATGTTCTCCGATTGCAAATACGACGAGCCCAGATTCGAGGTCATGATGATGACCGTGTTCTTGAAATCCACCTTGCGCCCCTTGCCATCGGTGAGGCGGCCATCATCCATGATTTGCAAAAGAATATTGAAGACATCAGGGTGCGCCTTTTCAATTTCGTCAAAGAGAATCACTGCGTAAGGATGCCGCCGCACCTGCTCGGTGAGCTGCCCACCCTCCTCGTATCCGACGTATCCGGGAGGCGCGCCGATCAGACGGGAAACAGCATGCTTCTCCATGTATTCGGACATGTCGATGCGGATCATGGCGCGCTCGTCGTCAAAAAGAAACTCAGCTAGCGCGCGGGCGAGCTCCGTCTTTCCCACCCCCGTCGGTCCCAAAAAAATAAAAGAGCCGATCGGCCGCTTCGGATCGCTCAGCCCAGCGCGCGAACGGCGAATGGCATTGGCGACGCGCTCCAAAGCTTCATCCTGGCCGACCACGCGCAGCCGCAAACGGTCTTCCATGTTGACCAGCTTTTTGACTTCGCCTTCGAGCATCTTCGACACAGGAATGCCCGTCCACTTGGAGACGATGCCGGCTACATCTTCTTCATCAACCTCCTCTTTCAACATGCGATGCCCGGCCTTGCCATCGATCTGCGAAGTGACTTTACTTAATTCTTCCTCCGTCTGCCGGATCAGCCCATAGCGGATCTGCGCCACACGCTCCAGATTTCCCTTGCGCTCCTCGGCCGCTTCTTCGACTTTGAGTTGCTCGAGCTTTTCTTTCAGCGCGCGAGCCTTCGCGATCACATCTTTTTCCTGTTTCCACTTGGCCTTCAGCGCGTTCGATTTTTCACGAATGCCAGCCAGTTCTTTCTCAACCACGCCAAGACGCTCTTTGGAGTTGCTGTCGTCTTCTTTTTTCAGCGCCTGCTTCTCAATTTCAAGTTGCGTGGCTCGCCGCTCTAATTGATCGATTTCCGTGGGCATGGAATCGATCTGAATGCGCAACGAAGACGCCGCCTCGTCGATCAGGTCAATGGCTTTATCCGGCAGAAAGCGATCGGAGATATAGCGGTGCGAAAGCGTCGCCGCCGCCACGATAGCCGAATCTTTTATGCGGACGCCGTGATGCACTTCGTACTTTTCCTTCAGCCCGCGCAAAATGGCAATCGTGTCCTCGACATTCGGCTCACCCACAAACACGATCTGGAAGCGGCGTTCCAGCGCCGCATCTTTTTCGATGTACTTTCGATATTCATTGAGCGTCGTCGCGCCGATAGCGCGCAGCTCTCCCCGAGCCAGCGCCGGCTTCAGCATGTTCGAGGCGTCGATCGAACCCTCGGCAGCTCCAGCACCGACCAGCGTGTGCAATTCGTCGATGAACAGGATGACATTGCCCTCGGAATCCTCGACTTCTTTCAGCACAGCCTTCAGGCGATCTTCGAATTCACCGCGATATTTTGCGCCCGCCAACATGGCTCCAAGATCGAGCGCCACGACCCGCTTGTTCTTTAAAACTTCAGGGACGTCGCCGGAGATGATACGCTGCGCCAGACCTTCAACAATGGCAGTCTTGCCCACTCCCGGCTCGCCAATCAGCACCGGATTATTTTTGGTCCGCCGCGAAAGCACCTGTACCACGCGGCGAATCTCTTCATCGCGGCCGATCACCGGATCAAGCTTGCCGCGCCGCGCCTGCTCCGTCAGGTCGCGAGCGTAACGCTCCAGCGCCTGATACTTCGCTTCGGGATTCTGGTCGGTGATGCGCTGCGATCCCCGAACCGCGGTGAGCGCTTTCAAAATGGCGTCATGAGTAGCGCCATAACGGGTCAGCAGCGCCTGTGCCGGATCGCGTTTCAGATCCGTGAGCGCCAAAAGCATGTGCTCAGTCGAAACATATTCGTCTTTGAAAGTGTCCGCTTCTTTAAAGGATTTCTCCAGAAGCTGATTGACTTGCGACGACATCGTCGGCTGCTGCGCGCCGCCGCTGCCCGAAACCTTCGGCAGCTTCTCAATTTCTTTGTACACATCGCTAAGCACAGCCTGCGGACCGATGCCGATTTTTTCCAGTACGGGCGCAACGATGCCTTCGCGATCCTCAACGAGAGCGGCCAGCAAATGTAGCGGCACCAGCTCCGAGTTGCCGTGCTCGGAGGCAAGTTCGTTCGCGCGCTGCACGGCTTCCTGCGCTTTTACTGTGAATTTGTCCCAACGAATAGCCATGGCGTTCAATCCTCTTGAATTAGTTGCTCAGGAACCGCAAAAGACGACAAGATATCTGATGTTCAAATAGAACGGGAGGCGCAGTTTCTCGCCTCCCGCTGAGTCTACAACTATCGAGCCCGGCTTATGCGGCCTTGCCCGCGCTCTGGGGCTCTTTGCCTTCAATCGTCCTTGCGCCGCCCTGCTTCTCACTAGAAACATTTACCTTGATCTGCTTCGGCTTCGCTTCTTCTTTCTTCGTCAGCTTGATCTTCAGCACGCCCTTTTCATAGTCAGCCTTAACCGTTTCCTGGTCGACTGTGTTCGGGAGGGTGAAGGTACGTGTAAAGCTGCCGTACTGCCGCTCCACTCGGCGGAAGTTCTCTTCTTTCTCTTCCTTCTCGAACTTGCGCTCGCCGTGCACCGTCAGCGTATTGTTCTCGATGCGGACATCGATATCTTTCTCATCGATTCCCGGCACCTCAATCTTGAGCGTGACACTGTGCTCGTCTTCGTACACATCCACCGGAGGCGCAAATGCGCTGGTGGTCAGCGACTCATCCTGTCCTTCCGATCCACGAGAATCGCGGAGCAGGCGGTTCATGCGGTCCTGCAGGGTGACGAACTCACGGAAGGGATCGAAACGCGTAATCAAAGTCATAACTGAAATCCTCCATCTTGAAATTCAACCCGGAGCCTTCAAAGCTCCCGGTTCTGTCATTAGGTATGCGGTAAGCATAAAACATGAGTGTGTCATTGTCAAGTAATAAAATAGGCTTATATATCAGTCGCTTACATAGAGTATCAGGCACTGCAAATAGCTGGTTTCTGGCACATTGAGCAGGGTAGGATGGTCCTTCGAAGCTCCTCGGTTCTCTATCACGCGCAGGGATTTATGGGCATCCTGGGCGGCGTCAGCCACCACTTTAAGGAAGTCCGCGGCGCTGACGTGGAAGGAGCAGGAGCAAGTCACAAGAATCCCTCCCGGCCGGAGCATTTTCATGGCGCGAAGGTTAAGTTCCTTATAGCCGCGCAGCGCCTTTTCCAGGTCGCGCCTAGTCTTGGCGAACGCCGGGGGATCAAGAACAATCGTGTCATAGCGCCGATTGGTAGCGGCATACTCCCTAAGGAGATCAAAGGCGTTGCCCTCGATCCATTCAACCTCGCGTCCATTCAAACTTGCGTTCTTCTCCGCCATCTCCAGAGCCGGACGCGAACTATCTACCCCCGTAACGCTCGGGCACTTCGGCGCCACGTGAAGGGCAAATCCTCCCTGATAGCAAAATGCATCAAGCGCATCTCCATGAGAATAATGCGCCGCCGCGGCATAATTTTCCCGCTGATCGAGGAACGCCCCGGTCTTTTGGCCTTCCAATCCGTCATAGTGAAAGCGCACGCCATTCATGGTCACTTCGGTCGAGCTCTTCTCACCCCAAAGCAATCCGGACGGCAATGCCGGTAACTGTTCCAGCTCGCGAATACGAGCTTCGACCCGCTCGACAATCCCGGACGGCTGCACCTCTTCTCGCAACGTCCGCACAATCGCTTCGCGCACCGGAGGCGTGTCCATGGCCTGAGTAAGAATTTGCAGTGAGATCACATCGTGGTAGCGATCGACGATCAATCCCGGCAGAAAGTCAGCTTCGCTAAAGACGATGCGGTAGGCGTCCGTATTCGCGACCAGATCTTTCCGATATCCAATAGCAGCGCGAATACGCTCCGCAACCAGCGCGGGAAGGTCGGCAACCGAGCCATGCGAAATCATGCGGATCGCGATCTGCGAAGAAGAACTGTAAAGCGCGCTCCCCAGAAATTTCCCCCGCGGATCAAGAACGCGCACCAGAGCGCCAGGAGGAATATCTTTTTCTTCGACAACATCCGAGCGATAAACCCAGGGATGCCGCGCTTGCAGGCGGTTCGCTCCGCGGATAGAAAGTTTTACGAAAGGCTCCGCATGCTTAGCGGGGCCGGCATGGTTTTGGGGCATGAATAGATCATAACCGCGCCCAAGATTCGACGAACCCGAATAAGACACCGCCGGTTAGAAGTCGCGCTATACTTTCGGCCTATGTGTCTGAGCAATGCTATCAGTAAGGACCGAGGTATCTCAGCAAAGGCCTGTAGCGTACTCTTCTTTCTGGGATTTTCGGCCTCTACCTTCGCGCAATCCGCGCCAGCAGCATCAGCACCCTCGACCGTCGCGCCTTCTCAGGCACATCGTCCAAAAATCTCTGAGGTGACAACATCCCAATTCCTTATTCAAAAGGTAACGCCCGAGTATCCAGAGGACTCAGTTCGAGCAGGTACAGAGGGGGTGGTTGTCCTGGAAATTGGCATTGATACTTCAGGCGCTGTTCAGGACGTAACCCCAGTGTCGGGAGATTCAATCCTCGCTAAGGCCGCCTCTGATGCGGTTCGGAAGTGGAAATACAAACCGTATCTGGTGGAAGGCTCGCCCATCGAGATAGAGACGCAGGTCACACTCAACTTCCATCTCGCGAGGCCGCAGATCGATCCCCCTCCGCTTGGCGATTTCCAAGGCGACCGCTACCGGAACGAATATTTCAGTCTTTTCTATCCCCTTTCTCGCGATTGGGTGCGCGAGACGGAGGTCGTGCGTAAGCGGTTTTCCGCAGCGAATCATTCCCAAGGCGCTTACGTGTTGCTGACGGAGGTCCACATCCCGCAGGACAACACGGAGTTGAGAGCCGATGCCTCCTTTACCGTATTCGCGATCAGTCGCTCTTCCAGCAAAGAGGCGGAAAACTGCAAGCTGTACCTTGACGCTCTGGCGACTGGGGTTTACGCCGCGAAGGAAGGAAAACAGAAGGGAGATGTCAGCCAGTTCACAGTTGCCAACCATGATTTTTACTGCGCAGATTTCGAGTACCGAAACGGCGCGAGCAATCGCTCAACAGTTTGTACATCACAGAAGGACTACCTTCTCTTATGGAAGATTGAAGGCTGGTCCAAGAAGGCGCTGGATGAGGCGGTATCTACCCTCAATTCACTGGCGGAGGCACCTCAACCGGCCGAACCGGAGCCACCTGTGTCGCAGAGCGGGGCCAACACTCAGAATCAAGTTAAGATCGCCACTCCAAGCAGGGTCCGGGTTGCATCAGGTGTCAGCACTGGCCTTCTGCTCAAAAAAGTACAGCCCATCTACCCCCCGGAAGCCCGACGTGAGCGTATTCAAGGCACGGTTCGGATGAGTGCAGTCATTAGCGAAGCCGGTGATGTGGTGGGATCTCGAAGTGATCGATGGCCCAATCGAACTCGCGGTATCCGCAGTCAACGCGGTGCGCTTATGGAAGTACCGCCCCTACTCTCTCAATGGGACACCCGTCAAAGTGCTCACCGAAATTGTCGTGAACTACGCCCTCATCCCCTAGTCCAGTCAGTCTCTTGCACTGGAGCATGATTGCTAATGAACGCTTAAACGGAGACCACGATTCCATCAAGGTTTTGTTTCCGCGAGCTCGGAAGCACCCCGACGCTCGCCGTAACCGCCCCTGTCATCACTTTCTGCCACGCGACCTGAAACTGCTCCATCTCCGGAGCCGTCCCAATCGTGACCCGCGTATAGGTGGGCATCGAAGGCCAGATGCGTCCGATGAACACGTTCTGCTTGGCCATAGCATCAATGGCTGGCTTTGCTGGACGCTTTGTATCCAGCATAAAGAAATTCGCTTCTGAGGGAATGTAGGAATAGCCGTTGCGGTCGAGCCATGCGAAGACTCCGTTGCGGATGTCAGCGTTGATACGCTTTCGCTCAGGCACCAGTTGCGCATCTTTCAAACTGGCCGATGCCGCCACCAGAGCGGTGATTGGCATCGCATTCCATCCAGCGTAGGTTTCGATCTTCTCGAGCAGGTCGGGACGGGCAAACACGGCCCCGCACCGCAGTCCGGCCATACCGTAAATTTTCGAGAAGGTACGCAGTAAGATCACATCTTTGCCAGCTTTCACCAGATCCATCACCGACGGAGCATCGCAAAAATGAATATAGGCTTCGTCTACCAGCACCACACAGTCTTTAGGCTTATTCTCGATCAGGTATTCGATATCGGAGTGGCTGGTCAGTGTTCCCGTCGGATTATTCGGACTGCAAACATAGAAAACTCCCGCGTCAGGAGCCGCAGCCAGCATCGCCTTCACGTCATGAGCATAAGTTTTCGTCAACGGGACTTTCACTACCTTCGCGCCGATGGTCTGCGCGGCGAACATGCCAGCTTCATATCCGGGATCACCAGTAACATAACTGCGCTGCGACGAGGCGAAAGCGCAAACGGTGTGGTGCAAAGGTTCGCTTGATCCGGGATAAACGCGAACCTGTTCGACCTTTAGACCCTCCATTAGCGCCAGCGTCTTTACCAGATCATCGGTAAGCCAATCTGAATAACGGCCGCCCTGCGAAACGATGGCAGCCGCAGCCTCGCGCGCCGCGGCACTCGGACCCAGTGGATTTTCATTGGCGTCAATCCGGATCGCATCTTTTGGAAAAGTGTGCAGTCGCGCGTGCGCGAGCATCGGTTCGGTGACAATGCGCAACGCCACGGCGGCCGATGCCACGGCAGACAGGCTGAGAAATGAACGGCGCGATGCGGAAGGAAGGCTGAAGTCGTTGCCTTGGGCCATCACTCACCTCGTGTCGGCAATCTTACCGCAGTTTTGCTGTAAATCTAGTGGGGATTCGGGCTTTGAATCTATGACCGGCGCACACAAATTCTGCGCAAACTGAATAAAGAGCGATAGCCAGTTTTTGTGTTAACCTTCGGCCCGCGACTGATTGCCGAAAATAATTGCCAGCAGATGACTCCCCCAGGGCGATGATCGGCGAGAAGCCGATTCCCCGTTCTTCCAGGAGGCCCTTCGTGAAACGTTTATTGCTTGCACCAATTCCAGTGATGATAGTTTGTATCGCTCTCGCTATTACAGTTTTTCTTCCCGCCACCACCCGACCCGTACACGCGGCCGGTCCCGACAACGCGCAGGCGCAAGCGGCTGCTCTCAGCAAAGCCGAAGAATATTGTCTCCGGCATGACGGTCAAGTCGATGTCCGCGAACCTTACTTCAACACGAACGACGATAACGAGCAGAACTGGCTCCGTCTCTCCGGCTCTGCTCAATTTTGCAAATTCACCTCTGGAAAAGATGGCTCACGAATCCACGTGCTCCTGTCGACGCTCGACTCTGACAAGCCGACGATGGCGGCGCTGGCCTACTATGCCGAGATTCCATTGAGTGGCAGTTGCAACGGCAATCCCGCATCCTGCTATTGCTCGCAGCTTGGCGGCAGCGACCTCTTCGGAGGAGTCAACGCAAACGGCGGCGGCTGGGTGCAGAAGTCTGATCCGGTAGATACCGTGCTTGAAGCGTGTATCTTCCCCGATATGTCATCGATCGATTCCTGGGGACTGACCTATCACTCATTTGGAATCGTCCGCGGCCGGGACTTGGATGGGGTGCTGAAGTATCCAAACCCGTACGCTAATAAATCCAAATAAGAGTTTGCCTTCGGCAAATCGATAACGAACGCGAGGGCCAATCC
>Ga0209169_10000298_pt1 | contig 29810 bp, 28 predicted proteins | sample HubBroMetageWRM4_FD_188346 | JGI IMG/M metagenome (GOLD analysis project Ga0209169, IMG submission 188346) | Warmed soil microbial communities from the Hubbard Brook experimental Forest, New Hampshire - Hubbard Brook CCASE Soil Metagenome WRM 4... | ecosystem: Environmental > Terrestrial > Soil...
ATACGGAGGCCTTGGCCGATTTTTTCTGCTGACTGGTGGTGCGAGGAGTTCACCGGAACTTTGCCATTCGCGCCGATAATCCCTGCGAGCTTCGATCCGTCCGTTATTTCTACTGCATGCGCGACGGCCACCATTCTTCCCGCTGCGTGATTCACCTTCGCTCGCGTTGCCTCCGGAAGAAAATCCGGAATGTGCTGAATCAGCGATCCCTTGAGGTGAACATTCATGCTTTGCAGGCCGTAGCAGATGCCGAGGACGGGCTTGCGGAACTGGTATGCGTCATCGAGCAATAGATCGTCGACGGCATCGCGGCGCGGATCAGCCGTGGCCGTTTGCGGCGAGCGCGCGGCGAGAAAGCGCGCGGGATCGACGTCGGCCTTGCTTCCGGGAAGAACCACACCGTCGCAGTGCGCGATCAGCGTTCTTACTTCTGCGGTGCTCTTATCCAGGGGGATGCGGACCGGTTCGCCTCCCGCGAGGGAGACGGCGCGTTCGTATTGCGGAATCGCGCGTTCCGCGTACTCGCGGTCGAGGGAGTGCGGCAGGGGAATGGCGATGCGCGGCGGCATGAAGTGATTGTATCGCCGGCGCGGCGCTTAACTTTCCCGTCTAACTGGCCCGTTCGATTCCGGACAAGGTTTTCATCTGGCGGTAGTGGCGAATTTCCATGCCGAGGGCCAGCGCGAAGATGATAATCCCGGCGACTGCGGCAAATGGAAGAGCGATCATGCGATAGGCAAGGCGCATATCCGGATGAACATGCCGCAGGGCGGCGATGATTACCGTGCCGAGAATGGCCAGCAGCAAGCTGACGGCAAAACAAATCAACGTAGCGACGAACGTCACCAGCACAACGCGCACGGGGATGGTGTACCAGTGGGGAATACGGGTTGGGTTCGCAACCATTTCCGCTAGTGTATAAGATAGTAGCGATGTCGCAGGCAGCCCCAGCAATTACGCGGAGCCCCGCGGAAGTAGTCCGATCGACGCCGGTTTCGCAGGCGGCCAACGGAATCTGCTACGCCTCGGCGGGCGAAATCGCGGTCAATTCATTCGATCTCGAGCGCATGGTTGCGGCCGTTCCGACGCCGATTGCGTCGGCTCTGGAGCGTAAAGCCTATTATTTCGTTCCGCTTGCCATCAATCAGGGCGATGAAACCGTGATCGCCGACCGCTATGACGTTGCATTGAGCGATAACGCCGTCTGCCATCGCAATTTGAGCCTGGGCGACTCGCAGTGCGTCTTCATTTCGACGCGGCTGATGGACGACAAATTTTCCGTCGCATTCGAGTTTTACATCAATGTGGGGCACGCGCTGGTGGAGCGCGCCGGTGTTTCGAGCGAGTTCAGCGAGCTGGCGTGGAAGCAGGTGGAAGCGGGGATACGCGGCGAAACCTCGCTTGATGCCTGGGAGGCGCGCAAGCTGGCCACGGCGAACGGTCCGGACGCGGAGCGGTACAAGAACGAATATCTGGAAGCGACTTTCTCGGACACGATTTCGATTTATTTGCTGTCGCTGTATCTCGATGTGGATTATTACGATCTGCGGGAGCGGGATTATCCGCTGCTCGCCCCGTCGGCGCTCGCCGAACGGCTGCGCAAGATTGCCGAGATGTTTCCGCCGAATGCGGGATTTGAATTCGCCGTTCTCTACAAGCGGCGGGGGTAGGGCAACTTCTTTTCGCCGCGGATTCACGCGGATATCCACGGATAAACCGAAAAGCGATATACGATCAAAAACCTACCTTGGCTCCTCGATCAAGACACAAATTCCCTCTTCTTCAGCATTCTCAGAATCCAATAGCTGGCCGCGGCGGCGGCAAGATGCTTGAGCGTGTGGCCGCTGACAACCTGTCCCAGTGCAAAAACCCGGCGGTCGGATCCTTCGAGAATTTTGGCGAGAACGTATAAGCCGACGACTACGGCGAAGTCGGCGCTACGGGTGTATCGCGGCTGCACGAGCAGCATCGCGAGCAAAATCAGAATTGCGTAAATCTGCATCGCAGCATAGAAGCGCAGATCGCCGTGGCCTCGAAGTTCGCTGGTTTGCCAGGCAAGCACGCTCGCAATGCCTGTGAGTTCCAGGACGGGTAGCAGCACGAGGCCTGCGAACAAATTGATTCGTTCGCACACCACGGCAGCGACTAAGGCCATCATGGCGATCATGATCGGAATGCGATCCCAGACGAGCCGGGCATTGTCGGGTGCGAGGTGATAGTAGGAGGAGCCGGCGGCGGTCAAAATCAGCCCTGCGAACATGACTGCGTACGGCCAGCGCTCGCGCCTATCGATGAATTTGATCACGCCTGGCGTGAATAAGGCGATCAGTCCCCAGATGCCGACGAGGGCGAAGGGAAGGTTTGAAGCGACGTCTCCAAAGTTGGGAATACCGAGCCAGGCTCGATGATCCGCGAAGTTGTGATACGAGAGCGGCTGCGGAATCGGATGCAGAAGCAAAGCGATGAACGCGAGGGCGATGGCTACAAAGATCAGAAGAAGCGGAGCGCTCGAACGCGGGAGCATGGAGGAGGATTTTCGCAGTTTGAAGCGCAAAATCAAAGTCCTCACCTCTGGCAAAACCAGCCAGAAGTGGGGCACCCGTCGTAAAATTCCCGCCAAAACCCTTACAATCGTCCATCCATGACAGTAACGGTGCGATCGTTCGCGAAGATCAATCTTGGGCTGCGCATTGGCGCGGCGCGGGCCGACGGCTTCCACGAGCTGCTGACCGTGTACCAGACGATCGGCCTGCATGATCTGATTCGCGTGAGCGTCGGGCGTGGAAGTGGACGGGGTCCACAGATTGAGATTCGGTGTGAAGATGCGCGTGTGCCGAGGGATGAGTCGAACACCTGCTGGCGAATCGTCCAGCGCGCTTTGCAGGTTTATGAAATCAAGCGGCGGGTGGTGATTGAGATTGAAAAGCGGCTGCCTGTACAGGGCGGAATGGGCGGAGCTTCAGCGAATGCGGTCGCAACTTTGCTTGGCCTGGAGCGGGCGTTGGGGAAAAATCTGTCCGCGGCAGAGAAGTTGAGGATCGCGGCGGAAGTTGGTTCGGACTTGCCACTGTTTCTGGTCGGCGGGACAGTGTTGGGGGTAGGGCGCGGGGAGCAGGTGTATCCGCTCGAGGATTTGCCGGCGATGGATTGTGTGGTCGTGACCCCGGAGGTTGGAGTTTCGACACCGAAGGCCTTTGCGGAATGGGATCGGTTATGTGGCGCGGGCACTCCTGCCCGCGAGGGAGCGCCTCTGCTCCGGAGTTCTGTGGAGAGCCGACAGCCAGGCGAGCTGCGCTCGGCCCGGACGGTCGAGAGCGCCCGTCCCCACACAAGTAAAAGTAGAACTGTAGCTAAATTGACGGCTGCGAATCCCTCCGATAGAATGGATGAGCTTGGTCATGGCTTGTCGGCGTGGCTGAGTGAATTGCACTCCGGTGCTCCTTCTGATCGATCGAGACGAAGGGGCCGGGCCGAGGATTCGCTTCTCGCGCTTGTCCGGGCTGGGATAGAGAACGACTTCGAGCAGGTCGTCTTTCCTGAGTATCCCGAGCTAGGTGAAGGTAAACGTGCGCTGGTGCGCGCGGGTGCGAAATACGCGTCGCTGTCGGGCTCCGGTTCGACGTTGTATGGGTTGTTTGCCTCGCGCGACGCGGCGGCGAAGGCGGTGGTTCGGCTGCGGCGGGAAGGTTGGTCGGCGCAGGCGACCCGGACGCTGACGCGGACTCAGTACTGGCGAAGAATTTTTGATTGTTGATTTTCGATTATTGATTGAAAATCTAAGAGTGCCCGCGTTGCGGGTTCAATCAACAATCAAGAATCGACAATCAGCAATTGCTTTTACTGGGCCGTCGACTAATGGTAGGTCAAGTGCCTTTGGAGCACTTTGTCTAGGTTCGAATCCTAGCGGCCCAGCCAGATTTTAGTTGTCTGTAATCAGTCGCCAGAAAAACTGCTGGCCACCGGTTATGGAAAACGAAACGGTACGAACTGAAGGCCAGGAGCCCCGAGATCACCATGGCTACTTTAGTCACGCCGACCGACAAGACGACGGAAAAATTTGAGAAGAAAACGCCCCCGGTGACCGACGATAAGCCAGAGCGCAAACAACGGCAGCGGGTGGATGAGAAGTTCAAGATTTTCAGCGGCACGGCCAATGAGCAGTTGGCTGATGAAGTTTGCAGCTTCCTCGGCATGCCGCGCGGAATGGCGCAGGTCACGCGCTTTGCCGACGGCGAGTGCTATGTGCAGATCCAGGAGAACGTGCGCGGCTGCGATGTATTCGTTTTGCAGCCTACGTGCCGCCCGGTCGATGGGCACCTGATGGAGTTGTTGCTGATGATCGACGCGCTGAAGCGCGCGTCGGCGCGGCGGATTACGGCGGTGATGCCGTATTTTGGATATGCCCGGCAGGACCGGAAAGACAAGCCGCGCAGTCCGATTTCGTCGAAGATGGTGGCCGATCTGTTGACTACTGCGGGCGCGAACCGGGCGCTGATTGTGGATTTGCATACGCCGCAGTTGCAGGGATTTTTTAATATCCCGGTGGATCATTTGTTCGCTTCGCCGGTGCTGGTGGATCACTTCCGCAAGCTGCAATTGCCGAACCTGACGGTGGTTTCGCCGGACGCGGGCGGCGTGGAGCGGGCGCGGTTTTTTGCCAAGAAGGTTGATGCGGCGCTGGCCATTGTCGATAAGCGGCGCGTCGAGATGAATGTGGCCGAGATTATGCACGTCATCGGCGATGTACGCGACCGGACGTGCTTGATCATTGACGACTTGATCGACACGGCGGGCACGCTGGTAAAAACAGCTGCCGCGCTGGTGGAAAACGGCGCAACGCAGGTTTATGCCTGTGCCTCGCACGCGGTGCTGTCAGGGCCGGCGGTCGAGAACATTCGCAACTCGGTGATCAAGGAAGTTGTGGTCACGAACACGATCCCGCTGACGCCCGAGGCGGATGCGGCGCGAACGGAAAAAGGCGGGAAGATTTCGGTCCTGTCGATTGCGGGACTGATTGGCCGGGCAATTCAGGCCAATCACGAAGAGACTTCGGTTAGTAAGTTGTTTACATAGGGAATAAGAATTTTGCAGGCGCCGGTAAAAGCAGGTTCCTCCACTGCGCCGTCGCTATGCTCCGGCTCCGGTCGGAATGACAACACTGTAGAGGGAATTGAAATTTTATGGCGACTGCACTCGAAACGAACTCATTGGAAGCGCAACCGCGGGAAGCGGGAACGAAAAATGATGCCCGGCGCGTGCGCCAGGGCGGCAAGATTCCGGCCGTGGTCTATGGAGCGGGCAAGGATTCCGTCTCCGTCAGCGTGGATCCGCGCGTGGTATCGCGCATTCTCCATTCGGAGACCGGCCACAACACGATTTTCGATCTGGTCAATGGTGGCGAGCGCACCAAGGCCATGATCGTCGACTGGCAGTATGAGCCGATCAAGGGCAACCTGCTGCACATCGATCTGAAGCGCATCGCCATGGACAAGGTTCTCACCGTTCGTGTGCCGATCGTGCTGAAGGGCGAGGCCGCCGGCGTGAAGCAGGAAGGCGGCATCATGGAGCAGATTCTGCGCGAACTGGAGATCGAGTGCCTGCCGGCGGACATTCCGAGCCACATCGATGCCGATGTCAGCCAGTTGACGTTTGGCATGGTGCTGCGCGTCTCGGATTTGCCGCCCATTGAGAAGCTGAAGTTTTTGACCGATGCGAATCAGCCGGTCGCGCACGTCACGTCAGTGAAGGAAGAAGTCGCGGCAACGCCTGACGCAACGGCGGCAGATGCAACGGCAACTCCGGCTGAGCCTGAAGTCATGAAGAAGGGCAAGCAGGAAACTGACGAAGAGGGCGAAGCCGCTAAGCCCGAGAAGAAAGAGAAGAAATAATACCGGCCGCGGATCAGCACGGATTCACACGGATCAGAGAAAAGGATTCGTCTTATCCGTGATGATCCGCGAAAATCCGTGGCAAATGGTTCGGCTTTTTTGCCGGAGGCGGTTCGTAAGGCGTGAAACTGATCGTTGGTCTCGGCAACCCGGGAATCGAGTACCAGTTCACGCCGCATAACGTCGGGTTTCTCGCGATCGATCGCATCGCGTCGAATCTTGGCGTGGAAGTTCGGAACCGGCAATGCCGGGCGCAGACGGCGCGAACGGTGATCGCCGATCAGATGGTACTGCTGGCCAAGCCCGAGACGTTCATGAATCTGAGCGGGGTTTCGGTGCGGGAGCTGGTGAAAGAGTACGAAGCGCAGCCGGAATCGGACCTGATCGTGATTCAGGACGAGATGGATTTTCCGCTGGGCACGCTGCGGATTCATACGCGGCGAAGTTCGGCGGGGCATAACGGGATCGAGTCGATTATCGGGGCGCTCAGTACGCAGGATTTTTTGCGCATCCGGATCGGCGTGGCCCCGGAGCGGAAAGTCAGCGATGGGAAGGAATATCTGCTGGCGCCGATGAAGAAGAAAGATCTGGAAGTGATCGACGGGGTACTCGATACCACCGAAGAAGCTGTGAAAGCGATTTTGAGGGATGGTCCGGCAGCGGCGATGAACCGGTTTAACCGGAAAGAACTGCCGGAGCAGGGCGCAGAAAAAGATTAGCCACGGATCAAAGCAAAAGCTTCTGGGTTATCCGTGAAGATCTGTGAAATCCGTGGCCAAGATTTGGAGATGACGAATGAATCGTACTTATGAGCTGATGTTCATTGTCCGTCCGGATATGACGGAAGAGGATCTGGACAAACTGATTTCGACCCTGCAATCGGTCGTACCGCCCGCGGGCGGAAACGTGGTGAAGGTCGAAAAGATGGGCAAGCGGCGGCTGGCCTACACCGTACGGCGCTTCCACGATGGCATTTACGTGCTGATGGTGATCGAAGGCGGCGGACCGGTGATGCATGAACTGGAGCGCCGTCTGCGCGTCAGCGAGCCGGTGATTAAGTTCCTCACCGTGCGCATTGATGAAGAACAGAAGCGGCTGGCCAAGATCAAAGCGATCCGGGATTCGCGCAAGAAGGTAAGCGCGCAGCCCGCGGCTCCCGCGCCAGAAGCAGCGGCACCGGCAGCGCCGGCGGCTGAAGCTCCGGCGACGGTGTAGCTGTTTGTTAGGTCGTCATCCCGAGCGAAGCGAGAGATCTCGGGGTTCCTGCGGCGCCGGCGAGAACCAAGATTCCTCGCTGCGCTCGGAATGACAGGGGATAGGGATTAGAAGAGGAGAAATATGGCAGACGAGACAAAAGCACCAGAGCAATCGGCAGCAAGCGAAAGACCGCGCAGTGAAGGGCGTCCCAGTGGAGATCGTCCAGGTGGAGACCGGCCGCGATTTGGCGGCGGCGGGCGCGGTCCGGGTGGTCCTCCGCGCGAAGGCGGCGGTGGTGGACGCAAATTCTTCCGGCGCAAGAAGGTCTGCAAGTTCTGCACCGAGAGAATCGAAGACATCAACTATAAGGATTACCGCATGCTCGGCCAGTTCGTCGCCGAGAGCGGCAAGATCGTGCCGCGCCGCCTGACGGGCGTGTGCGCGCCGCATCAACACCGGCTGTCGTCGGCCATCAAGCAGGCGCGCAATATCGCGCTGCTGCCGTTCGCGGGACGGGCAAGCTAAAGCAATTGTTGATTGCTGATTTCCGATTGCTGATTGAAAAACTCGACGGCCGATGCCCCTTGGGTTCAATCAGCAATCACAAATCAGCAATCGACAATAGTCGGCCGAATTGGCCGCAGAAATCTGGTCGGACATTGGAGCCATCATGGAAGTCATTCTGAAAGAAGACGTAGCGAAGCTGGGATCGCGCGGCGATGTGGTGAAGGTCGCCGAGGGTTATGGACGCAATTATCTTCTGCCGCGCAAGCTGGCCATCGTTGCTGACGAAGGCAACAAGGCCGTCATCGTGCAGATGAAGTCTGCCGCGGTCCGACGTTCGGCCAAAGAAAAGACACAGGCCGAGGAACTGGCCAAACAGTTTGAAAACGTGTCGGTAGCCTTCACCCGCAAGTCGGGTGAAAACGATCAGCTCTTCGGATCGGTCACTTCGGGCGACATCGCTGAAGGCCTCGAGAAGAAGGGATTGAATATCGATCGACGCAAGATTCAGCTGCACGAGCCGCTGAAGACCGTCGGCGAGTTCACGATCCCCATAAAGCTGCACAAGGACGTGACCGCGCATTTGAAGGTCGTGATTGAGAAGGAAGCGGCGACAGAGTAGTTTTTTCGTCCCGTGATACCTTCGTCATTCTGGGCGAAGCGAAGGACCTATGTATTTGCCGGCAGCAGCGATACCGTCGGCGAGTCCATAGGTCCTTCGCTTTGCTCAGGATGACAATCAATTCTCGGGGAATACCTTCCCAAGGCTGATCTTTGGCTTGTATTCTAGTGCCTCACCCTCAGGGGCATTTCCCCTGCCAAATCGCCTTCCCGGGCTGTGGGTTCCTGTTGTGTTTTGCTACTAAATCTTTGGGAGAGAAGCACCTAGCCCGCCCAAAAATTCTCCCGCAGGCCTATAATTTCTGCTCACGGTTCCCATGAATCTACGTCTATTCCTGTGCAAGCCCGGATATGGCATGACAAGAAAGTCAGACATGCCAAGCGGGATTGAAGGACACAGAAATGCCGGCCGATGCAGGGGTGATATTTCTTGCGATTGGCGAACGGGCCCACTCGAAGACCAAGAGTGAGAGAGTAGAGAGATTCGACGGTAACCGGGGTAGCGCGAATCAAGACAACGGTACTCGAGAAAACCAGGACCCCCCGCGGGGCCGAATGGCTGGGCTAGATCGTCAGGCACAAGATCGTCGCATAGACGACACGATGTTGATTCGCGAGGCGCAGCGCGGAAACCGCGCCGCGTTCGAGGAACTCGTCCGTCACTATGATCACGCAGTGTTGCGGCTCGCCCTCCACCTCACCGGCACTGAGCACGACGCGCAGGATGTTTATCAGGACGCCTTTCTAAAGGCGTACAAGAACATCGGAAATTTCCGCTTCGAGTGCTCTTTCTATACGTGGATTTACAGGATCGTGACTAACTTGTGTCTCGATCACCTGCGCAAAAGAAATGTGCGCAAAGAAGACGCGCCGGTGGCGAAGGATTCCGACGGCGGCGAGTATGACCTGCTCGATCAGGTGCCGGATGCACGCGCGGGAGCAAATCCGGAGCGCGACTTGATGCGGCGGCAGTTGGGCGCGCGGATTTCGGGAGCGCTGGAGAAATTGACTCCGCGCGAGCGCATGGTGTTTGAGCTGAAGCACTATCACGGATTGAAGCTGCGCACCGTGGGCGAGATTTTGCATACGACGGAAGAGACGGCGAAGAACACGCTGTTTCGGGCCACGCAGAAGTTGCGTGGGGCATTGGCGGATATGCGGTAGAGGCAAGGATTCAAGGTTCCAGAGTTTCAAGGTTTCATTCCTTGAAACATTGAAACCTTAGAAACCTTGAAACGGGGTTCTTATGAAATGTGAATGGGTTCGCGAAAATATCGTGCTGCAGGTTTATGGCGAACTGGCGGATGACGCGCGCCACGAACTTGAGCAGCATGTGGTCCGCTGCGCCGATTGCGCGGCGGAACTGAAGGCCGAGCAAGAGTTTCATGCGCTGCTGGAGAGCGACCGCGCGACAAGCCCGCTGATGCAGGGGCCGTCGCCGAATCTGCTGGCCGCTTCGCGCATGCGCCTGCAGGAAGGGCTCGAGACGGTAAAGCAAGGCAGCTTCTTCAGCCGGCTGGCGTTCGATCCGACGACATGGCTGCGGCAGATGCGTTTCTCGCCCGCGCTGGCTTCGGTCATTCTGGTTCTCGGCTTCGCCGGCGGAGTGGGAGCCACATACAAGATCTACGCTCACTCGCCGCAGCAACCGGGCACACCTACTCCGGCTGCCTTCAACGACGCATCCGTTACTGGCATTGAATCCGTAACCCAGGCGCCGGGCACGAATCAGGTCACCATCAAATACAACACTACGGCGACGCAGGAAGCGCAGGGATCGCTCAACGATCAGCGCATTCAGCAGTTGCTGCTGTATGCAGCGCGCAATAACTACAACTCCGGCGTGCGCATGGATTCCGTCGGCCTGATGACGCAAAACCCCAGCGACACGCACTTCCGCGACGCGCTGATGTATGCGCTGCAATACGACACGAACCCGGGAGTACGTTTCAAAGCTCTGGATGCGCTTGGCCCTTACGTGAAAGACGACACGCGGGTGCGCGACAGCCTGCTGCAGGCGCTGGTCAACGATACCAATCCGGGCGTGCGCACCGAAGCTTTGCGCATGTTGGAGCCGGTGAAGGCTGACGGCAGCGTGCGCGGCGTTCTGATGACGTTGTCGGCGAAGGATTCGAGCCAGTACATCAAGTCGCAGGCGCGGACATTGCTAGCGCAGTTGCCGGAAATTGATTAAGAACTGCGGTCTTAGGTCTCGGGTGATAGGCGTTGGGCAAAACCTGAAACCGAAACCAAAGCAGACGTGGAATTTCAGTTGAGAAGATGTTGCGAGTGAAGCAAACACAGAGGTGGGACATTTGAAACGAGCGCTACAATTCGTCGGGCTGGCAGTAACGCTGGCTCTTACCCAGTTCCTTCCAATCCAGCAGATGCTGGCGCAGGAGACGCACGTCGAGCGCGAGGGCGGCGGCTGGGGACAGGAAATTACAGGCAATCTCAGCGGCGTCAAAGTTCTGCGCGTGAAAGTGGACATGGGCTCTCTCGCCGTCCACGGCGGGCAGCAGCAGGCCATTAATTACGTCGTCCATACCCGCATGAGCACTTCTTCGGAGCAGGAAGCGCGACGTCAGTTTGAGATGTACAAGGTCACGGCCTATGTGAAGGGCGACACGGCGTGGATCGTTGGCGAGTGGCAAGGCGGCGATCGGCCGCGCCATTGCTCCAAAGAATTTCGGATTAACGTGCCCCGCGAGATAACGCTGGTGAAGCTGGAAACCGATGGCGGCAATGTCGATGCCATGGGCCTGGGCGGTCGCGTCGAAGCGGAGAGCGGCGGCGGGAGCGTGCATCTGGATGACATTGGCGGCGGCGTCAATGCTGAGACCGGTGGCGGCTCGATCAAAGTGGGTATGATCGGCGGCGATCTGGGAGTGCATACCGGCGGCGGCCCCATCGAAGTGCGCCAGGCGAACGGCAAAATAACCGCCGAAACCGGCGGCGGCAGCATCGAGATCCAGAATGGCGGATCGGGCGCAAACATTGAAACCGGGGGCGGCAGTATTGAACTGCGCCACTGCAGTGGAAAAGTAAGAGCTTCAACCGGCGGCGGCAGCATCGACCTCGGCGATATCGGGGGCCCGGTCGACATTGAAACCGGCGGGGGCACCATCCATCTCGGCTCAGCCAAAGGACACGTACACGCCGAAACCAGCGGCGGCGGCATCGAGTTGCTGGGCGTGCCTTCGGCGCAGGCGGTAACCGGGGCGGGCACGATTACGGTAAAGCTGCTCAACACCGGTAGCGAGCGCCGTGATTCCGTGCTGGAAACTTCGGCCGGCGACATCGTGGTATACATCGCATCCGACGTGGCTGTAAATGTTCGGGCCAGCGTCGATCTGGCGAACGGGCACCGCATCACATCGGACTTCTCCGACATTCATGTCCATAGCGAAGGCGATTGGGGATCGAAGACCTTGTCAGCCGAGGGCAATCTGAACGGCGGAGGGCCGACGTTGAAAGTGCGGACCACGACCGGCGACATCAGTTTTAAACGCGCACAATAAAAACGAAGATTTGGGAGAGCAACCATGCGCAAATACATTCTGACCAGCATCACTTTGCTGCCATTCCTGCTGAACAACTCCTTCGCCGGGCAAACCTGGGGATCGGAACGCAATTCCAATGCGCCCGTCATGCTGTGGGGCGATGATGCCGGAACGAGTTCATATCTCGGAGTCGATATCGACGACGTAACCGCGGAACGCCTGAGCGCGCTCAAACTGAAAGAAGAAAAGGGCGCAGAGGTCACCATGGTCGATCAGGATGCGCCCGCCGGAAAGGCCGGCGTTCGTGAGCACGACGTGATCCTGACGATGAACGGTGCGCCTGTGGAAAGCGCGGCCCAACTGCGCCGGATGATCCACGAGACGCCTGCCGGCCGCATCATTGAACTCGGCTTGAGCCGCGACGGCGCGCCTCTCACGATCAAATTGCAACTGGCCGACCGGCACAAAGAATTTTCCATGGGCAATATGAAGGATTTTCATGTGGAAGTGCCCGAGATTCACATGGCGCCGATTGAAATTCCGCGAATTACGGTGGTGACTGCGATGACCTCCGTGCGCAGCGGCCTGATGGTCGAGAACTTGACCTCGCAGCTGAGTGAATTCTTTGGCGTGAAAAATGGTAACGGCGTGCTGGTGCGCAATGTTGAAAAAGGCAGCCGCGCGGAAAAAGCGGGCTTCCATGCCGGCGACGTGATTGTGAAGATCAATGAACAGCCGGTACACGATACCGGAGACTTCACCCACGCCGTGCGCTCCCACAGCGGCGGCACCGTCAACGTGGGCGTGATGCGCGACAAAAGAGAGCAGACCCTGAATCTGAGTCTGCCCGAATCCAAGGACTCCAGCGATCTCTTCCAGAACGAGAGTTTCGAGGACTTGCCGCATCTGAATGCCGACACGATGCAGCTCAGTGCACTGAGCGACCAGCTTGCGCAGCTGCATCCGCAGTTCGAATTGGCGACGCAACAAGCCGTCGAGACCGCACGCAAAGCGGCGGAAGAAGTGCGCAAATCATGGAATGACGAACAGGCGAAAGTCCGCAAGGATTACGAAAAACAGCGCGAACAATACCGCGACGGCGAGAAACAGCTCAGGAAGCAAATGGAAAAGATGAGCCGGCAACTTCGGCAGGGGCTGGAGCTCTAAATCGGGATACTTCTCAACTATGACCGCTGCTCGCGCGAGCGGCCTTGCGACCGGTAGTTGTGAGCAGCACACGATTGCGGCCAGCCTGTTTAGCGGCATAGAGTGCGGTGTCGGCAGCGCGCACAATTTCATCGCGGCTGGCGCCGTGTTCGGGAAACGCCGCGACGCCGGCGCTGACCGTCACCATTCTTGGAACTCCGGGAAATTGCCAGCTCTCGACCATCCGGCGCAGTTTCTCGGCTACTCCCATCGCATGCTGGGCATTCGTCTGTATCAATAAAATCGCGAACTCTTCCCCTCCGTAGCGGCACACTACATCCATTTTGCGAAGCTGCTGGTGGAATAAAGACGAGACCTGGCGGAGAACCTCGTCTCCCAGCAGGTGCCCGAACTCATCGTTGAGTTTCTTGAACTGGTCGATGTCCGTCATGATCACGGCCAGGCTCATGCTGTGCCGGCGGGCGCGCTCAATTTCCTCCGCGATGCGCAACTCGAAGAAACGGCGATTGAAAATTCCCGTCAGGCCGTCGAGATAGGCGAGCTGCTTCACGCGTTCGAGGTAATGCGCATTCTGAATGGAGCTGGCGCAAATATCGGCGACCGACTCCAGCGATTGCAATTCGCTCTCGCGAAACGCGTTGGGCTTGGAGCTATGCAAGGTGAGAACGCCCAGCGTCTGCCCAAACGAAATGAGCGGAATGCTCATGCGCGATGCGGCCTCCACAAACAGCTTGAAAGGCCCTGAAGTAAAGCTGATGTCGTTTTCAATCGCGGTGCCGTTCGTGGCCAGAATGCGCGACCACGGCGGCTGATTAGCGGGAAAACGGGTATCGACCGCAACGCACGGCGTCAATTCGCCTTCGTGCGCTCGCAACACCAGATCGCCTTCTTCGCGCAGAAACAACGATACGTGCGATACCTGAAATGCCATCCGGATAACGGAACACACACGCCCCAGCAGATCTTGCAGGTCCATGACGGCGGTGCTTTGCTGCGCGATGATGTTGATTGCCTCGAGTTGGCGGGCGCGCTCGCGCTCCAGCGAATAGAGACGCGCGTTCTCTAGAGCGATCGACGCCTGCGTTGAAAATAGAGTCAACAGATCGATGGTTTCGTGATCGAAGTGGTCGAGGCGATCACTTTGGCAATCGAGCACGCCGACGATTTCATGGCGCACCATGAGTGGAATCGCAACTTCCGAGCGCGTCGCCTGCGCCGAACAAACATAACGCGGATCTTTGCTGATGTCGGCCGCATACACGGGCTGCTTCTTGAGGACGGCCGCGCCGCTCAACCCCTCGTGTACTCCCAGCCGAATCTTGTCCTGGCCCTCATCCCATCCGATCTGCGAGCGGACGCACAACTGCTGCGTCTCCTTATCGAGCAGCAGGATGGCCACATTCCGCAGATGGAAATAGTCGCGGGCAATCTGCAGGATGCGCTGCAACACCTCATCCAGATCGAAGGTGGAGAGCACAGCCTGGCCCGCTTCGTACAGGACCGCGATTTTTTGCATGATCGAAGAAATTGTAGACGGGAAAAGGCAGGTTACCGAGGTGCCCGAAGTAACGTCAGTTAGCGCGGAATGGGAAGGGTGGGAATTGGCCTATACCTATTTCCACCGCCTCGCCGTGCGAATCAGCCCGTAGGCGGCCAGGCAAAACCAGAAGTCGATCAGCATTCCCAGATCTACATGAATGGGCTGGTGCCGCGCCACCGGAGGGAGCGATGGGAGGAGCAAAAAGTACACCACGTTGCCCAGCACGATGGCGACGAACGCCTGCAGAAGATTGACGGCCACTGTGGATTTAGACACCGGAGCTGCCCGATTCGGTTGCCGCCACTTTAGCGGCTGGCATTCCATCCTGTTACCATTTCTTCCTGCCCATGCTCGAGCTTTCCACACCGGTGCAATATGTGAAAGGCGTGGGCCCGCGAATCGCGGAAGCTCTCGCCGCCAAGGGGATCCGCACGGTCGGCGACCTGTTGCACTACTTGCCGTTCCGGTATGAAGACCGGCAGAACCCGCGCGGCATTGCGGAGTTGCGCGCGGGCGAAATGGCGACGGTCATCGCCGAGGTGCGGAACTCCGGATTGTTCCGTACGCGCCGCATGCCGATCTTCCAGCTTACCGTGGGCCAAGGACGCGCGCGTCTGCGCTGCCTGTGGTTCAACGCAACCTATCTTCAGGATAAATTTCAGCCCGGGCAGATGCTCGCGCTCTACGGCAAGGTGGAGGAAGATCCACGCAGCCGTGAGCTGCAGATCATTCAGCCGCAGATCGAGGTTTTGAGCGAATCGGGTGAAGGCGACGGGAGCGGAGCCGAAAAAAAGGCGGCCGAATCGCTTGAGATCGGCCGCATCGTCCCCATCTATGAAGCCACCGGACGCCTAACCTCGCGCTGGTTTCGCCGCATCATCCGAACCGCCCTCGACGACCTTACGCCTGATCTGCCGGAGGCAATCCCCGCCATTGTTCGCGCGCGCCTCGGCCTGATTTCTCCGCGGGCCGCGCTCTGGAACGTTCACTGGCCGGAACCGGGTGAGAGCCTGCAGGGTTTACAGTCATCGCGTACTCCGGCGCACATTCGCCTGATCTTCGACGAGCTATTTTTTGTTGAGCTTGGTTTGGAACTAAAGCGTAGCCAACAGAAGGCACAGACCGGCATCGCGTTCCGGCTCGATGACCGAGTGCGGGCGGCTATCAAGAAAATTCTGCCCTTTCATCCGACGGCCGCGCAGAAGCGCGTCTTGAAGGAAATCGCCTCCGACATGGAAAAACCTTATCCCATGCGGCGCTTGCTGCAGGGCGACGTAGGATCGGGCAAAACGATCGTCGGTTTCGAAGCCGCCATTATCGCCATTGAAAACGGCTGCCAGGTCGCGCTGATGGCGCCCACGGAAATTCTGGCGCAGCAGCACTATTTTTCCGCGCGCCGCATACTCGAGGGCGCTGGATATCGCATCGTGCTGCTGACCGGATCGCTCGAAGCCGACCGCAAACGCGAAATCCGCCGCCACATTGCGCAGGGCAATGCACAACTCGTCATCGGCACTCATGCCCTGCTGGAAGAAAAAGTCGAGTTCGCCAAACCGGGGCTTGTGATCGTCGACGAGCAACATCGCTTCGGCGTGATGCAGCGCCTGAAGCTGATGAAGAAATCGGCAGACACCGAAAGTACTCGTGTGCAGACGAGTGCCTCGCCCCTCCAAGCGGAGGCGAAGCCAAGCGCGCCTCTACAACCGGCCGAGCCCGACGTTCTGGTGATGACAGCAACGCCCATTCCTCGCACCTTGGCTCTCACGCTTTACGGCGACCTTGATCTCAGTGTTCTCGACGAACTCCCTCCCGGCCGCACGCCGATCGTCACGCGGAGTATCTCCGACGACCAGTCACCTAAAGTGTGGGAATTCGTTCGCAAGCAGGTGAATGCCGGACACCAGGCCTATGTTGTCTATCCGGTGATTGCGGAAAATGAAGAGAGCGAACTCAAGGCTGCGGTCAAGATGTATCGCGAGCTGAGCGGCAAGATTTTCGCTGACCTGAAGGTCGGACTGTTGCATGGCCGTCTCGATCCTGAACTGAAGGAACAGGTCATGCGTATGTTTCAGAAGGGTGAGTTGCAGATTCTTGTCGCGACCACCGTCATCGAAGTCGGCGTGGACGTTCCGAACGCCACGGTAATGGTGATTGAGCACGCCGAACGCTTTGGCCTAGCCCAGCTTCATCAGCTTCGCGGACGCATTGGGCGCGGAGCCGCCAAGTCCTATTGCATTCTGGTCACGGGCGGCAAAGTCACCGAAGACGGCCAGAAGCGCCTCGACGCTATGGTGCGCACGAATGACGGATTTCAAATCGCGGAGCTCGATCTCGAACTCCGCGGCCCTGGGGAATTCTTCGGAACGCGGCAGGCCGGCCTGCCCAGCTTCCGCGTCGCCAATATCATTCGCGATGCCGAATTGCTCGAAGCCGCCAAGCGCGAAGCCGCCGCCGTGCTTGCCGGACCGAACTCAGAAGTCTCTTCGGAAGAAATCAGCCGCGCCTTGGTGCGCATGCGCGCGCTCTGGCACCACACCTATGGCCTGGTCGAAGTGGGATAACAGCTTCATAGCAAATCCCTCACACTACCGACGTAAGTCGAAAACCCATTCCTTACAGTGTTTTAGTTCTCCTTTCACCACGCAGTAGACCCAGGGAAAATTCATCGCGAGGTTCAGTTATGAGGTCGCCTACGCCTGCATCTTGATCGCTCCCACACTTTTCCTGATGAGCTGTTCTTCGTTGAATTCTTCGAGCAGCACACCGCCGTTCGCCACCACGCAACCTATGGCACCCAGGGCATTCTTGATCCTGGAAACACGCCGGGGGCAACTTTTTCGCCCAACCCGTGGGTCGATGCTAACGGCAATCTTTGGCTCTTTGGCGGATACGGCCCAGCCTCTGGCGCAAACGGCAACCTGAACGACCTGTGGATGTACATGCCGTAAAACGCTATTTCGAACCGGCGAGATACTGAAAGAAAAAGTCACGCGACTGAATGGCGAGTTCGCGACGGGCATCCGGCGATTCAAAAACGTGTCCGTCATCAAATTTGACGAACGAAGCCTTCACTTTCGCGGCCTTCAATTTGTCATAAAGTTCCTGGGCCTGCGAGATCGGTACGTCTTGATCTTTCGTTCCGTGGAGGATCAGGAACGCCGCGTTGCCTTTCGCAACATGGAACACCGGCGACGCCTCGCGCCACAACTCAGGATGAGTGGCGAAATCTCCTCCCAGAAAGCTCGAAAGGAATGCGTCCCCATCGGCATCGTGGTCCGTGGTGAAATCGGTCGGCCCGCTCGCGTCCACCACCGCCTGCACGCGGCTGGAATATTTCGCCAGCGCCGGATCGGAGTTGTCGCGCGTGTCTTCCATGCCGAGCAATGACGCCAGTTGCGCGCCGGCCGAATGGCCAAACACTCCGAGGCGCTCGGGATTCACTCCATACTTGGCGGCATTGGCGCGCACCCAGCGAACCGCTCGCTGCACGTCGTCGAGCTGGGCTGGCCAGCGATTCACGGAATCTTTGGCATTGAAAAGGCGATAGTCGGCGGCAACTGCGACGAAGCCGGACTGGGCAAAGAATTCTCCCAGCTTGCGCATCGTGCTCTTGTCGAAACTGGTCCATCCGCCACCGTGCAGCAGCAGAATCGCCGGACGAGTCTGCGAACCGCGGTCGGGAGGCTCAAAGAGGTCGAGATGCAACTCCGTCCCGTTAACCGTGGCGTAAACAATGTTTTCGTGGACGGTGACGCCATTCGCCTGCGCCGCGTCCGCAGCCTTCGTTTGCGTTCCCGCGTCAGCCTGTTGCGGCGGAAGGGCGAAAGCTAACGTTGCGCCGAAAACCGCGCTAAGAACGGAGTTAAGAATAGTGTTCAGAACAATGCCCCGTACATGATTGCGCTTCATAAATCGATTTTACCCGCCCTCCGCGCGGAGAATGCGCCTTGCCTGTTAAAATTAAACGAATGTCCTCTGGCTCCCAATTGATTCAGATTGAGCTGTCACCTCCGCAGCGTACGCCCAAGCCCTCGTGGCTGCGGGCGAAGGCTCCCGTGGGCGACAATTTTCATAATCTGAAAAAGCTGGCGCGCGGACTGAGCCTGCACACCGTGTGCGAGTCGGCACAGTGTCCGAACATCGGCGAGTGCTGGAACCACAAGACCGCAACCTTTATGTTGCTGGGCGATATTTGCACGCGGCGCTGCGGCTTTTGTGCCGTGCCCAAGGGAAGGCCTGAACCGATCGACCTGGATGAACCCCGCCGCGTGGCCGAAGCCGTCGCCACGCTAGGCCTGAAGCACGCCGTCGTGACCAGTGTGAACCGCGATGATGACAACATCGGCAGCGCCCGCATCTTTGCCGAAACCATCCGCGAGATTCGCGAACTCACGCCCGATTGCCGCGTGGAAGTGTTGATTCCGGATTTCCAGGGGATAGAAGAATCTTTGCGCATCGTGCTCGACGCGAAACCCGACGTACTGAATCACAATACGGAGACCGTGCCCCGACTCTATCGCGTGGTGCGCTCCGGCGCCCGTTACGAGCGCACGCTCACCTTGCTGGAAAACGCCAAGAAGTTTTCTCCGCACACTGCTACGAAAAGCGGAGTGATGGTCGGCCTCGGCGAATCCACAGATGAATTGATCGAGGTTTTCCGCGACCTCGGCGGGCGAGGAGTCGACATCCTCACCGTGGGCCAGTATCTGCGGCCTTCGAAGGATCACTTGCCGATTGCTCGCTTCTACGAACCGGAAGAGTTTGTCCACCTGAAGAACGAAGCACTCCGTTTCGGGTTCCGGCACGTCGAGTCCGGGCCGATGGTGCGATCCAGTTATCACGCGCACGAGCACGCCGATGCCGCTGCGGCAACGCGGGTGGTAACCTAGCTTGCGCCAGACGGGTCTTCCCGCCAAAACAATTTCTCAGAAGCTCACCGATCCCAGGGGTAGTATCTCCATCGAAGAAATCGCCAATGGGAGCGCGCCCCGCCCATGGTGACCGTTCTCCTTCTCGTTCTTGGCTTTTTCGCCGGCCTGCTCGGCGCGCTGACAGGCATTGGCGGAGGTGTTCTGCTCTCGCCCGTTCTCGCGCTTTACTTCGGCATCCCTATTCGAGAGGCCATTGGCACCAGCCTGGTTGCCGTGATCACGACTTCCGCGGCAAGCTCGGCGGTCAACCTGCAGCGTCATACCACCGATATTCGCCTCGGCATGACGCTCGAGCTGGCGACGTCTTTCGGCGCGGCCGTCACCGCTTATCTTGTCGGATATTTCAACCGCAACGTGCTCGAAGGCTTGTTCGCCGGGTTTCTGCTGTACAGCTCCATCACCATTCTAGTGCGCGGCGGCAAGGTGAAAGCCGAAGATGCGGACGACACTACCGCCATCTTCAAGAATGGCGAAGTGATCATTCCGCCGTATGAGCCGAAGCGCTATCCGCTTGGAATGGCCGCATCTCTTGTGGCCGGAGCTCTTTCCGGATTGCTCGGTATCGGCGGCGGTCCCATCAAAGTTCCCGTGATGTTCATCTTCATGAACGTTCCGCTGATGGTCGCGACTGCGACCTCGAACTTCATGATCGGCGTGACCGCTGCGGCCAGCGCCATCGTCTACTACCGCCGCGGTGACATCCTTGTGCAGTATGCCGCGCCGCTCGCCGTGGGCGTTTTTCTTGGCTCTTTACTGGGAGCGCGTGTGGCTCCGCGCATCAACCGGAAAGTTGTCGTTTATCTACTCGTCGGGGTAATGCTCTATCTCGCCGCGCATCTTACGTTCCATCTTCTGCGAGGGGTCTTATGAGCCAGGTACGCGAGCCCGCCTTCGATCGCGCCGTCGGCCTGGTGCTCGGCATCGGCGCAGTTTGTTGTTTCCTCGTCATGCTCACGGGACTCATCAGCGCCTTGTTCACCACCAGCACACTTCCACTCAGAATCGAGCGTGTCGGCGTGCTGCTCATGCTCGCCACTCCCGTGGTTCGCGTGGCCGTTGCCTGCTTCCTGTTTTTCCGGGAAAAAGATAACCGCTATGGATGGATTTCGTTCGGGGTGCTCGCCATCCTGATGCTGGGAGCGGTGTTCGGAATCGGCGAACACTGAGGCAGTTCACGCACGGCGGAATAAGTTCCATCCGCTACGAGAAGGAGCTGCGGTTTAGAAAATATGCAGCTTGATGCTCAGATATTTTTTGGGATTCTCGCGGAATGCCTTCAGGACGTCTTGCATCTCTACCAGCGTGGAGTTGGCATTGTTATATAAAGCTTCGTCTTTAAGAAGCTTACCTGCCGTCCCGCGGCCAGCTTGAAGATCAGTGGTTAGCTCGGAAAGCTTCGTGATCGTGATATCGAGCTTTTTCGCCAGTTCGTCATCCTTGGCCAGTCTGCCGATCGTACCCTTGCCGTTGTTGATGTCCTCGGTAATCTTCTTGAGGTTGGCGATGGTGTCGTTCGCGTTGTTATAAAGCGCAGGATCTTTTACAAATTTTCCAGCCGTGCCTTTGCCTTGCTGGATGTCATCCACCACATTATTCATCTTGTCGAGCGTCGCCAGGAATTTGTCGTAGGCGTCAGTGCGGCTGATCAGCGCGCCCAGGCTGCCCTGTCCACTGCTGATCTGCTGCACGATCTTTTGAAAGTCGCTTACAGTGTCAGAAAACCGGTTATAGAGGGTGGGGTCGTAGATGAGTTTTCCCAGCGATCCCTTGCCGCTTTCGGCGAAGGCCAGAATGCGGTCGGCGCGCTTCAGCAGCGCATCCATATTTTCCAGCGTGCTTTGGCTCGCCCGCACCACCTGATTAAAGTCGGGATGCACCTGCGTCGGCAGCGTGTCCCCGTCCTGAGCCTCGGCGCCAATGGCCTGCGCGCTATCAATGTCGAGGAAGGTTTCGCCCAGAACGCCCGCCGTATCGAGCGACGTCATCGAATCGCGGTGCAAATCGAAATGATATTTGGTGCTGATTTTCATCGTCACTTCGACGGGAGTGAGGCGCTTGTCGGGTAAGTTGACGATCTGAATCCGCGTGACGTTGCCGATGTCGACGCCGCTTAGCCGCACTGGGGCCCCGGTGCGCAAGCCTTCCGCATTATCAAAATACGAATAAAGGACGATGCGTTGGGTGAATAGCCCTTTGGTTCCGGACATCAAAAACAGCAATACCGCGAGAGTCACGGCAGAGATGATGACCGTGAGTCCGACGCGCAGTTGCGACCATTGGAGCTGCTTCTGGCTAGGCAAACGAGTTCCTCACGGCGCCGCTTCGCACGCCTCGTAATCGAATCGACCAACTCGGCGGCTCAGCGTCAGAATTTCCATGCGGCACGCCCACCGCAGCATGATAGCAAATCAGGGCTCCGTCTATGCCGATTTCGCACAAACCACAGGCACCAGCACCAAAGCCAGCAAATACGCCACCGCGCCGCAGGCCAGAGTTGTCGTCAGGCCAAATCGGATGGCGATGACCATAGCCAATACCGAGCCGAGCACGCTGGCTCCGGCATTCATCGCCCAGGCCCACTCGACCTCGTTGTCGGCGGTCTCGCCCGGAAATTCCGGTACAGGAGATGCGGCCAGCGCGCGCAGGCCGGTTGGAAATGGCATCCCCATGGCGAATCCCAATGGAATCAGCAGTGCGCCGCTGATCAGCAGCCGATATCCAAAATCGAGCCCGACCAGCTCTACCAGCCAGTGCGGAAGAAAGAATAGGTCGACGAGAAGTGCAACAACGACCAGCAAGAGAGGTACCCAGACCATACGCGTGCGTGGCAGCCATCGACGCGAAAACAGGCTGCCCGCGCCGCTCGAGAGCATCATCAGAAAAATTACGACCGTCAACGCATACGTGGGATGGCCGAGAAACAGTACAAACCGCTGAATGAAGGCAATCTCCACCAGAATGTAGCCGAGACCAACCGCCACGAAATAAAGAATGGGAATCGGCGAGGGTCGAGCCCGGCCGCCGTTGAGGGCGAGCGGCAAAACCAGAAACAAGCCAACGGCAACTGCGGAGATCGCCAGGACAAGCAGCAGCACGAGAACCCCGAGATTCACTTTCCAGTCAATCCCGGACCGCAAGCCTTGCTCGCCGAGAATCTGGCCGGCCTTCAGCGTGAAAAAGAAGAAGGGCGCATTGTCGTTTACCGGAGCAACATTGTAGGCATACGCTGCGGCAAACGCGTAAGGATCATTGCTCGCAATCAAGTCGGTAAACGGATTTTGCCCAGGCGCAGATGGCAGGTACAACGGCTTGAGAGCCGCATACCGGGCGCAGTGTGCGCTTACCGAATTTTCTTCCGCCGCGGTAAACGCTGTTCGCTTCGCCAGCACGACGACCGGAATGCCGTCGGCATTCAGCGCGCCTTGCGACACGACGATGAAATTCTGCGCCGGATTCGCCACGCCCATCCGGTGGAGCGCCTCCATGGCTACAGCCACGACGCGCAGCGCCTCGCGCGGGCGACGAAACTCCCAACGCGTGATGGCAATCATTCCACCGGGCCGCAGATGCTCGAAATATTCGCGGAAGGCTTCGACCGTGTAGAGATTGTTTTCGCTGAGGGCAAATGCGCCTGCCGCGGTCGACGCCCAGGTGTCCACCAGCGTCATCTGCACGACATCGAAGCGTTGCTGAGTGGAACGCAAAAACGACCGGCCATCGTTCACGTGAATGTGCACATCCGGACGCTCATAAAGATGCTGCGAATAGTCGGCATAGCGCCCGCGCATGATCGTCGTCGCGATGATCGGATTGATCTCAATTCCGGTGACATCGGCGCCGTTCGCCACGGCGCGCAAAACATCGACTCCACCGCCTGGACCAATGATGGCAAACTCACCTCGCGGTCGCAGAACGTTGGCGAGCGCGGGCGGAGCCGACATGAGATCGGCTTCCCATTCCGTGTCATGCCAGTGCGCCGGGTCAGCGTTCATGATGTAAGTGGAAGCGTCGGCATCGATAACGACCGCCTTCGCCCCTCCCTGACGATCGACTTCGACGCGAGAGAGCGCATTCCAGCGCGCGAACTCCATCCATTTTGGATCGCGAAACATTCCTTTCGCATACACAACGTCAATCAGGCGTCCGGAAAAATTCGCTGCGATGAGCACAAGCAACGCCAATACAAGTACGCTCGCATTGCGGCGCGACTTGCGCGACGACGCCCAAATCGTGCTCGCGGCGGCCATAGTTGTCGCGGCGAACAGAATCACGTTCGGTCCGCCAATCCAATTCAGTAACGGCACGACCGCCAGGCAGGCCAGCGCTCCGCCGGAAAGATCGGCTCCATAGAGACGCGGAATGCGATGTGGTTCGCGCGCGAATACCGTCGAAAAGAGCAGGCCGGTCAGAAAAAACGGGATCGCCGCGCAGAGGTAGAACACGGTCAAGCGCAGAAAATTTTTCTCCGACACATCGAGCGATACCGGTACGTGCAGCACAACCTCGAGCACCGCTACCACGACAAAAGCGTTGGCCGCGCACAGTCTGGCCGCGATTTCGCGCGTCTCGAACTTTGCCAGTCGCGACTTCCACAAATAGGCGAAAACCCCGCCTGCCCCCAGGCCAAGCAGGGCAATCGAAATCGCCAAGAATGCGAAGTGATAAAACAGCACTACCGAAAAGAGGCGCGTAAGGGCAAGTTCAAGCAACAGCGCGGAAAAACTGGTGAGTGCGAGCCCTGCCAGCAGAGTCTTTTCTGGAATTTCAGGCTGCGTCGGAGCAAGGATTGGGCTCGGGGCGATGACGGCCATAAATGGATCGGAGGCGACAGTCTAGCAGAAGGAGCCCGGCAGAAAGGCATAAAGAGGCCATCCGGCCGCCCCAGACGTGCAATTCCGGCGCGAAGCGTTTACTGTAGTAGAGTCGTTATTTTTACTCGAGGAGACTTCTCAATGTCCGCACCCAGCCGCCGGCCGGAGATTCGCCGGCGCCGTACCCGCAACGAAAAAATTTCCCACCTGCGCAAGCGTCTCGCCGCCGCCAAGACTGATGCCGAGCGCACCCTCGTCACCACCAAGCTGCACAAAATGTCCATTGGGTCGCCCGGACAGCCGCTGATGAAATAAGCTCAAGCGGCTGTGCTGTCTAGTCGGCGGCTCCTGCTTGTCCGGCCGTGGTTTCCTCGCACTCCGCGACCTGGCGGTACACGCTTAAAATTCGCTGCACGGAAGTCTCCCAGGAAAATTTCGCTGTCTGCTCATAGCCGCGCTCTTTCATGCGGGCCCGCAACGCCTGGTCCGTCAAGACGCGGTAGAGCGCTTTCCGGATTTCGAAAACGTTCTCCGGATTCACCAGCACGGCAGCCTTGCCCACCACCTCGGGCAACGACGAAACGTTAGACGTCACCACGGGCGTTCCATGGGCCATCGCTTCCAACGGGGGCAGGCCGAATCCTTCATAGAGTGACGGAAAAACAAAAACCTTCGCCAAATCGTAAAAGATCCGCAGCACTTCAATCGGGACGAAGCCCAGAAATCGCACATCATTCTGCACGCCGCTGCGCACGACGGTTCGCCGCAGATCGGGATTGCCGGAAAGATCGTCGCCGATGATGATCAGCTTCAGGTCGGGAAAGATCTGGTCTTTCTCCAGTTCGGTCTTCAGCGCGGAAAACGCCTCGATCATGCGTACGACATTCTTGTGCGTACTGATACGCCCGGCATAAAGAAGAAACGGATACGTCACCTGGTAGCGGCGGATGATCAAATCGCGGTCGGCCCCGGTCGCATGCCCGTGCAGAAAACGCTCGTCGATCGCGTTGTAAACCACCTCGATCCGGTCCGGCGGAATCTCAAACAGCTTTTCGATTTCTGTCTTGGTGAAATTCGAAACCGCGAAGATGCGAGCGGCTCCGCGCAGCACGCGGCGCGTCAATTGAAAGTGCAGCGAGCGTAAGAACCCGCTCCGCTCAACCGATCGCGACAGGTGCTCCAGCATGTCATGCACCGTCATCACGTAGGGGCAGGGCAGCAGGCGGGGAACCGAAAATAAGTTGGGAACGTGCAGCAGGTCGCAGTTCAGGCCCTTCAAAGTCGTGCGGAATTCGCGATAGCCTTGCACCGATCTCTCAGGATGATGGACCGGTACGAAGTTGAAATTGGGTGGCAGCGGCCCAATTTCCCGCGCCTTCGCCGGTAGCCCGGTCAGCAGATATTCATTTTCGTGATCCAGGCGGCCGAGCGTGCGAACCACGTTGCGAATGTAAGTGCCGACGCCAAACTCAGTCATCCGCCGGATGTCGATGGCGATCTTCACCGAAGGCATTTAACCACAGAGGACAGGGGCGGGACCAGAAATCGCGGGTGAAGTCTGCCGGACTGTTGGCGCAGTCATGACTTGCCGGCGGGTCAGGCCCGCACTCTACGCGCGCACTTCGGCTTGCGCCTTTGCCCTTCGATCCGCATAGAGTGGGAACGCTTCGCACAATCCGAGCACCTGCTTGCGGACTTTGGTCAGCACAGCGGCATCGGCACGGTTGAGAAGCACGTCGGCGATCCACTGGCCGACCTGCCGCATCTCGGCTTCTTTCATGCCGCGCGTCGTCAGGGCTGGCGTCCCAATGCGTATGCCGCTCGGCTTCAGCGGAGGATTGGTATCGAAAGGGATCGCATTCTTGTTGACCGTGATCCCAGCCTGGTCGAGAGCTTTTTCGGCTTCGCTGCCAAACATGCCCTTCGAGAAAACATCGACGAGCATGAGATGCGTGTCGGTGCCGCCCGAAATAATGCGGAAGCCCGCCTCGGCCAGCGTTTGCGCCAGCACTTTGGCATTGGCGACCACCTGCTTTGCATAATCGCGAAACTCCGGCTGCATCGCTTCCTGGAAGCACACCGCTTTTGCCGCCATAATGTGAACCAGCGGCCCGCCCTGCATGCCGGGAAAAACAACTTTGTCGATGGCCTGCGCAAACTCGGCTTTGGAAAGAATCATGCCCGCGCGCGGCCCGCGCAGCGTTTTATGCGTCGTCGAGGTCACGATGTGCGCATGCGGCACCGGCGAGGGATGGGCGCCTCCGGCCACCAGTCCGGCAAAATGTGCCATATCGACCAGATAAAGCGCGCCGACTTTATCCGCGATCTGCCGCATGCGGGCGAAATCAATAATTCGCGGATAGGCGCTGCCGCCGCCGATAATCAGCTTCGGCCGTTCCTTCTCGGCCAGCTTTTCCAGATCGTCGTAGTCGATCGTCTCCGTCTCTTTTGTCACGCCGTACGGAATGATCTTGTAAGTCTTGCCAGAAAAATTGAGATGAAAGCCATGCGTGAGATGCCCGCCATGCGCCAGATTCAACCCAAGAATCGTATCTCCCGGCTGCAACACGGCCGCGTAGGCCTCCATGTTCGCTTGCGAGCCGGCATGCGGCTGCACGTTGGCGTGCTCGGCGCCAAACAATTGTTTCGCGCGATCGCGCGCCAGATTTTCGACCACGTCGGCGAATTCGCAGCCCCCGTAATAGCGCTTGCCCGGATATCCTTCCGCATACTTGTTCGTAAACACCGAGCCCGCGGCTTCCAGCACAGCCTCGCTCACGAAATTTTCGGAAGCAATCAGTTCCAGGCCTTCGTGCTGGCGGCGGGCTTCGTTGTCGATCGCAGCAGCAATCAGCGGATCGGATTCGTGCAGCGGACGATACATGGGAGCAGTTTTGGGTGACATGATTCTTCCGTTTCCTACTTGGTTTCTTAGCTTGTCGTCTCGTAGATACCGGGCCGAAGAATCTCCATATACCTCTCCGGCCACTTTAACGATGTAAATCCGAACTGCGCGTACAGGCCGTGCGCATCGAGCGTAGACAAACTCCAGCGGCGCAATCCCTGCAATTCCGGATGCTGCGTGATGCCCTCCATCAGCAACTTCCCCAGCCCTTGCCCGCGATGCGATTCCAACACGAATACATCGGCAATATAAGCGTAGGTGGCAAAATCGCTGATCACTCGGGCAAAGCCAACCTGCGCGCCGCTACCATCATAAACACCAAAGCACAACGAATGCTTGATCGACCGCGCCACAATTTCGCGTGGAATGCCTTTGGCCCAATAGCAGCTGCTCAGAAACCCGTGGATCACATCCAAATCGAGCCGCGTGGGATTGGTGCTGACCAAAAATTCGTTTCGCCGATGCTCGAAGTAGTTCGATATCACCCGAATATTCTAAATGCGCGCACGCCGGAATTCACTGAATCACGCTCAAAACGCTGTCCGCAGAAACGAGGCCAGCTGCCAGCCGTCCATGTATTTGTACGGAGTCTCGCCCATGGTGTAGTGCCCGCAGGGCAGCACGACAACTTTATGATCGAGGTCATGACGTTCGAATTCATCCACGACTTGCCGCGAGAATTCCGGCAAGAATGTCAGATCGTACTTCGCATAAATGATCAGCGACTTCTTCGGCCACCGCGTATATTGCTTGAAAAATGACATCGGACTGATCGCCAGCCATGCCTGCCGCAGTCTGGCCAAATCGATTTTCTCTTCAATCCCCTGCCGGATGTGGCGAGTCGACTGCCCGTGCCATACCACGTCGGCAAAATAAGTCGACGCATGATTGAAGGCGGCCACGCGAATGCGCGGATCGTGCGCCGCCGCCAGAAATGTATAGCACGATCCCAGACTCGTGCCCACAATGCCGAGCTGCGTGTATCCCTGCTGCTCCAGCCAATCGAGGCAGCAGCGTACGTCGATCACGCCCTGGCGCGCAGAGTCGAGCGTACGCCCAATATTCGCCGACACCGCATAGTCGGCGCGCCCAATCTCAGCCGGCATGCGAATGTCGTGATAGGGCATGCTCAGGCGCAGCACGGAAATTCCCAGCAGATTCATGAGGCGGCACAGGCTGACGTAGGCAATTCCGTCCGAATTCCAGTGCGGCAACAGGACAACCGCGCGTCGCCCTTGTACGGGAAGCCAGCGCGCATTGACGAGATTGTTTTCCGGATAAGGTGAGCGCACCGGCGAAGTGAAGCGCAGAAAATCTCCGAACGTTCCTTTGACCTTGGCTTCCAGCTTGGGATCGGGAATTTCACGCGTCGAGAAAACTTTTACCTCGCGATGTTCCAGGCGGAAATCGGTGGGCGTTGTGTAAGAGTAAAAATCATCGCTGTCCGCCAGAATGCGCCGGTTGTAATCGATGAAAAACTTTTCCGGATCGTCCGGCACATAGCCCGGTCGAAACCCATTCCGGCAGGGCCAATCGCCCGCCCACTCCGTGCCCCACTCGAGCGGACGGACCACGCGATTGTTGTCCACCGACGTGAGGCGGTTTTCCCAGTCATACATCCACTGTGCGTAGCGCGAGGTCATGGTCAACCCTCTAGTTTAGCAAGCGAAATAGACGAATTTGCCGCTTCCGCCAGCCAACGGCATCAATCGAAGGTTGGGTTGTACGCTGGAAAATCGAATGGCGTTACCTTACGTACCGCCGCGGTACGCGCTTCGAAATATTGCAGAGAATTTCGTACGGAGAGCTGTTCGCGAGGCGGGCATGTTCGAGGGCATCCACGCTCATGCCATCGCTGGTTCCCAGCAGAATCACTTCATCTCCGATGGCCACGCCTGGGATGCCCGTGACATCGACCAGCGTTAAGTCCATGGAGATGCTGCCCAAAATCGGCGCGTAATGTTCGCGCACAATCACTCGCCCGCGATTGGAAAGCTGGCGATTGAAGCCATCGGCGTACCCGACCGGCAGCACGGCAACGTGCGCGGGTGCTTTGGTGACATAGGTCGCGCCATACCCGAGCGGACGGTTCGCGCCGAAATCCCGCAGCGAAAGAATCCGCGTCTTCCAGGTCAGAATCGGTTTCACCGGCAGACGCAAAGTGCCGCCGCTGACTTCGCGCCCTGCACGCATGAAAGGAAGATAGTAACCGTAGAGCGCGATTCCCGGCCGCACCATGGCTTTGTCTTTCAGTCCAGTCCAGGTCTCACGCCGCGAGATCACAGCATTCGTGTTGGCCATGTGAACCAGCGCAGGTTCAAAGCCCGCGTCGCGCACCATGCGCCTCGCCGCATCAAAGTTGCGCTCCTGTTCGGCAACGGATGGCGCGTCCATAATTTCAGACGAAGCCAGGTGCGTGGAGAGCCCTTCTAAAAAAAGATGCTTCGCTGCTTTGATCGCATCCAGCAGTGCGGGCAGCTGCTCCATCGCAACCCCGAGCCGCCCCATGCCGGTGTCGACCTTCAAATGCACCGGATGCTGCGCCACTCCTAGCACGGCTGCAGCTGCATCGAGCGATTCAACCTGCCGCTGCTCCCAAACCGTCGGAGTCAGGCGGAGGCGAACGATTTCCGTTTCTTCTCCGCGCCAGAAGCCGGTCATCAGCAGAATGTTCGCGGTGATCCCGGCATCGCGCAGCGGAATCGCCTCATCGAGCGAGGTTACGCCGAGCCAGCGCGCTCCT
>Ga0209169_10000299_pt1 | contig 29755 bp, 21 predicted proteins | sample HubBroMetageWRM4_FD_188346 | JGI IMG/M metagenome (GOLD analysis project Ga0209169, IMG submission 188346) | Warmed soil microbial communities from the Hubbard Brook experimental Forest, New Hampshire - Hubbard Brook CCASE Soil Metagenome WRM 4... | ecosystem: Environmental > Terrestrial > Soil...
GTCCGGGACGCCTTTAATTTTTGCGGCTTCGGGCGTCCACGCCGATCTCATTGCGCGCGCACCCCATCCTTGTCGCGTTCTTTGCGACAGCACCGGGATCATCACAAAAGACTTCCTACCGAGCCTGCGCAGCTTCTTCGATCAACGCCGCCACTTCCTTCGGTCTGGAGACCGCATCTATGCATTCTGCATGAATCACCATCACTGACGGGTGCCCCATCCTATCGCGCACTTTGGGATAGGGTGGGATTCCACGAGTGATATCACCCACAAGCCGCGAAGCGGCGCAAGAATAAAGCCCACGGCGCAAGCCATGGGCGGGATGAACAATCAGCAAAGCCGCGAAGCGGCGAAAGAAGTCCTTAGCCCTAAGAGAAACAAAGAACGTTCATTCTCCATGCAACATCACAACATCTCTTACCACTTGTCATTCCGAATCCGCGCAAGCGGTGAGGAGCCTGCTTTTCCCATCACGAACCGTGTGGGGCGGACACTCTTGTCCGCCAATGTTCGAACCACCACAACCGTCAACCCACTTACCCCCGACCTTGTCGTCCTGAGGAAGCGGAACCTTCGCAACGCGACGCTTCCCAACAATGAGCCTGCCCTGAGCTTGCCGAACGGACCTATGCATTTCCTTTGGATCACCTGACCGACGGGTGCCCCATCCTTTCGCGTTCTTTGCGAAAGGGTGGGATTCCACAATTGATGCCCCGCACAAGCCGCGGAGCGGCGCAAGAATAAAGCCCACGGCGGGTGGCCCACTCAAGCCCGGTTTTGGCTTGAGTGGGGCAGTTCCCCACGAGGCGACCGAGACTCACTGCGCCACCACTATCGCCGCTACAACCGGCGCCACTTCCACCACCGGCTCCGCCATCTCCTTCACATAAAGCGCCACTGCTGCGGCGCGTTGCCAGAAGCGGATTGCCAGCAACAAGAGCAGCATAAACTGGCTCACCAGAAAAGCTCCGAAGACGCTGCTGGAGGGAACGATCATGTTCCAGAGGACAATTCCTCCCACCAGCACCACCAGCCCAACCAGCGCGATCAGCACATAGGTTCCCAACAAACGAACGCGGTTCTTGCGCATGGCGCGAAAGCCAAATCCTAGCGACTTTCGCACCGCGTTCTGGTCGCTCAAAACCACGTCGGTCTGGGCCAGATCGAACCACAGTCGAATTTTGGTCAAAGCCAGAAGCATGATGGTCCAGCCCGCTAAGTGAGTAAAGAAAGGCAGCCTCTCGTAGTTGGTGTTATCCGCGGCTTTGGCCAGGAATTCGAAAGCGGCTGACAGCAATCCCAGTGTGATCCCCACCACGATGGCGGCCATCACGAACAAACGCACAAAACGCCATAGATTGCGCCCGCAGGCGCGGAAGAATTCGTCGCGTGAGATGCGGTGATCAGACGAGTAGCCGAGCAGCACTCCGGGCATAAACGTAAGGCTGGACAATAGAAACAGAATCCCGAAAAACAAGGAAGGCATCGTGGAACTCTTCATCGGCCCGAATTCCGGACGGTTAAGCAGTTCGATCAGCACCGCCGGGTTGAACCCGTGCAGCAATTTGTCCGAGTACAGGCTGTGGTCCATAATGCTGTGCGCATGTGTTCCGAGACCGGACGCGCCAAGCCAGCCGAGCAGAAGATTCAGCAAATAGAACCAGACGATATAGCGTAGATTCCCCCTGGCGACACTGGCCCCCGCGGAAAACAAACTTTTGTTGTCATTCATGAATGATTTCTCCTAGACCAGCCACCAGGTCGCGACCTGCGCTAAGAATTGGCTGATGAATTCCCAGTAGTGCACGATCTTGCTCGCGGGCGCGGGATTCGCCTTCACCACATAGCTGTTGTCGAAATTGTTGCGATCGAATTGGATCTTATGGTCAGGATCAATCTCCACCGATTCGATCTTGGCCTTTTTCTGATACTGATATCGCACCCAGCGGTCCTGTCCGTCCCAATGTTCACGGAGGCTCTCGCCGTTATCAAACTTGATCTCCAAATCCACCGGGATGACAAAGTCTCCCTTGCGATGGATCCACGCATTCGATATGTATTCGGTCTCACCCTTTTTTTCTTTGAGGTCTTCCTTGTACCAGTCCACTGGTACGTTACTCACTTTTAAGACCCGGAAGTCCAGAACCTGGGCGCCGTAAACCGCCTGGCTGAAATACCAGCGCAAGTCTTTGCCGGAAACTTCTTCGATAGTTTTCAAGAAGTCCTCCGGCACCGGATGCGTAAAACGGTAGCGCATGAAGTAGGTGTGCATGGCCTGGCGCATGGTGTCTTCACCGATGATGCTCTCCAGCGTGAGCAGAACAACGGCAGTTTTGCCATAAGTGATTCCGCCGTAGGAGTCGGAGTCGGCAAACTTCCAACCCTTGCGCGTCATCGGATCAAGATCCGCGACCGGAAGCATGAAAAGCCGGTCACCGTCGTCTTCCCCAACGCTCATGCCCCAGAGATTGTTGAAGATCGAAGTCGACTTGCCAAAGATCGAATCCATGATCTTGGCTTCGGTGTACTGATTGATGCCTTCGTCCATCCACGCATCTTCAAATTCGTTGGTGGCAACCATCCCGTACCAATACTGGTGGCCAAATTCGTGCTCGACGACCCCCTCGGGTTCGCTAAGCGAACCCTCCGGATCAAACCAACTAGCCCCTCCAGTGATAAACGTCGGATACTCCATACCGAAGGCTTGGGAGCCGGGCTCGGTGTCGACTACCGTTAAGGTTTTGTAGGGATAGGGGCCGTACCAGCGGTCGAAGTGGTCCATGGTTTGGTGCACGATGCGGGTGTGGCGCTCGGCCAGGAACATGTGTCCGGGGTGAAGCAGGACGCGGATTTTTACGGGGCCCATGCTGCCGTTGAAAGTGTCGTCGACGATTTTGTAGTGGGGGCTGGCGGTCCAGGCGAAGTCGTGGATGTCATCTCCGTGATAAGCCACGGTTCTGGTGCCGTCGGAGTTGCTAACGTCGCTGACTTGAATGCCGCTGGCGCCGACGACTTCGTTTTGGGGGACGGTGAGCTTGACGTCGTAGACGCCGAAGTCGGCGAAAAATTCGGTGTAGGCGTGGAACTGGTGGCAATTCCATGCACCGTGTATCCACAGGCCAACTTTAGGGAACCACTGGCCGCCAACGATGGAGTCGCGATCCCATCCGGTGCGCTCGAGGGTCTTTGGAAACTGGTCGCGAAACTTGATTTTGAATTGGACATAGCCATCGACAGGGATGGGTTTGGGCAAATGCACTTGCACCACGGTGCGGTCGTCTTTGTTGTCGTCGTCGGGATGGATGAATTGCACCTGGGAAGTGAGATCGCCCTGGCCGACTACTTCGAACGATTTGATTTCACTGGCGCCGTAGCTCTTGGGGTCCCATTTTTCAAAGTCCTGGTTACGAGTGCCTTCGCGCTTGCCTTCGCGCAACCAGGTGGAAGTAGGCTGGAAGGCGTTCAGATAAAGGTGGAAGGGAAAAGTGTCCAGAGGCTGGCCGGTGAGATTGTGGTAGGTGAGGGTCTCATCCGCGTCGACGGTGTGATTCTTGGCGTTGTATTTCGCGTCAATCTCGTAGTGCACCACGCGCTGCGACATCGGGGTAGCGGAGTTGATGGCCGAAGTCGTTGTCGGGATGGAGACGGCAGCGGGAGTTTGCGCCAAGGCTGGGAGCGAACCCGAGAAGAGAAGAAAAAGGCCTAAACGTCGACAGCTAAAGGACATGCTCACGACCTCATGGTGGTTAAGACTGAGAAGCTGAGCGCAACCGGGAAATCATATCAGTTCACGGGGCGGCTGTTGTTATGTGTCGCTGTATGGTACGGAGGGGAAGACGGAGAAGTTCCGGTGGGCGCGTAGGCCCCTGCAAGCGCCGCTTTTGTGGCGGAGTTGGAGCGGTTCACTATGCGCCTGCTTGACCCGCGCAAGTGAGGTCGCCGCCCAAACCTTCCGCCGATACTGACCACCTCCCGATTCGCCTTCGTTGCTTAAGCAGAATTGGGGTCACTTCCGTCTGTCACCGATTTGATTTGTCACCGATTTGATTTGGGGTCACTTCCGTCTGTCACCGCTTTGATTGTCGATGAACATCCCCGGCCTTCGCACAAAACGCGAAAGGCCGGGGCACCCGTCGGATTTAGCCGGGTTCGGGTTTCCGCAAACGACCCAGGCTCAAGTGACCTCCGCAATCTGATTGACGGCTAACCGAGTAAGGTGGATAATTTTGACCCTCGGTGCGTCGCACCACATGCATCGAGCCCTGACTTAACTGCGCTCTTAGGAGGAAAGCTCTCGATGAAAACTATGCGACTCTCCGCGCTCGTTCTGGTCTTGCTCGCGATGGCAATCTTTACTAATGCACAGAACTTGGATGTGCTCTATAACTTCGGAACTAACAGTGGCGATCCCTTATTCCCCCTTTATGCTGGCTTTGTAGCCCAAGGCCCGGACGGTAGTTTGTATAGCACCACTCCGCTAGGTGGCACCCTCAACAACGGAGCTGTGTTCAAAGTGACTCCTGCGGGTGAGATGACGGTGTTGCACAGCTTTATGGGAGGTGACGGCGAGGATGCGTTTGGAGGGCTGACCTTGGGCTCGGACGGAAACTTCTATGGCACTACGTTTACCAACATTTTTAAGATAAGCTCCAACGGCCAGTTGACCGTCCTTTATTCTTTCAGTGGCGACACGGACATCCACGGATGGATGCCCTACGCACCACCGGTTCAAGGAGCCGACGGCAATTTTTATGGCACTACTTCCACCGGCGGGCCCGGAGTTGGGGGGGTGTATGAAATCTCGTCTTCCGGCGTCATCACCAGGCTGCACAGTTTTATAGTCAGTGACGGCTACGCCTCCTATGCCGCGCTGCTCCAAGGCACTGACGGCAACTTTTATGGAACCACGACACAGGGCGGAAGCGGCAATGTAGGAACCGTATTTCGAATCACGCCCACGGGTACTTTCACGGTCTTGTATAACTTCGACACCACCCACGGCGCTGCTCCCTATTCATCTTTAGTTCAGGCTAGCGACGGCAATTTCTATGGAACCACAGAGGCTGGGGGAACGTTCGGTTCCGGAGTTGTATTCCGCATGAGCCCCGCCGGTAACCTCACAGTTCTTCACAACTTCACTGGCGCGAGCGATGGCGGTAACCCGACTGCTGGGTTGACGCTGGCCACCGACGGCAACGCTTATGGCACCGCCGATGTGGGCGGAACCCTCAACTATGGAGTTGTTTTTAAAGTGACCCCGCAAGGCACGTTCTCGGTCGTTAATAATTTCGACAGTGTCCACGGTGCCATTCCAGCCACTCCTCTTATTCAGAACACCAACGGGAAATTCTATGGAGACACTTATGTAGGAGGTACGGCTAATGAGGGAACATTCTTCAGCCTCGATTTAGACTTGGGACAATTTGTCAGCTTAATTCCACGATCAGGCAAGGTAGGCAAGTTGGTTGGCATTCTCGGTCAAGGCCTTGCCGGAACTACGAGTGTTTCTTTCAATGGAGTGTCCGCCGAGTTCACGGTGCGGTCGGGTACCTGCCTCACGGCAACTGTTCCGAACGGCGCCACCACCGGACTCGTAGCCGTCGTGACGTCGACTCGAACCTTGAAGAGCAATCAGACGTTTATCGTCGTGCCTTGAGGCTCGTGGCCCAGGTTCCGCGTAATTGATCTTCTATCGGCACGCTTCAACTTCCCCTTCGGCTCCGCTCAGGGCTTCCGCAGAACAGCGCAGGCTAGTGAAGCCCGTTCTTCCACGGTAGTGTTTGCTGGTTTGCCTCCCACCCTCTCGCAAAAGGCGCGAAAGGATGGGGCACCCTTTTTCGTGGTCGCGCACAAAGTGAAATACATTAAAGTGTGGGTCGCCCGGCGAGGAGAGTTCTCGTTGCTCAAACAATGCTTGACTTTCGTTCGCGGGCTGTTTAGTTTTGCTCGCGAATTCACCTTGGGGGTGAAAGGGCCTCTTTATGGCCGAGAATACCGACGACCCCTGCGAGCAATCGCCCGCCCTCAGACCCGCCGACTGCCCGGTCAGCTTCGAAACGGTGCTGGACCGGGAAATCGATCAAATTACGCAAGCCCGCAGATCCCGTAGGGTAAACGCTGAGAAGACGACGCAAGATTCCCTCATCGGCCTGGCCTTCTCTGGCGGTGGCATTCGTAGTGCCACGTTCAACCTCGGCATTCTGCAAGCGCTGGCGCGGAAAGGCTTGCTGCGTAAATTCGACTACCTGTCGACGGTTTCTGGCGGCGGGTACATCGGAAGCTGGCTGGCGGCAGTAACCAAGCGGTATCTGACGAGTGTGCCTGGTTCTTCGTTCCAGGAAGTGGAGAAGGCGCTGATCCCGGAAGATTATCGGCCCGGGTTGCGGCATGAGCGTTCGTTTGTGCACTGGCTGCGCCTGTACAGCGACTACCTGACCCCACATAGTGGTTGGTTCACCGGTGACACATGGGCGATGATTGGGACCTGGGCCCGCAACTGCTTTCTCAACCAAACCATTCTCGGCTTACTGTTTCTGAGTTTCTTTGTTTTTATCGATGTGGCGCTGGTGGCCCTGGTCCGATCCTGGGGGTATGGATGGTGCTTATTGGTGGCCGGGGCGCTGTTCCTGCTGGTGGCGGCGGTTTTCATGGGCTGGAACGTAGTGCAGGCACCTCCTTCGAAGGAAGAGCGTAAGTCGTGGTTCCAGCGAGTGCAGGTCAGGCTGACCGTGCTGGCGCCGTTCATGGTGGCGTCAGTGCTCTTGAATTCCGGGCTATGGCGACTGGTGCTGCTGGGTGAAAGAAGCGTGCGGCTCGGAGAATCGGGGTTGGTAATCTACCGTTTGCCGGCGTGGCAGTGGGCCATAGGCGGGGCGGACTTTTATTTCGTGGTGTGGGCGCTGGTGATCGGAATTGTTTACGTGTTGAAGAAGCCTGTCCCGAGGGTTCATCGTGGAGCCCTGGTACTTTCCTCGGCGGGGGCGGGCGCGATCAGCGGCTGCGTGATGCGGGAGTATGTAGTGTTGCTGGCACACTTGCAGAAGGGTGCTGGCGTCCAGTGGGCGGTGACGACCTTGGGGCCCGGTGCAGTGATGTTGGTGCTGTTGTGTTGTGGAGCCTTTCATCAGGGGCTTACGGGCCGGGGTGCGAGAGACCTGGTGCGGGAGTGGTGGGCACGACTGGGCGGCTACATGATGCTGCTAAGCCTGGAGTGGCTGCTGCTTGCCGGAATCTGCGTCTTTGGGCCGCTGCTGGTGCTTGCGACCGTGCTCAAGTTGCGGAGTTGGAGCCTGGTACCGGTGGTGGCATGGGTACTTCACAATTATCTGGGAGTGAAGGCTGCCGGCAGCGCGGCCACTAGCGGGAAACCGGGAAAACCGATGGCAACGCAGCAGGACGAAAGTGGCGCGGTTGGGAAGGTTACCGCGCTGTTGAAGTCGCCACGGATTCTGGATTTGGTGGCCAAAGCTGCTCCTTACGTTTTTGCACTTGGCCTGTTGCTGCTGCTTTCCACTGCGGTGCATCTCGGCTCCGGACTAGCTTTCGATTCGGGGGAAACCAAGACGCTGTGGCATCTGGGCGCGAACTCGCAAGGGTCATCGAGTGAGGGCACGCAGGTGGCGGCCAGCAGTGCAATGGCCTCGTCAGTGCGGTGTGATCTCTACTGGAGAGTGCAAGAGGGAGCAGGCACTCCGCGGTACCTCGTACTGTGCTGGTTGTTCGGAGGTGCGCTGATCCTGCTGGCGTGTTGTCTCATTCTTTCGTGGCGCGTGGATGTCAATGACTTTTCCTTGCATCACTTTTATCGCAACCGGTTGGTTCGCTGCTATCTGGGAGCTTCCAACTCCACCCGAAATCCCCATCCATTCACGGGATTCGATGACGAGGATGACATTGCGTTGGCGGACTTCGCCGGAGGCTATCCCGGACCGTATCCGCTGTTGAATGCTTCGTTGAACATCACCGGGGGCGGCGAACTGGGCTATGCCACGCGGCGGGCGAAGTCATTTGTGTTCACTCCTCAGTATTGCGGGTACGAAACTAATGTCCCCGGGGAAGCGGGGACCTGGTTCCTGCGAACGAATTCCCCAGGCCTGACGTTGGCGAACACCTATGCGCTAACCAAGCTGGGACGTAACCGCAGAACCCTTTGGCAAATGCAGTCTGGCGATGGAATCAAGCTGGGGACAGCCATGGCCATCTCGGGTGCGGCGGCGAGTCCCAACATGGGTTATTACACGTCGGCGGCGACAGGGTTATTCATGACGCTTTTCGATGTGCGTCTGGGATGGTGGATGGGGAATCCGCGGTACCCCGACAAGTGGCAGAGCCCCGGGCCCACGCTCGGGTTGGGATATTTGTTCTCGGAACTGATCGCGCAGAGCGATCAGAAGAAGAGCTTTGTGTATCTCTCCGATGGCGGGCATTTTGAGAATCTGGCGGTGTACGAGTTGCTGCGGCGGCATTGCAAGGTGATTGTGGCGTGCGATGCGGACTGTGATGGTCAATACGAGTTCCAGAATCTGGTGGACTTGATGGAGAAGGCGCGTACCGATCTGGGGGCGGAGATTGTTATTGATTTCGGGCAGATTCGCCCCGCGGATGGCGGGCGTGAAAGCGGACACAACTTTGTGGTGGGAGATATTTTCTACGATCCGCAAGACCCGACTAACCGAGGGAAGTTTATCTACATCAAGACCAGCATGCCTCCGCGGCCGCAGAGAGTGCCAGGGGCGGCACTCCGGCACCAAGAGAACCGGCTGGGGGATGACGTGTGGCAGTACTTTGACAAGCATAAGACGTTTCCGCATCAGAGCACCGCCGATCAGTGGTTCGATGAGTTGCAATTTGAGAGCTACCGGGCGCTGGGAGAGTTCATCGGACTCGAAGCCGCCGACAGGCTGGCGGACGAGATTGCGGAGGTGGTGAAGGACGTGAAACCGGGCTCGTAAGTCCGCTTGCACAAGAGCGGGGATGGGATGTGGCACCCGGCGCTACTTGGGTGTCTTTCCGGTGGCATCCTCGATATACAGCAGAATCAACTTCTGTCCCGGTTGGGGTTCGATGCGGCGGGCGTTGAGCATCATGCGTCGCGAGCCGAGATGCGGAAAATCGTGGCTTACTTCGAAATCCTCCACCCGACTATTGTTGGGGAGAATATTTTCCAGCAACTCGCGCAGCCTGGGAATGTTCCATTGCCCATTGCCCAGGTCGTAGATGGGACGGTTCTGGGTGTCTTCGCGAGAGACCTCGAAACTCCGGTAGAAAGTTGGGTTGGCGCTGATCACTCGCAGCTTGTGGTCCAGGATCAGGATTGCTTCGCGGGCAGTCTCGATAAGCATATCCGCATGCTGGTGCATCTGGTCGAGACTACGTTTCATGATGTCAATATCCTGGAAGCTGATCACCGCGCCCTCAATCTTGCTGTCCCAGGTTTTGTAGGGACGCACCCGCATCAGGTGCCATGTCCCGGTTCCGGTCTCTCGTATTTCGCGTTCTACGGTGGTGACGTTCTCGATGCTCTCTCCCGCGATCTGGCCCAGATCTTCGACTTCAAGATTGGGGCGGATGTCGCTCAAGCGGCGTCCGACATCGCTGGGCAGCAGGTTCAGCAGCTTTTGCGCGGGAGTAGTAAAGCGGCGGATGTGCAGGTCCTGCCCCACAATCACCACCGGGAGAGTGACGTTGCCCAGCACGTTGAGCAGGTCGTTGTTGACCGCAGTCAATTCTGAATTCCGGCTTTGCAGTTCCTCGTTGAGCGTAGTCAGTTCTTCGTTGCTGGATTGCAATTCTTCCTTGGCCGTCTCCAGCTCTTCATTGGTGCTTTGCAGTTCCTCGTTGGCGGACAGGACTTCTTCGTTGGCCGATTTGAACTCTTCGCTGACGGTCTCATGCTCTTCGATCAGGGTCTGAAACTGTTCCCGGGTCTCGGCCAGTTCGCGCTTCAGGTGCCCGTTCTCTCTGGAGTTGAAGGTTTTTCCTCTAGAAGCCCTGGTTGTTTCCTGACCACCTTTGGAACGGAGGGGAGGAGCGTCTTGAAAGACGACCAGGTAGCAACGTTCTCCCGTGCCCTGTCTGCGCAACGGGCTGACTTCGAGAGCTATCTCACGGATGTGCCCGTTGGAGCGAACGCGCACTCCGGACTTGCGAACTGCGACATTGCCCTTTTTTGCTTTCGTCAAGGCCGCGCGCAGGTCCACCAGCAGGCCCTCGCGCGCCATTTTGGCGAGGCTGAAAGTGGGTTGACCAGTGGCCGGTTCCAGATAGTGGCCGATTTTTCCGCGGAAGTGCACAATCTCCATTTGTTCGTTGACCACGATGCTGGCGGGCACAAAGCGATTGAGCAGCAACCGGTCCACTTCCTTTTCGATGGTCGAAGCGGGCGACGCCTGGTGCCTGATTTTGACTTCCGCATGGCGGCGAATAGCAGGATCAGGAGAACCGAAGTGGGCGGGCAGACGAGTGGCCGAATTTTTCTTCTGGTAGATCCGGTTCTTCTTGTCGAGCGGCGCGAAGTACTCCGAGAATGTTCCTAGGCTCTCGGCCCCTCCGAGCATCAGAAAACCGCCGGGTTTGAGCGCGTAGTGCAAAGTCGGAACCACGCGCTTTTGCAGGACCGGGCCCAAGTAGATCAGCAGATTGCGGCAGCTGACCAAATCCAGATTGGAGAAAGGCGGATCTTTGGCGACATTTTGCTTGGCGAAGATGCACATTTCGCGCACTGGTTTAACAATCTGATATGCTCCGTCGATTCTGGTGAAGAACCGCCGCAGACGCTCTGGGGAGACGCCGGCGACCAGGGCCTCAGAGTAAAGGCCGGCGCGGGCGCGGTCGAGCGAGCCATCACTGATGTCGGTGGCAAAGATTTGAAATGGTGTGGTACCAAGACCTGGCTTTGCGGTCTTGGTGGTTTCCAGCCACAGGTATTCGAGCATCGCCATAGCCAGCGAGTAAGCCTCCTCGCCGGTGGAACAGCCGGGCACCCAAATCCGCACCGTACCGCCCTTTTGGTTGTCCCGGAACAGAGTTGGCAAGACGTGCTTGCGTAACGCCTCAAAGGCTTCGGGATCGCGGAAGAAGCCGGTCACGTGGATGAGGATGTCCTGGTAAAGCTCCTCGATTTCTCCCGGAGTGTTGCGGACATAGCGAACGTAGTCCTTCAGTTTTTCCAGCTTGCGCAGGACCATGCGGCGCTGGATGCGGCGTTGCAGGGTGGTCTGCTTATAGTGGGTGAAATCCACTCCGATGGCTTCGCGGAGCAGCGAGAGCAGAACTTCCATCTGGCCGCCGGCGGCGACGGCCAGGTCCGATTGTTCCACCAAGGTAGGCGCGAGATAAGGATGCTGGGCCACCCGGCTAAGTTCCTTTGAGATTCCTGCGGGAGGCAAAACGAAGTCCACGCAGCCGGCGGTGACCGCGCTGTGGGGCATGCTGGAGTACTTGGCCGACTTCTCGTCCTGGGCAAAAGTAATTCCGCCGGCGGCCTTGATGGCCCGCGAGCCCTCGGTTCCGTCGGAGGCGGTGCCCGACAGAATCACGCTGATGGCGCGGGTGCCACGATCTTCGGCGAGGGAGCGCAGAAAATGGTCGATGGGCATGTGCTGCCCGCGGGTGAGGACTCGGGCCGCAAGCCCCAACACCCCATTTTTCATGGCCATGCTGGTGTTGGGGGGAATGACATAGATGCAGTCCGGCCGCACCGCCACGCCGTCGGTCACTTGCTGCACGGGAATCCTGGTGGTCCGGGCCAGAATTTCCCGCAGGTCGCTTGAATGGGAGGGGTCGAGGTGCTGCACCAACACAAAGGCCATGCCGGTCTTCGGCGGCAGTGAACGCAACAATTCGGAGAAGGCTTCCAGACCGCCGGCGGAGGCGCCCACGCCGACAATGGGAAATAACTCAGCTTGGCGAACCGGTGAGGGTGCGCGGTTGACTGATTTTATTCTTGCGACAGAACCCTTCAAGGGGAACCGCCTGTGCCAACGAAAATTCTGGAGCCCCGGGGCACGATCCAAACCGTACAGTCAGGAGAGAGAACCGCAAGCGGAGCGAATTCTGACTTAGCTCCGCTAAAATCGTCCGCGGGACGGATTATATTCCGCTGGTATGGTAGGGTCAACGAAAAACCGGCTCTCAGATGGGCTGGATGTTCTATGTTGGAAACCCCGCAGTCGGGGCCATGCTTCCACAGCTTTGAATCTAGATTGATGTGACGAACGTCACAGCCTGACCACCCCAGAGGGAAGTAGCCTGAGCAAGTGTTCGAAGAGATCCAAAGACTTACTGGACTTACTGCCCTGATCCGGTTGTTGCATTTACCTCCCGTCCCTGGACCTAAGGATGTACAAGTCTCGGTGCTGGAGAAGGCCTACTTGATGCAGGTTCGTCTGGATCTGGAGTCGAAAGTGGAGGCGATTCGGACCCACTCAGCCATGGCCGATGTCCGCAACCTGGACGACACCACGGCAGCGTAACGGCGGCAAGTGCCCGACAATTCCAAGCCAATTGTCCTCTCCGGGCATGCAAACCGGCAGCTACAGTTTCGCGCGACGACTGAATCTGAGGTCGCCGACGCGATCCGGACTGAGCCCTGGCATCCCGCCGAAGGCGAGCGGATCGAGTGCCGCAAGGACTTCCCCTTCGACGGCCTGTGGAATGGCCGCGTTTACTCGACTAAGCAGGTTCGACCGGTCTTTGTCGAGGAACCGAATGAGATCGTAGTGGTGACCGTTTACGTATACTACTTCTAGGGGTACGCGACATGAGGATCACCTACGACCAGAATGTGGATGCACTCTACATCCGCTTTAAAGAGACTACGGTTACGACGAAGCATCTCGGCGAAGGCATTGCCGCCGACTATGACGCCGATGGGCATCTGGCGGGGATTGAGATTCTCGACGCCGTGAAACGCCTGGGCGACCCTAGCGTGTTCAAGCGGGTCACGCTGGAAGATGTTGCGATCGCGCATTGATCGAGATTCGCCGTATTCCTCGTCGCGGCGATCACCGGATCGAGCTAACGTGGTAGACGCCCCAGCAGTTTTCGCAGCCCACCAACCAAGAGTGGTAGAGTTTCTGCATTGTGACTTCTCTGAGCGCCGTCGGGCCGCTGTTGTACCAACTCCTACACCCATGGCACTGGCTTACTTACGGCCAAAACGCTTCCGTGATCGGACTGATCGTGGTTGTGTTTTATACAATTTACACACGTCGCATGATGCTGCTAGCCCAGCAAACGCGACGGGGCGAACTCTATCCGATACTTGCAGTCCAGAAATTCGTTGCAAAAAACGGATCCATGGGTCTAGCAATAAAGAATGTCGGGGCCGGCCCCATGCTCAATCTCTCGCAGTGGGGGCAACCAGTCTCGGCACGATTCCAACTGGGGGAGACCTTCCTTGAACGGTCCGCCCGCGGTAGCCCCGACCTTCGTTGGATCGATGCTAAACGGCGAAGAGAGAACTCTCGAAATTGAAGTCGATCATTCCGAGCCGCGCGTGCTCTTGGCTGTGGAGGGAACAGACAGCATCGGAGGGCGGCATCAATTTTGCTTCCTGCGCCGTTTAAGCGGCCCGGGCGTTTATGAGAACGACGTGCAAATGTCCCACCCCAGCGACTTCCTTCCTCTTTGGCGCAGAGCCATCATGAAGACTTACCAGTGGCGAGCACGGCTGCGACTCAGGAGAACCAAGAAGGCTCTCTGACCGAGAATAGCCAAACCTTATTGGCGTAAGCAATCTTCCGGGCGAGCTACTTGATCGAAACCAACTTCTCCACCAACTCCGAGTAGTCCTTCTTTTCCAGCCCGTGAACCTGCTTGTTGTATTCGTCCACTTTGCTGGAATAGTTCATGGAACAGAACTTCGGACCGCACATGGAGCAGAAAGCTGCCTCTTTGTAGTAATCGTCGGGCAGGGTTTCGTCGTGCATGGAGCGGGCGGTCTCGGGATCGAGCGAAAGCGCGAACTGCTTCTCCCAATCAAATTTGTAACGGGCGAAGCTGAGGGCGTTGTCGCGGTCCTGGGCACCGGGGCGGCGGCGTGCGATATCAGCGGCGTGCGCGGCGATCTTATAGGCGATGATGCCGTCTTTCACGTCTTTTTCGTTCGGCAGCCCAAGATGCTCTTTGGGAGTCACGTAGCAGAGCATGGCTGCGCCGTGCCATCCGATCATGGCCGCGCCGATGGCGGAAGTAATGTGATCGTAGCCGGGCGCGATGTCGGTGACCAGCGGCCCGAGCGTGTAGAACGGCGCTTCGTAGCAAAGTTCTTTTTCTTTATCTACTTGCTCTTTGATCTTGTCGAGCGGAACGTGGCCGGGGCCTTCGATCATGACTTGCACGTCATATTGCCAGGCCGCCTTGGTCAGTTCGCCGAGGGTCTTGAGTTCGGCAAACTGGGCTTCATCGCTGGCGTCGGCGATGCAGCCAGGACGGAGGCCGTCGCCGAGAGAGAAGCTCACGTCGTGCTTGGCGAAGATTTTGCAGATATCGTCGAAGCATTCGTATAAGAAATTCTGTTTGTGGTGATGGGCCATCCACTGCGCCAGGATTGCGCCCCCGCGGCTAACGATGCCGGTTATGCGTTTCGAAACCATAGGCAAATATTGAATCAGCACGCCGGCGTGAATGGTCATGTAGTCCACGCCCTGCTCGGCTTGTTCTTCAATGACTTCGAGCATAACGCTTGCGGTGAGGTCTTCAATCCGCTTCACGCGCGAAATGGCTTCGTAGATGGGGACGGTGCCGATGGGGACGGGTGAGTGGCGAAGGATGGCTTCGCGAATTTCGTGGATGTTGCCACCGGTGGAGAGATCCATGACGGTGTCGGCGCCGTAGTGCACCGAAGTGTGCAGCTTCTTGAGTTCTTCGTCGATGTTGGAAGTGACGGCGGAATTTCCAATGTTCGAATTGATTTTGCAGAGAGAGGCCACGCCGATGCACATCGGTTCGAGTTCAGGATGGTTGATGTTGGCGGGAATAATCATGCGGCCGCGGGCAACTTCGTCGCGAACCAGTTCAGGGGCGAGCTTCTCGCGGTTCGCTACATAGGCCATCTCCTCGGTTACGACGCCGTTGCGGGCGTAGTGCATCTGGGAGAAGTTGCCGTCGGTGTTCCTGGCCTTGCGTTGGGCGAGCCATTCAGCCCGAGGCTGAGAGACAATGTGCCCGTTGCCATTGCTAGAGCTGCCGTTACCTGAAGACATGGATGATCCACCTTGCAGAAATCTGCTAGGCAGAATTATACGCCGCCGAGGTGCAGGGGCCGATTTCCAATCAATCGACTGACCTCAAGTGGAGCCTTGACTCTACGAGAATGTCGCGACCGACAAAACCTTGAATCGCGGAGGTCGCGGAGAAAATTCAAAGGCGGTCAGGCCCGCAAGCGGGGTCCAGCAGCGAGGTGAGTTGAGGCTATGGGTTGGCTTTGTCGGCGGGCCAGCTCAGTTGCACCGCAATGGCGACCATGACGGTAAGGAAAAAGCCGGCAAGCTGGGGATGCGAAGGCCAGAACAGCCTGGTCAGATCAAGTCTCCAGGCCCAATAGCCGGCCGCAGTTCCGATCAAACTCGCGATCAACGAGATTTTGAGAGTCCTCATGAGAATCCCTTCGTCTTCTTATACGCTGGAAATCTCTGGGTGGTTCCGTCGGTCTGCCCCAAGTCTATCTCAGGCTTACCTTTTATGGGGTTGTTCGTCCAAGGGAATCAGGCTTACAATCGCGAGTTCCATCCCAACGAGGTCATTATGCGATCTTTCCGTCTCTTGCTTGCATTCCTTTTGTTGTTTGCCTTGGCCAGTTTTGCGCAGTCGGCTCCGTCTGAAAAGGCGGTCGGCTTCAGCATTGACAACATCGACAAGACACTCGACCCCTGCGCTGACTTCTACCAGTACGCCTGCGGCAACTGGATGAAGAACAACGAAATTCCGGCCGACCGTAGTTCATGGCAGAGCTTCAGTGAGCTGGATGAACGAAACCTGACGACTTTGAAAGACATTCTGGAAAAAGCTTCGGCTGGCGGCCCCAACCGCAGCGCGGTGGAGCAGAAGATTGGGGATTTCTACGGTGCTTGCGTGGATGAGAAAACAGTAAACCAGAAAGGCTTGGCCCCGTTGCAACCGGAGCTGGACCGTATCGCAGCGGTAAAAGACAAGGCTGGACTGATCGACGCCATCGCCCGAGTGCACATGATCGGGCCCAACCCGCTATTTAATTTCTATTCGGGGTCAGACATGCACAACGCCGACCAGGTGATTGCTTACATTGACCAGGGCGGGCTGTCTTTGCCCGACCGTGATTACTACATTAAAGACGATGCCCGTATGGTGGAGATGCGCAAGCATCTGGTGGAGTACATCACCGAAAGCTTCACGCTGGCGGGAAAATCCCAACAGCAGGCGGGAGCGTCGGCGCAGGCGGTGCTGCGTATTGAGACGTCCCTGGCCAAGGCTTCGATGGACCGCACGCTGCGCCGCGACCCTAAGAACCGCGACCACAAGATGACGCGCGACGCAGTCGAAGCGATGGCGCCAAACTTCTATCTTGACCGATATTTCACCGATGTGGCGGCGCCGAGCTTTTCGGCGTTGAATGTTTCCAATCCAGAGTTTTTCAAGCAAGTGAATGCAGTGTTGGAACGCGAGTCGCTGGACAATCTGAAGATCTACGTGAGCTGGCATTTGCTGCGCGGGTCGGCCCCCTGGCTCTCGGAGCCTTTTGTGCAGGCCGATTTCAAGATGCGGCAAGCCTTGACCGGGCAGAAGGAAATTCAAGTGAGATGGAAGCGCTGTGTGGAGCTTACAGATGACTCTCTGGGCGAAGCTCTTGGCCAGAAGTACGTCGAGGTGACTTTCGGAGCCGATGGCAAACAGCGCATGCTGAAGATGGTGGACGCGCTGGAAAAGTCGCTGGACGCGGATATTCATACGCTGCCGTGGATGTCAGACGAGACTAAGCAGCAGGCAAAGATTAAGCTGCAAGCCATTCGGAACAAGATCGGGTATCCCGATGTGTGGCGGGATTACAGTTCGGTGACGATCGAGCGTGGCGACTTGCTGGGGAATTTTGAACGGGCCAACGAATTCGAATCGAAGCGTGAGATTGCGAAGATTGAAAAGCCGCTTGACCGCAAAGAGTGGTCGATGTCTCCGCCGACGGTGAACGCTTACTACAGTTCCAGCATGAACGACATCAACTTCCCCGCGGGCATTCTGCAACCGCCGTTTTTCGACAGGAAGATGGACGATGCGGTGAACTTCGGGGCCATCGGATTAGTTATTGGGCATGAACTCACGCATGGCTTTGACGATCAGGGACGTAAATTCGATCCTCAGGGCAATTTGCGGGATTGGTGGACGGCTGACGACGGCAAGGAATTTGAGAAGCGGGTCAGTTGTGTTGCCGATGAATACGGCAATTTTGTCGCGGTGGATGATATGAAGCTGAATGGGAGACTGACTCTGGGCGAAAACACTGCCGACAACGGCGGCGCCCGCATCGCGTACAACGCCCTCGAGCAAATGATTGCCGACGACAAGACCGGAAATGAAGGAAAGAGCATCGACGGTTATACGCCGGAGCAGCGTTTCTTTCTGGGATTTGCGCGGGTGTGGTGCGAGAAACGGCGTCCGGAATATGAACGCATGCAGGTCACTACCAATCCACATTCGCCCGGGAGGTTCCGCGTGGATGGTGTGGTGCAGAACATGCCGGAATTTCAGAAGGCATGGGGTTGCAAGGCGGGACAGCCGATGGTCGCGCAAAACGCCTGCCGGGTCTGGTAGGGAGAACCTAGTTGAGAGGATGGCCGGAGCCTCCCGCGCTCCGGCTTTATTTCGTGGAAAGTTGCCCCAACTTCTTCGAATGTCTTTTCTTTGTCGCGAAACTCTGACAGAAAAATGACAGCGTAGTGACATGAATTGACGGTGCGATGACCGCACGGTGACAACGCCGTAATCTCTTCCTCGTAAGTTGATCTCACCCGGAAAACAAGTTCCCGGCGAATCCCAGAACAGGCTCTCCCGGTAGGCGGAGGGCAGTAGGCAGGAGTCATGAAGGTCAGAAACTTTATCCTTTTGGTTGCATTGGTCACGACCGCTCTCTTTCTCAGCAAACGTGCAGCGCACGCCGCCGGCCCGGCGAATGTCTCGGTTAGATCCACATCTTTGAAGGGCACGGTCCGGTTTCAAGGACCGGTGCCGGTGGGCAAGCCGATCAACATGTCGGCTGACCCGAGCTGTGCCAAACAACACTCGTCTCCCGCGATGAGTCAGGAGATCATGGCCGATGCGAAGGGTGACCTGCAGAATGTTGTGGTATTCGTGTCGGACGGATTGGGCGATCGCACATTTGATCCACCCAGCCAGCCGGCAGTGATTGAACAGAAGGGCTGCATGTATGCGCCGCATGTTCTGGCGGTCAGGGCCAATCAGAAGTTGGAGGTGGTGAACAGCGATCCCACGCTACACAACATTCACCCATTGCCCACGAACAATCGCGAGTGGAACAAGGCCGAGGGGCCGGGCGCGACCACTGAGGAAACGTTCGCTCGGGAAGAGATTGCTATACCGGTCAAGTGCAACGTGCATCCCTGGATGCGGAGCTACGTTGCTGTGTTCAAGCATCCCTATTTTGCGGTGACGGGCAAGGACGGGAGCTTTGACTTGGGCAACTTGCCGCCGGGGACTTATACGATCAAGGCGTGGCATGAAAAGCTGGGCACGGCGACTCAACAAGTCACGATCGGGACGAACGAAAGCAAAAGTCTGGAGTTTGTGTTCAAACCGATGTAGATGGCGGAGTGGAAGCTGAGACGAAAGCCCCCGGCTGTGAGGCGTGTCTAGTGAGAGCGCGACGGCGGGGGCTTAGTTCTTGGGCGTGAGATTTTACGTGGAATTGACGAACTGATTACGGCGTGGTGACAATCGCGGCCGGATGGTAAATAGACTGGAAACACGCCTGCCACAACTGAATCCTGAGCAGATCAGTTGTGGAGGCGTCATTGGCGCGGGTGAGAAGTATCCTCGAATTCGTTTCCGAGTCAATGGAGATGGCGATGCGGCGAGAGGGATTTGCCTTGGCTGGCTGCGTGTTCTCCTTTTCGCCGCCTTGCCGCGTGCCCAGGAGCTTGACCTCGACCCAAGCGGGGAATAGATTTTACTAAGTACTGGGTACTCCTATGTCCACGCAAGGCAGCCGGTTTCTGAAGTTTGGGGGCGCGATTGCGCTCATCCTGGTATCGCTCGGTTATCTGGCTTACACCGGGGTGCAGCAGAGCAAGAGCTACTACGTCACCATCAAAGAACTGCACGGCATGGGCGACGATGCCTACAGCAAGCGATTGCGCGTTGCGGGGAATGTGCAGCCTGGGTCCATCAAGCGAGTGGGAATGAAAGTGGAATTCATGCTGGTGGAGAACGACCAGACTCTGCCGGTGGTTTATAGCGGAAGTGAAGCGCCTCCGGATACTTTCAAAGACAATTCTCAGGCATTGGCAGATGGCAGCTTTGGGCGCGATGGCGTGTTTCACGCGAAACAACTGCAAGCCAAGTGTGCCTCGAAGTATGCGCCCCAACAGCCGGGGACTACACCGGTTGCCGCGACTAAGGGTGTGACGTAAACGAGAACCGCTGAAAGAGCCTAACCACAGGGGACACAGAGGCACACAGAGGAAAACCGGCCACGGATTTCCCGCACGGATCTGCGAAAGAGCTTTTGATCGCGGAGATCGCTGAGAAACCCCGCTGAGGACGCAGAGAAAATCAGTACAGTACTCGACTTCCCACCCTGCTTCGGATATCTTCACTCAGTTCAGGCAGTTTCTGCCACTGTGACTGATACTCCCATCATTGCCGTTACTGATCTGGTGAAGCAGTTTGGGCGATTTGCCGCGCTGCGCGGAGTGAGCGCCAGCTTTGACGCGGGACGGCTTTACGCGATTCTTGGCGACAACGGGGCAGGGAAGACGACTTTGTTGCGAGCGCTTGCTGGATTGACTCCTGCGACCCGCGGCAGCCTCGCGATGCTGGGAACTACGAACCTGCGCGAGGTTTGTGGGCAGATGGGCTACATGGCGCATCCGTCGTTGCTGTACGACGAGATGAGCGGCTTGGAGAATCTGCGCTACTTCGCCCGGTTGTATGGGATTCGGGACGACGCGAGGTGCGAGGCGGTGATTCGGTCGGTCAATCTGGATCCGTCGCTGGCGCGACCGGTCGGACAGTATTCACAAGGGATGCGGCAAAGGATCTCACTGGCGCGAGCGCTGTTGAATGATCCGAAAATCCTGCTGCTGGATGAACCCTTTTCCAACGTGGATGTGCGGTCCGCGCGGGAAATGGCTGGACTGCTCGCGAAGTTACGTGATGGGGGCAAGACGATTCTTGTGGTCACGCATCAGGCGGGGTTGTTGCGTGGGGTCGCAGACGAGTTTGTGTGGATGGAAGCGGGGCGAATTGTGAAGCGGACCCGGGATTGGGAACCGACGGAGGCGATGTGAGCCGGACAGCGGGGGTGACGCGAGCGACGCTGGTAAAAGACCTGCGCCTCGAATGGCGGTCGAAAGACGCCATCAACTCGATGTTATTCTTCGCGCTGCTGGTGGTGGTGATTTTCAGTTTTTCGTTCGATCCGACGGCGGAAGAGTCGAGGCGGATAGCCGGCGGACTGGTGTGGGTGGCGTTTCTGTTCGCCGCAGTGGTCGCGTTGAACCAGACCTGGGCGCGGGAACTACGTAATCAGGTGCTGGACGCATACCGGGTATCGCCAGCGCCGGCGCACTCGCTGTTCCTGGCAAAAGTGGTGGGGAATTTCATTTTTGTCAGCGTGCTGGAAGCGCTGATGACGCCGCTATTCGTGGTCTTCTACAATCTGCGCGCTATTGGCCCGGCTTATCAGTTGTTGGTGGTTGCGGCGCTGGGAACCTGGGCGCTGGTGGTCAATGGGACGTTCTTTGCGGCCATGTCGCTGCGCACGCGCAGCCGCGAAATCATGTTGCCGTTGCTGCTTTTTCCCATCACCATACCGGCGTTGTTGGCGATGGTCGAGGCCACTTCGTCGATCCTGACCGGAGAATTCTCGGCGAAGTTCTGGATCGTGTTGCTTGCGGTCTACGATGTAGTGTTTACTACAGGTTGCGTTCTCTTTTTTGAGATTGTTCTGCACGGCGAATGAAACGAGTCTTCCCCATCCTCGCAATTCTGACCGCCGGCTTGCTGAGCTATGGTCTGTATGGAGCCTTGATTCAGGCGCCCACGGAACAGACCATGGGCGAGGTGCAGCGCATCTTTTATTATCACGTGCCGTCGGCTTGGACGGCGTTTTGTTTGTTTTTCGTTAATTTGGCGGCGTCGATTGCTTATTTAGTGCGGCGCAACCCGAAGGCGGATGCGCTCGCGCTGGCGAGCGCTGAAGTTGGAGTTGTGTTCTGTACCGTGGTGCTGGTTACCGGGCCCATCTGGGCGCGGCCGGTGTGGGGAATCTGGTGGACGTGGGACCTGCGTCTGACTCTGACGCTGGTGCTGTGGTTGATATACGTTAGCTATCTGATGTTGCGGCGGTTCTCGAGCAGCGGGCAAACTCCGCTGATGGCGGCGGTGCTGGCGGTGTTGGGAGCGCTGGATGTGCCGCTGGTGTATTTTTCGATCTGGTTTTTCCGCACTCAGCACCCCCAGCCCGTGGTGGGAGGCGGCGGCTCGATTGATCCCCGCATGCTGCACGTGCTGCTGGTGAACTGGTTGGCGTTCATGTGTTTTGGGACGCTGGTGTGTTGGTCGCGATACCGGCTGGAGATGGTGCGCCGACAGGTGGAGGAGACGCAAGCGCTGGAATCACTGCTGGCCGCCGGGGGTTCGCGATGACGTACTTGTTGGCTGCGTATGTGGCCACGTGGGTCATCCACATTGCCTATCTCGGGCACCTGGCCCGCAGTTATGCCCGCCTGAAGAGAGAGATCGAGGAATTGAACAGGAAGCTGTAGCTGATCGATTTCGGCCAAAAGCAAAGTCTTAAATCGCGGAGGTCGCAAAGAACAGCCGCAGAGTATGCGGAGACGGCAAATCGCTTGGAACGCCTGAAGGGTGGGGAGGGCGGGGAGTGGCTGGGGGGAATCCGGCCTGAAGAAAGCAATCGAGCTGCCACAGAAACGGTGCAACCGTCTGTGTGGCACAGACGGGAAACAAACGACTTGAACACGGCAAGCGCTGTGGCCTGGCCACGAGGTATGAAACCAATGAAGAAGATTTGCGAGGTGAGGGAACTCTTGCGGTGCGGGCAGCGATGGGCGTGGCACTTTTGTGCCATTCGGCGGCATCTCGGGGTTGCGTCGGACGCATCTGAGAATTCCAAGGCAGGAAACGCGACGCAGTGGCTTGACAGGCTATCCGTCAGATGATTAAGTAGTTACTTATTTTTCGCACAAAATTTCTGGTGACAGGCCAGCTTCGCGGACGGCGAAGTGGGGTTTGTATGCCGTCCTTCTTCCTCTCCAGGGAATCAGGAAATCCGGAGGAGCTCTTGAGATTGAATCGCCGTCGGTTGGTAGTGGCTTGCGCGCCGGGCGGAATCTACGTGGCGGTAGCGGTGCTGATGGCCCTCGCGGTCATGGCGTTGGTGGCTGGCTCGTATAGGGGAGGCGTGGCCAGCGATGGCTCTGCCAACAATGTCAGTTCCAGTCCAGTCCGACCTGCTGATGATGCCGTCCCGGTGATGGCCGCTTACCATCGGCTGCCGCTGATCTTCGAACCGAACCAGGGGCAAAGCGATCCGGAGGTGAAGTTCCTGGCCCACGGCGGCGGGTACGGGATATTTCTCACGGACAAGCAAGCTGTGCTCACGCTCCGGCATTCCGCTGCCGGCACGCAACGTTCAGTTCCCCAGGCTTCTGTAGTTCGCATGATGCTGGAAGGCGCCAGCGCAAATTCAGTCGTGAGTGGATCTGAGGAACTTCCCGGTAAGAGCAACTACTTCATCGGCAATGATCCGGCGAAGTGGCATACCGACATTCCTCAATTCGCGCGAGTGCGTTATCGCGAAGTGTATCCCGGCATCGACCTGGTCTATTACGGAAAGCAGGAGCAGCTTGAGTACGATTTTGAGGTTGGGTCGGGCGGGGATCCCGGGCAGGTCATCCTCCGCTTTCAAGGGGCCGGGAATCTTGTCATCAGCCGGGATGGAGACCTTGTGCTGGGAGTTGGCGATGGCCATGTGACCCTGCAGGCTCCGCGCATCTATCAACGTTTCGGAGATGAAGAGCGCAAGGTTGATGGCCGGTTCGAGTTGCGGGGCAAGGATCAAGTTGGATTCGCGCTGGGGGCATACGACCAGGGGCGCACTCTCGTCATCGACCCGGTGCTCACCTACTCCACCTATCTTGGCGGCAGCGGTGACGAAGCCTGCACGGTGATTCTGGGAATGGCAACCGGAGTTGCAGGCTGCCCGGCGGTTGCGGTGGATAGTTCGCTCAACGCCTACATCGCCGGTTCCACAATGTCTACCGATTTCCCGAAGGCGGGGTCGCCGTTTCAAGCTGGTTTAAGGGGTACGGCCAACGTTTTCATCGCGAAATTTAATAACACTGCGAGCACACTTTTATTTTCGACATACCTCGGGGGCAGCGCCGTCGATACGACTGCCGGGCTGGCTGTAGATGCCGGCACCAACGTGATTGTGGCGGGGAACACCACTTCGAGTAATTTTCCCACCAGCAGTAGCGCTTTTCAGGCGACACCGCTCAGCACTCACAACCACGCTTTTGTAAGCCGACTGGATAGCCTGGGCCACACCTTGCTCTACTCCACTTACTTGTCAGGCAACGGCGTGGATACGGCGACCGGCGTTGCCCTCGACCTCAGCGGAAATGCCTACGTGGTGGGGACCACCACCTCGACGGAATCGGAGACGAGTTTTCCGTCAACCTTGGGGGCGTATCAGATTTCCTCTAGAGCGGCGAACCAGTTTTTCGTCACCAAAGTGAATCCGTTACTTACGGGCCTGGGTAGCGTGCCCTATTCCACGTACTTCGGCGGGAGTAGTCCCAGCAATGGCGAAACCGTGGGTGGGGGAGTCGCGGTCGATGTGAATTCCGATGTGTACATTACCGGAGGAACAAACTTTATCGATATGCCGGTGTTGAACGCGTTTCAGGGGGCGTTGACGGGCGGACTAGACGTTTTTGTCGCGGAACTGAATCCTGCGGCAGTGACCGGGACGCAGCTTCTGTATTCCACCTACCTGGGGGGGAGTGGTGACGATATCGGGTACGGGGTGGCGGTGGACTCCGCGCTGAGCGCGTATATCACGGGTTCGACAACTTCGACTGACTTTCCAGCCGCGGGAATCGGCGTATTCCAAGCCACGCCGGGGGGCGGAAGAGATGCCTTCGTAGCTAAGATCGGGGCTCCCAGCATCATTGGGTCCACGGTGGGTACGGTGCCGCTTGACTACTTCACTTACCTGGGCGGATCAGAAGATGATGTAGGTTTGGGGATCGTGGTGGACAACAATGGCCAAGCGGTGGGTGGCAGTCAAGGCGCCAGGGTTGCAGGATGGACGGCTTCGGCGGACTTCCCGGCGAGAAACAACCCGGTGCAGCCTGGTTTCGGAGGCGGGCATGACGCGTTTGTGGCCAGGATCGACACTACTGCCACCAGTCCAACCGCCGCGGGCCACTATGCCACGTTTCTGGGTGGAATCAACGACGACTACGGCACGGGGATTGCGGTTGACTTCCAGGGAGCGAGTTACGTGGCGGGCGAGACCAAGTCAGCCAATTTCCTGACTGAAGCGCCGCCGCTGACGGCTTCATTCCAGCCCAGCCTCAACGGAGGCAGCGATGCGTTCCTGAGCAAGCTGGGGCCGGTACTCGCCCTCAGAGTCTCGGTGATCGCGAATCCTACCACGGTCGGAGTAGGCAACCAGGTCACGTTTACGTACACGATCGAGAACGACGGAGATTTCACCAGCGGCATTACTTTCACCGATACCCTTCCGACGAATGCAGCATTTGTCTCGGCAACTACTTCGACTTCGAGCAACGCTTGCGGTCAGCCCAGCGACGGAACGATCTTATGCAACATCGGAGCGCTGAATTCGGGCGGCGCGGGGGAAGCCGGAGGAACCGCCACGGTGACGGTGATTCTGACGCCCAACGCCAACACAACCCCCCTGACCAGCGCGGTTTCGTTGTCGAACAGCGGTTCGGTAAGCGTCGCTGGTTCTACGTTCACGCAGGGGGCGAGCGCGACGGTTACGGTGAATGACTTCGCCCTTCTGGTGGCGCCGGCCAACCAAACGGTTGCGGCGGGGGTGCCGGCGCAATATACCGCGACGCTGGCGCCGACGGGGATCTTTACGGGGACCATATCGGTGGCCTGTAGTGGGGGCTTGCCGACGGCAGCTACTTGCACCGAGACGACGCCGAGCTTCGAGAACCTGAACGGAAGTGTAAGTACTGATCTCATCATTAACACGGTTGCGCGGGTAAGTACGACCACGCAATTATCTCCGCGCGGGATCCTGTTTTACGCCATGGGACTGCCGGTATTTGGCCTGGCGGTAGTGGGTGTGAGCACGGGAAGAGTCTCGCCTACGCGGCGGGCGGTGATGGGAGTGCTGCTGGGTGGATTCTTGCTGCTGATTGCCTTCCAGGCGGGTTGCAGTTCCAGCCCGCCGGTGACTTCTACCAGCGGAACGCCGGCTGGAACCTATGTGATTACGGTGACTGCGACCTCCGGGTCTGCCACGCGTACTCAGACGGTGACACTGGTGGTGAACTAGGGGCGGAGCGGGCGCGCAAGGCTGGCTAAGCGCCGGCCGACAGCTTGTGGTGACCGCGCGCCTGGGCAATGCCGTACTGGCGGATCTTGTACAGCAGGGCTTTGTAGCTGATCTTCAGCAGGGCGGCAGCTTGTTTGCGGTTCCAGTTGGTTTCGTCGAGCGCTTTGGCAATGGCCTCGGCCTCGGCTCCGTCTTTTGCGGTGCGCGCAAGAGATTTCAAACCTCCCGAAGCTTCGCCATTCTTCCCAGCGGTATCAAATTGAGCGCCACTACCGTCGCCTTTGGGACGGAGTTCGTTGATGGCCAATTTCTCGTCGCCCAGCACCAGATAGCGTTTGACGAAGTTGCTCAACTCGCGCAGGTTGCCGGGCCAGGGGTGTTCCATGCAGGCCTGGAGCAGGTCGGGCGTGAGAGGCAGGGGCGGGCGGGCGTAGCGCTCGGCTTGGCGCGACATGAAGTGCTTCAGCAAAATCGGGATTTCTTCCTTGCGCTGGCGTAAGGGCGGAACATTCAGAGTGAAGGCGTTCAGGCGATAATAGAGATCTTCGCGCAGCCGCTTGGTAGCCAGGGCCTCGGGGATATTGATGTTGGTGGCGGCCAGGATGCGGACATCGGCTCGGATCACCGAACGGCTGCCCAGCCGGGAAAACTGGCCGTCCTGCAGGATGTGCAGCAACTTGGCTTGCAGAGAGGTGGGCATTTCGCCGATTTCATCGAGCAGGATGGTGCCCTTGTTGCACAGTTCGAACTTGCCGGGCTTGGGATGGTTGGCGCCGGTGAAGGCGCCGGCTTCATAGCCGAAAAGTTCGCTCTCCAGCAGGTCGGCGGGGACGGCGGCACAGTTTACTTTGAGGAAGGTGCGATGAGCGCGGGGAGAAAGTTTGTGGATCAGCCTCGCCATGACTTCCTTACCGGTACCGCTTTCGCCCAGCATGAGTACGGGAATGTCGACATTAGCGACCAAAGCGGCCTCGGAACGCAGCTTCCGCATGATCGGGCTGGCGGCGACAAAAAACTGGTCTTCCGCCAACTCCTCGACTTCACCCGCATAGTTTTGCTGGTTAGCGCCCAGGCATTGGTCGAGGACAGCGTCCAATTCGGCTTTCTGGAAGGGCTTGGTCAAGTAGTCATAAGCGCCGAGGCGCATGGCTTGGACGACCTTGCGGGTGTCGCCGACGCAGGAAAGCATGACGACCTTTGTCCCCGGCCGCAGCTGCCGGATTTGCTCCAACGTCTGTAAGCCGTCCATGCCGGGCATGAGCAAATCGCACAATACCAAGTCGGGCTGCAAGCCTTTTTGCAGCCGCACCAGGGCCTCTTCGCCGGTGCTCGCGGTTTCAACCTTGTAGTCTTCCACTTCCAGCAAGGTGCGGATGTAGCGCAGCATTCCAGGCTCGTCGTCGACCAACAGAATATTGGCTTTGTCTGTCATTCTTTCTTCCCTTGGTTGGCAGGAGGGTGCAGGGGAATGATGAAGGAAAACTTGCATCCAGCGCCGGGTTCACTTTCCACCCAGATTTTTCCGTCCATGTTAGCGACCAGGCGGCGTGCAATGGCCAACCCCAGCCCCATGCCGGCTTGACGCTCGTTCTGCGGCAGGCGGAAGAAATCGTCAAACACTTCCATGTGGTATTCGGGAGGAATTCCCGGGCCGGTATCGGCCACGCTGACTTTCACCGAGTTGGGTTGTGAACTCGTCTGACGGCGTCTTTCCGTGAGGATCCCAGGCTGGTTGGCGGCGCGGCGGTCCCACATGTAAGGCTCGGCGTGCAACCATACCGTGCCTCCCGCCGGAGTGAACTTGGAAGCGTTTTCAATCAGGTTTGAAACCACGCGCTGGAGCTTGGCCGAATCAAAAGCGAATTCCGTTAACTTGTCGTTGGCCAGGAAATAAAGCGCCAGGCCTTTTTCCTGGAAAGGGTGAGACCAGAGTCGGCAAACTTCCGAGAGACAGGCGTTGATGTCACCCATCTCGAAGTGCATCCTGGCTTCGCCGGTCTCGAGCACGCTGTAGTTGAGGAAGTCTTGGATGAAGTGTTCGAGCCGGTGCCCACTGGAGTTCATATCGCGGAGGATCTCGCGCTGGCGATCGTTCAGCCCGCCGAGCTTCTCACTCTGCAAAAGTTCCACATAGCCGTTCAGAATGGCGAGAGGCGTTTTCAGGTCATGGGCAGCCGAAGCCAGGGCGTGCGTGGTGCGCGAATAGCGCTCGCGAAGTTGCAAATACTGCTGCTGCAGCAGCTCAGGATGGATGCTCGCATCCGGCGGCAGATCGGTTTCCGCTCTGGGCGGTGACACTCCGTCATCTGCCACCCCTGCGGCCGCGGCCTGGGGGAGACACGTGTTTTGTGGCACTACTGCCATGGTCAGAACTCAGTTAGTTAACAGAGAGGGAGGAATTCACTGATGGTAAAGGTAGAGGTTTTCCGCTGTCAACGGAAAACGCTGGCAAATTGCCACTCATGGGCAAAAGTATGCAGTCGAAAGTACTTACGGGGACCGGTAGAGAACTGCAACAGGGCGAAGGGATGGCAAAGCACAGGTCCACGAAACTCATTGTTTCCAGCCTGATTTACCGATGAACGCCGGGTCGACTATGGCTTTTGCCGGAAACTAGAGGGCGCATAATGGGCGATTTGGCCACCCAGATGCGGTAAAAAGGCTGCTTATCTCGCTTTTTGGGGACTCATTTGAATCGAAATCGAACGCAAGACGAACGCCGCCACTGGGCACGCCTGCCACTGGCGATTCCGGTTTTTGTCCGCAGCCGCGATAAGGGCGGGAAAGAACTATTGGAGTTTGCCACCGCCTTGAACGTTTCCGCCACCGGGGCCCTGGTGGCAGTAAGGCGCTCTTTGCCGCTCTCCTCGCAGGTTTTGCTGGAAATTCCCAGTGTTCCCATGGCATCGATTACGCCATTGCCTAAGTCCAGCCGCAATCTGCGAGCGAAAACTGTATGGATCAGCCACACCGATACCCATCAACTGGTGGGTTTGAGGTTCTCCCACGCGCTGCTCAATGGCAAGTCCCCTCGGGCCTCCATACGAAGGAAAGTTGTTTCTCCATTGTGAAAAGTTTTACCTCTTTGTGAGCCGGGATATAGAGACCTACGGCCATAGTCGCACTGGGTCTGGGTAGACCAGATGACTTCTTCGCAACTCATTCAATCATAAGGTCCTAAGCTCAGGAAAACGCCAAAAACGGGAGAGCGCAAAACTTTGGCGCTCGGGATGCACAATCATGCGTGCCTGCCAGATTCGCAGGCACCTATGGCAATGCAAACGGCAAATTCGTTCAGTTCGCTGGTTCAGTCCCTTGGCGAGTTTCCTCCAGATGCGGTGATTTTCGGGAAGTCGGAGGCGATGCAGGCGCTGCGGGCACGCATGAATAAAGTGGCCAGCGCGAACGTCCCTGTCCTGATTCAAGGGGAGAGCGGCACCGGCAAAGACATTATCGCCCGCATGATTCATGCTCAGTCTCCGTGGAAGACTGGCCCCTGGGTCAAAGTGAACTGCCCGGCGATCCCTGGCACGCTATTGGAGAGTGAACTCTTCGGCTACGAGAAGGGCGCATTCACCGGAGCCTATGGCTCGAAGCCCGGCCGCGTGGAGATGGCGCACCGCGGCACGCTCTTTCTGGATGAGATTTCTGAGCTTGACTTGTCACTGCAATCGAAGCTGTTGCAGTTGTTGCAAGACGGACAGTTCTGCCGCATCGGCGCACAGGAAGATAAGAAAGTGGAAGTGCGCGTGGTCTGCGCCACCAATCGCAAATTGGAAGACGAAATTGAGAGTGGAACCTTCCGTCAGGATCTGTATTACCGCATCAATGTGGTGAATTTGCAGTTGCCTCCGTTGCGGGAGCGGCGTGGCGATATTGCAGACCTGGTCCAGTACTTTCTGGAGTTTTATAACCAGAAGTACAACTGCCGGGCGCGGGCTTTGTCCGCCGACTTGATTACGACGCTTCAGAAATATCACT
>Ga0209169_10000300_pt1 | contig 29707 bp, 31 predicted proteins | sample HubBroMetageWRM4_FD_188346 | JGI IMG/M metagenome (GOLD analysis project Ga0209169, IMG submission 188346) | Warmed soil microbial communities from the Hubbard Brook experimental Forest, New Hampshire - Hubbard Brook CCASE Soil Metagenome WRM 4... | ecosystem: Environmental > Terrestrial > Soil...
CTCAACTACAGCCAGTCCGCCATCTCCCAACAGGTCGCTCAACTCGAGCGCGAGGTTGGTGCCCTGCTCATCGAGCGCCGGGGACGCAGGATACGGCTGACCCCGGCGGGGCAGGCGCTAGCCGACCGGGCCGGCCCGATCCTCCGCGACCTCAGGGAAGCCGAGGCGGAGCTTGAGGCCATCACCGGGCTCTCGCGCGGCCCGCTGCGCCTGGCCGTGTTCGCCTCGGCCGCGGCGACGGTCGTGCCGCCCGCGATTGCCCGGTTCCGGGCGGGTCATCCGGGTGTCGCGATCACGATGACCATCGCGGATTCCGGCGCTGCCGTGTCGCAGGTCGCCGACGGCGAAGCCGACATCGCGATCATTAACCAGCCCGACAGGTTCGCGGCAGGCCGCCTATTCGCGGTCTGCCGTCTGCTCGAAGACCCGATGCGAGTCGCCCTCCCGCTCGGTCACCGGCTGGCCGGGCGACCGAGCCTGCGGTTGGCCGACCTGTCGGCAGAGCCGTGGATGATTGCCAGCAGCCCGGCCTGCGCGGACTGGGAGGTCTTCGCGGCCGCGTGCCGGCGAGCCGGCTTCGAGCCGAAGATCGCCTACCGTCATGACGACTACCTGGCGCTGCAGGGCCTGGTGGCCGCGGGCCTGGGGGTGGCCCTGCTTCCCGATCTCGCGACCGCCTCGGTTAGGGACGACATCGTCCTGCGCTCGCTGGAACCCGGGGGACCGGTCCGCCACGTGACCGCGGTGGCGAGCAGCGGTAACTGCCAGTCCCCGACGGTTGAAGCGATGCTCGAAGCGCTTCGTGACAGCGCGGCGGCGTACTATCCGATGGCTCGCCCTGCGGGCCCGCCGCTGCTCGCTCCGCGGGCTGGCGGCTGAACTCAGGCCTGGCCGGTCACGTCGTCCGTTGCTTCGCCAGCGAGCGCCCGGCCTCTACGATGTTGGCGCCGGGCCAGTCACGAATGACGACGTTGATGTGCCCGACCGCTGATCCGATCGCGTCGTGAGTGACCTCGACGATTCTCCGGGTCAGCTCGACCTTCTCTTCGTCCGTGAGGCCTGTTTCCAGATCCACGTGAATGAACGGCATGCTTCCTCTTCCTCCATGTCTTCGGGCCGGCCACCTTCAGGTCCGGGTCCGCCGCGTACCGGTCCGGGTCCGCCATGCGCAGCTAAAGGTCCGCCGCGCAGCCGAGGGTCAGCGGCGTGCCTCGCGCTGGCGCAGTTGTTCTTCTCCGGCCAGATCGCGGCCATCCGGGCCTGATTCGTACTCCGGCACGTGCTCGCCGGCATCAACGAAGTTGAACCCCGGCATCTCGCGCATGACCAGGAAGATCGAGTCGATCGGCTGGCCGACCGCTTCGGCAACTACCCTGGTGAGCCCGCTGGCGAGCTGCCGGAGCTGGTTCTCGGTGCGGCCTCTCCTGATGTCGCATTGGATGATCGGCACGGTTCGCTCCTCCCAGCCGCCGACGAGCCGGCGATACAGCTCGCCCGGCGCGTACGGCGGTGACTGCACCAGTAAATATCATTTCGCAACTGATTGGAAGACCCTGGACCGGACACCGCGCTCACGCGCCTCGCGAAGGGCTACCAGGCGTCGGCGGTAAAGTAGGCACGCAGGTCGTGGCGATTGACCTCTTCCTTGCAGCTATCACAGACCGTGATCGGCTCGAGCATGTGGCCGCAGTGCTTGTGCATCAGCTGCAGAGGCGGTTCATCGACCTTGTAGCGGTTTCCCCAGCGCAGCATGGCCAGCAGCACCGGGTACAGATCCTCGCCCTTCTGCGTCAGGACGTACTCATACCGCGTGGGCCGTTCCTGATAGGGCCGTCGCTCCAGAACTCCCTCGTGAACGAGCATCTGCAGCCGGTCGGTGAGGATGTTGCGGCCGATCTGGAGCTTGGCCTGGACGTCCTCGAACCGGCGCACACCCCGAAAGCACTCGCGCAGGATCATCATGGTCCAGCGCTCGCCGATCACCGCCCAGGTCCTGGCGATGGCGCATTCCTTCTCCGCCAGCTCCGCATGTCTCACGCAGGCCAGTATACCTAGTCAGTCCTGGATCATGACGGAGCAGCGTGTCAGCCCGTCCGGCGTTGAGTCCGCCGGACGTGGCAGCAGCTGACATCTGTTTCTTCCCGTACCCGTTGACGCGTTGACGTGCCGTCGATAGTCAGTCAATAATCGTTACTGACCCTAGGACGGCCTCGGAGGTATGACATGAGCGCAGTAGATCCCAAGGTTCGCGACATCGTCGAGGCTCACGGCCAGGCGGTGGCGGACGGCAACATGCAGCGTGCGCTGGAGGACTTCACGGAGGCGGGTGTCCAGCACCCCAACACCGGGCCGACCGTCGCACAGCTGCCCCAGCCCGTCAAGACCGCGACGGTGAAGCTACTTGATCAGCAGCGTGACGGCAGTTACATCGCGCACGTTCAATACGGCGGCGACGAGAAGTCCACTACGGTGCGTTCCGTGTGGGAACAGGTCGGGGACCGCCCCTACATCACGTCCGTGTCCGTCGTCGACGAATAGACCGAGGCGAGAATCACGCACCCTCGGCTCTCGCCGCGGCGAGAGCCGAGGGCTCGGTCAAAACGAGGAGAAGGCCAGATGACCATCGCAGCTGAAGTAACCAAGACCACCAGAGACTTCGTCGGCATCACGCGCCGCCTGCTCATCGACGGGCAGTGGGTCGAGGCCGCCTCCGGCAAGACCTTCGTAACGACCGACCCGGCCACCGAGCAGGAGATCACGAACGTCGCGCACGGTGAGGCCGAGGACATCGACCGCGCCGTCGCCGCCGCGCGGCGGGCGTTCGAGGCAGGGCCGTGGCGGACGATCACCCCATCGGCCCGGGGCCAAATCATCTGGCGGCTGGCCGACCTGCTGGAGAAGCACGCCGAGGAGTTCGCCGAGCTCGAGGCGCTGGACAACGGCAAGCCGCTGAGCGTGGCCCGCGCCGCCGACGTGCCGCTGGCCGTCGACCTCTTCCGCTATATGGCAGGCTGGGCGACGAAGATCGAGGGCAACACGATTCCGATCTCGGTCCCCGGCACACTGGCCTACACGCTGATGGAGCCGGTTGGGGTGGTCGGGCAGATCATCCCGTGGAACTTCCCGCTGCTTATGGCGGCGTGGAAACTGGGCCCGGCCCTCGCCGCCGGGTGCACCGTCGTGCTCAAGCCTGCCGAACAGACCCCGCTGTCGGCGCTGCGCCTAGGGGAGCTCTTCCAGGAGGCGGGCCTGCCCGACGGGGTGCTTAACATCGTCACCGGCTTCGGCGACGCCGGCGCTCGCCTGGCCGCGCACCCCGGCGTGGACAAGGTCGCGTTCACCGGCTCCACCGAGGTCGGCAAGCTGGTCGTCCAGGCGGCCTCCGGCAATCTGAAGAAGGTCTCCCTCGAGCTGGGCGGCAAGGCGCCGCTCATCATCTACCGCGACGCCGACATCGACGCCGCGATCGCGAACGCCGCCACCGCCGCGTTCTTCAACCACGGCCAGTGCTGCACTTCAGGGTCACGCCTCTACGTGGAGCATGACGTCTACGACGACGTGGTGACGGGTATCGCGGAACAGGCCAGGAAGATCAGGGTTGCCCCGGCCTTCGATCCAGACACGCAGATGGGCCCGCTGATCTCGGGTGAGCAGTTCGAGCGGGTCAGCGGCTACCTGGCCGCCGGATTCGCCGACGGCGCGACTGCCCTGGCCGGCGGCGGACGGCACGGCGATACGGGCTACTTCATCGAGCCGACGGTGCTCACGAACGTCAGCCAGGACATGACGATCGTCCGCGAGGAGATATTCGGCCCGGTCCTTCCGGCGATGGCGTTCGACGACCCGCGGGAGATCGCGGCGGTGGCCAACGACACGAACTACGGCCTGGCCGCTGGCGTGTGGACCAGGGACATCTCGAAGGCCCACCAGACCGCCGCGCTGATCCGCGCGGGCACGATCTGGGTCAACACCTACCACGTCTACGACGCGGCGTTGCCGTTCGGCGGCTACAAGGAATCGGGCTGGGGCCGCGAGATGGGCCACCAGGTACTCAACAACTACCTGGAAAGCAAGTCTGTCGTCGTCGGTCTCTGAGCGGCCAGCCGACCCGCGCCGGCCAGCCGCCGCAAGCCAGCTCAAGGGCCGGTCCGGGTCAGCAATGCCGGATGGCGCGGATGGCGTGCTCGCTCCGCTACCCGGTCCTGCGGAAGCCGGCCGCGGTGGACTCGGCCGTCGGGGACCACCTAGCCTTTGTCGCGTGCACGATGGAGCCCGCGAGCCCGCGAGCCCGCCTTCCATACCCGCCGAACCCATCGCGCCGCGTCAGCTGCCCAGAAGGCTGCGCCAGATCGCCATGATCGTGGTCTTCGACCTGGGCGGCCCGCTTCTCGTCTACGGCCTGCTGAGCTCGGCCGGGATGAGCGCGGTGAGCGCGCTCGTGATCAGCGGCATTCTGCCGGCCCTCGGCATCGTCATCGGCGCGCTTGTGGACCGGCGGCCGGACGTGATCGGCCTGATGGTCCTCGGCGGCATCGCGGTGGGCACCGTGCTCGGGCTCACCAGCCACAGCGCCAGGCTGTTCCTGCTCGAGGGATCGGTGCCGTCCGTCGTGTTCGCCCTGGCCTGCCTGTTCTCGGTGCGGCTGCGCCAGCCGCTGATCTACCGGCTGGCACTTGAGCTCCTCGGCCCCGATACCAAGAAGGGCCGCGACGTGGCAGGCGCGTGGCGGTATCCGGGTTTCCGGCGGGCGTTCCAGGTCATCACCGTCTCCTGGGGCATCGGCTATCTCGTCGAGGCGGGCATTCGGGTGGCGATCGTGGCGACGACGTCCACCGGGATCGCCCTGGTCTGCTCCAAGACGGTGCCGTACCTCTTCGCCATCACCCTGTCCGCCTGGACGCTCGGCTACGGCGAGCACGAGAAGAGGAAGGCCGAACGCGGCGCCCGATAGACTCGTGCGGTGCGCCGCACGCTGATCGTCACCAACGACTTCCCGCCCCGTCGCGGCGGCATCCAGTCGTTCGTGCACGCGCTGGCCATCCGGCTGCCGCAGGACACGGTCACCGTCTACGCGCCGGCCTGGGAGGGCGCTGCCGCCTTCGACGCGCAGCAGCCGTTCCCCGTGATCCGCCACCCGACCTCGCTGATGCTGCCGGTGCCCGCGGTGGCCAACCGGGCCGCGGCCATCGCCCGCGAGCAGGGCTGCGAGTCGGTCCTCTTCGGCGCCGCGGCGCCGCTCGGCTTGATCACCCCGACGCTGCGCCGGGTCGGCGTGAGTCGGGCGGTCGCGCTCACGCACGGCCACGAGGCGGGCTGGGCGGCCCTGCCGGGCGCCCGCGCGCTGCTCCGCAGGATCGGCGACGAGGTCGACGTGGTGACCTACCTGGGCGAGTACTTCCGGGTCCGGCTCTCCCGCGCGCTGTCCCCTGCGGCGGCCAGGCGGATGGTCCGGCTGGCGCCCGGAGTCGACATGTCGGTCTTCCGCCCCGGTTCCGGCGGCGGCGAGGTGCGGAAATTGCTGGGCCTTGCGGACCGGCCCGTCGTGACGTGCGTGTCCAGGATGGTCCCGCGCAAGGGTCAGGACACGCTGATCAGGGCCTGGCCCAGGGTACGGGCGGAGGTCCCGGGCGCGGCGCTGCTGCTGGTCGGCGACGGCCCCTACGCCCAGGCCCTCAAGCGCCAGGCGGGCCGGCTAGGCGTCAGCGGTGACGTCGTCTTCACCGGCCCGGTGCCCTGGTCAGAACTCCCCGGCTACTACGACGCGGCCAACGTATTCGCCATGCCGTGCCGGACCCGGCGGGCCGGCCTGGACGTCGAAGGCCTCGGCATGGTCTACCTGGAGGCGTCGGCCACCGGCCTGCCGGTGATCGGCGGCGACTCCGGCGGTGCCCCGGACGCCATCCTCGACGGCGAATCCGGGTACGTCGTCCGCGGCGCCACCGCCCTGGCCGCGCGCATCGCGGACCTGCTCAACGATCCCGCCAGGGCAAGGGCGATGGGGGAGAAGGGCCTGGCCTGGGTCGATCGCGAGTGGCGCTGGGACCTCGCCGCCGCCCGCCTGACCGCGCTGCTGCACGACTTACCCCGCCCCAACCCGCCTAAGGCGTGCGCAGGCCCGCCTAAGGCCCCTCTGAGCAGCCAGAATAGGGATTTCCTCCGATGCGGCCCTGGGGGTCTTACGGCGAGACTCGATAGTGGAGGCCGAATCGATCGGCCGCAGCATCGAGGAGCAAAAAGATGAACGCGAGTTTGAGCCAGAGCCTAGTCGTCGACCACATCAGGGAAGCGCGCCAGCAGGCGGCGGCGGCTCGCCGGGCCGGCCAGGCGCGTCACAGCCGCCGGGCCGCACGCAGGTCCGCGCACCGGCTGGCCAGGGAGGCGTAAGAGATGACCCGGCGAACCGCAGCACGGATCGCCAGGCGCGTGGCGGACGTCTTCGCCGAGTGCCGTTACGCCCAGCGCCGGATGATGATCCTGAACGCCACGCCCGACAGGTACCTGGCCGACCCGGACCAGGCGCCGGCCACCTACGCCGAGTTCCTGTTCCGGACCTCGGCCCCGCTGACCCACGAGCCTGCCGCCACCGGACGCGCCCGCGGCCGCGCCGTCGGCTAGCGGGAACTCATGCGTACAGCGCCTCGATATCGTCGGCGAAGTCCTTGGCAAGCACGCTCCTGCGGATGCCGAGCTTGGCGCTGAGCTGTCCGTTCTCCTGCGTGAAGTCCACGTCGAGGATCCGGAACTTCCTGATGGACTCGGCCCGGGACACCGCCTTGTTCGCGTCGTCGACGGCGGCCTGCACCGCGGCGACGATGTCGGGGTTCTCCCGCAGCGACGCGATCGGGGTGTCGTCCGGCAGCCCGTGCCGCTTCTTCCACGGCCCGAGCATCTCAGGGTCGAGCGTGATCAGCGCCGCGATGTAGGGCTTACCGTCGCCGACCACCATGGCCTGGCTGACCAGGGCATGACCGCGGAGCCTGTCCTCGAGCACGGCGGGCGCGACGTTCTTGCCGCCCGAGGTAACGATGAGCTCCTTCTTCCGCCCGGTGATGGACAGGAACCCCTCGTCATCGAGCTCGCCGATGTCGCCGGTGCGGAACCAGCCGTCCTCGGCGAAGGTTTCCTTGGTGGCCGCCTCGTTCTGCCAGTAGCCGGGGAAGACGGTGGGCCCGCCGATCAGCACCTCGCCGTCGTCACCGATCTTGATCGCGGCCCCGGGCAGCGGCTGCCCGACGGTGCCGATCTTGTTGCGGTCCGGCCGGTTGACCGTCGCCGCCGCGGTCGTCTCGGTCAGGCCGTACCCCTGCAGGACGACGACGCCGACGCCGCGGAAGAAGTGGCAGAGCCGGTCGCTGAGAGCCGCGCCGCCTGAGATGGCGTATCGCACCCGGCCGCCGAGCGCCGCCCGCATCTTGGCGTAGACCAGCCGGTCGAACAGCGCGTGCTCGGCCCGCAGCCGGAGCCCCGGACGGCCAGGCGAGTCGAGCGCAATGCTGTAGTCGACCGCGGTCCGGGCCGCCCGGCCGAAGATGGCACCCCTCCCGTCGGAGGTGGCCTTCTCCTCGGCGCCGTTGTACACCTTCTCGAACACCCGCGGCACCGCCAGGATGAACGTGGGCCGGAACGAGCCGAGCGCGGGCAGCAGCGCCGATATATCGCCGCAGTGCCCGAGCACGACCCCGCCCTCCATGCAGCCCACCTGGATGATCCGGGCGAAGACGTGCGCGAGCGGCAGGAAGAGCAGCGTGCTGGGGTCCGCGGTCCCTACCACGTCGGTGAGCGGCCCGAGGAACGCGTTGCGCACGCAGGACAGCAGGTTCTCGTGGGTCAGCTCGCAGCCCTTGGGCCGCCCGGTGGTGCCCGAGGTGTAGATGACCGTGGCCAGGTCGGACTTCCTGGCTATCGCGGAGCGCTCGGTGATGACCTCGTCGCCGACCGCCGTCCCGGCACCGGTCAGCGAGTCCAGCGACGCCTCAGGCTCCCCCGCCGCGTCGATCTGCCATACCTGCTGCAGCGCGGGCACCCGGTCCCGGAATCCGTCGATCACCTGCCCGAGGGCGGCCGTCTCGACGAAGCACGCACGCGCGCCCGAGTTGCTGAGGATCCACTCCGCCTGCTCGGCCGAGGACGTCTCGTAGACGGGCACGGTCACCGCGCCCGCGGCCCAGATGGCGTAGTCGAGCAGCGTCCACTCATAACGGCTGTGCGACATCAACGCGACCCGGTCGCCTGCCTCGATCCCGGCCGCGACCAGCCCCTTGGCCGCCGCGACGACCTCGTCCCTGAACCGGCCCGCGGTGACGTCCTGCCATGCCCCGGATGCGTCCTGGCGCCGCAGCACCACGGCCTGCGGCTGCTCGCCGGCCCGGCGGAAGATGACCCCGGCCAGATTCGCGGTCGCCGGGATCTCGGTCAGCGCCGGAATGCTGAATTCGCGCACGGCAACTCCTGGAAGGTAGGCCTACTTGGCAGGTACAAGCTTAGGGCGCAGCGCCGGTTAATCCGCGATTGCGATCACCGGTTGGCCAGCTCAATCCAGGTCAGCCTACGGTGGTGGCATGCGAGTTCACGTGGTGAGCGACGTGCACGGCCGGACCGACGCGCTTGCGGCCGCCGGGCGGGGAGCCGACGCCCTGATCTGCCTGGGTGACCTGCTGCTGTTTCTCGACTACGCCGACTACGCCCAGGGGATCTTCGCGGACCTGTTCGGCGAGCAGGCGACGCGTACCTACGTCGAGCTGCGGACGGCGAAACGGTTCGACGAGGCCAGGGCACTGTCGGCCCGCCTGTTCGCCGCCAAGTCGGGCAACGGCAGCGGCAGCGGCGTGTTCGAGGCGGCGATAGCCAGGCAGTACGCGGCGCTGTTCGACGCCCTTCCCGAACCCGCCTACCTGACCTACGGCAACGTCGACGTGCCCGGGATGTGGGCCAGCCACGTCAAGCCGGGGCACCACGTCCTGGACGGCGGGACGGTGGAGCTGGACGGATGGACGTTCGGTTTCGTCGGCGGCGGGCTGAGGTCGGTCTACCGGACGCCGAACGAGATGAGCGAGGAGGAGTTCGCGGCCAAGCTCGAGGCGGTCGGCGCGGTGGATGTCCTGTGCACGCACATCCCGCCAGCGGTGCCCGAACTCCTCTACGACACGGTGGCCCGGCGGATGGAAAAGGGCAGCGTGGTCCTGACCGAGGTGATTAAGGCGACCCGTCCGAGGTACGCCCTCTTCGGGCACGTGCACCAGCCGCTGGCTCGCAGGACCCGGATCGGCGTCACCGAGTGCCTGAACGTCGGGCACTTCCGCGCCACCGGCGTGCCCTATGTCCTGCAGTGGTAGCGGTAAGATCGTAGCTAGGAGGCGCAGGTGTCGGAATCTCGTGGCGACAGCCCGTCAGGCGGCGGTGGCCAAACTCCAAGCGCTGGCCGGCCTGAGAATGGCGGCCAGTCAGGAATCAGTAGCTCGTCAGGAACAACTGGCCAGCCGCGTACCAATGGCCAGTCCAGCCGCACCGGCCAGTCGGCCCGGCCCGCCGACCCCGTCGCCGATTTCCAGCGCTGGCTGATGAAGGCCGGCGCTCGCAGCATGGCCAATCAGGTTGCCGACCAGGTCAAGCGGACGCTGGGCCAGGACAGGAAACCCAGCGCCAACGTGTGGGACACGGCCACGAACGAGCCGCCGCCGACCGAGGCGCCGGAGTGCCAGTGGTGCCCGGTCTGCCAGGCCGCCCGCCGGGCGCGCGAGTCCGGCCCGGGTATCGGCGCCCGCCTCGCTGACGCGGGCGGCATCCTGGCATCTCTGGTCCAGGACGCCTTCACCGCCTTTGAGCAGGCCGTCAAGGCTCAAGATCAAACCCAGTCATCCGAACGTACCGCGGTATCACCCCCGCCACCCCCCTCTGCCCACGACCGATGACGCTAGCCATCGGCGTTGATGTCGGTGGCACCAAGGTCGCGGCGGGCGTGGTTGACGAGCGCGGCCAGATCATCGCGCAGCTCAGGCGGTCCACCCCCGCGGCCAGCCCGCAGCGGACCGAGCAGGCCATCGCCGGCGTGGTCAACGAACTGCTGGCCGGCTACGAGGTCGCGGCCATCGGGCTCGGTGCCGCCGGGTTCGTCGACTCCGACCGGGCCACCATGCTGTTCGCGCCCAACCTCGCCTGGCGCCAGGAGCCGCTGAAGCAGCGGGTAGAGGAGCGCCTGGGCCGCGCCGTGGTGGTGGAGAACGACGCGAACGCCTCGGCCTGGGCCGAGGCCCGGTTCGGCGCCGCCCGCGGATACCGTGACGTCATGCTGGTGGCGGTCGGCACCGGCATCGGGGCCGCCATCATCATCGGCGGCGAGCTCTACCGGGGTCGCTGGGGCATCGCAGGCGAGCCCGGTCATTTCCGTGTCGTCCCCGACGGGAGGCTGTGCGGCTGCGGGAACCGCGGCTGCTGGGAGCAGTACTCAAGCGGCAGCGCCCTGGTCGCCGAGGCCCGCGAATTCGCCAGGCGCACGCCTGAAGGCGCCATCAGGCTGCTCCAGCTCGGCGGCGGAACGCCGGAGGGAATCTGCGGCCCGCAGATCACCCGGGCGGCGGCCGAAGGCGATCCGGCCGCGCTGCGCTGCTTCCAGATCGTCGGCGGCTGGCTCGGCCAGGGGCTGGCCGACCTGGCCGCGATCCTCGACCCGGCGTGCTTCGTTATCGGCGGCGGCGTGTCCGAGGCGGGCGACCTGCTGCTCGATCCCGCGCGGGCGGCCTTCGAGCGCGCGCTGACCGGCCGGGGCTACCGGCCGTACGCGGAGATCAGGGCCGCACAGCTCGGCGAGGACGCAGGCATGGTGGGCGCGGCCGACCTCGCCCGTCAGACCACGGCACCGTTGTCGTTGTCGTCCGGCCCCTCGGACTCAGGCCCGTGCATGCGCAGCACCAGTACGGCGAACCCGGCCACGAACGCCGCTACCGCGCAGAACGCAGCCAGCGCCGGTATCGACCAGCCCGCCGCGGTGGCCAAGACAAGATAGCCGGGCCCGCCGAACAGCGCCGCCCAGGCTCCCTTGGTAACGGGGTCTAGCCTGGGCAGCGGCGGCGGGGTAGGCGGCACGAAGTGCTCGTCATCGGGATCGTCCTTCGGCATTCCCCGCGCCGGACCCCGCCAGGCCCGCTCGGGTACCCATATCCCGTTAGGCTCGTGTACCCATATCCCCTCGTCCCCGTGCATCCCCCACACCTCGTCGGCACCGCCCGGATCCCCTATTCCGTCATCCGCCCGCGGTCCCGCTGCCCCGCCGGCCCTGCCGTGCGGATCCCCGTTTCCGTCAGTTCCCCGCGGTCCCGCTGCCCCGCCGGCCCTGCCGTGCGGATCCCCGTTTCCGTCATCCCGCCGCGGTCCTGCCATCCCGGCCGGCCTGGAGCCTCCCGCCGACTCGGGTGGGTCAACTTCCTGCACCCCATCGGCCCCGTTCACCCCGGATGCTTCCTCAACCCTGTGTTTCCCCTCGGCCGCGTGTGCCCCGTTAGTCCCACCTCGGGCACCTTCTGTCCCTTCAACCCCCCGGGACCCTCGGCTCTCACGGGCGGGACCAGTGTCTTCGCGTTCCGGCCAGGGGGCAGGCTGCCCGCTGATCGCGGGCGCTTCGAACCTGGCTACGAGGTCGCGCCATGCCGCGTCCTCGTCGCTCTCCCGGCTCTCCGTGTTATCCCAGTCCGGCACTTCCCCCACCACTGTGCGAATTTTGGCCTAACTCCAACCATAGCTTGCCCTTGGCCCGCTGCCCGGAGGATGGGGGATACGTCACCAGACGCAGGGCGGGAGTTTGCCAGCGCTGGCGCCGGCCGCTAGCCGGCGTGATCCTGCACGAACTTCAGGCTGCCCTCGAAGATGGCCGGCGCGTCGTTGTCGAGCGTCGCGACGTGATAGCTGTCGGCACACGCGCGCACCGTGACCTGGCTGTCCGGCAAGCCGGCGAGCAGTACGCGCATGCTGGCAGGCCCGACGACATGGTCGATGTCGCTGCGGAAGACGAGCACCGGCGCGGTGACGTCGCCCAGGTGCGCTGCTGTCGTCTTCCACAGCTGCGGCAACGTGGCCGCCGCCCGGACAGGTACCCGGTCGTAGCCGACCTCGTGCGCGCCTGGCTTCTTGATGTCGCTCGCGATGCCGGGCAGCGACCGCAGCACGTACTTGAGCGCGGGGGCCAGCAGGAACAGCCTGGTGTCCGGGGCGAGCGACGGGTTGACGAGCACCAGGCCGCGTACCGCCCGGCCGTGGGTCTCTGCCAGGCGCAACGCGAGGCAGCCACCCATGGAAAGGCCGAACACGAAGACCTGCTCACACTGCCCCGCCAGCTTGCCGAACGCGACATCCACCTCGGTGAACCAGTCCCGCCAGCCGTGCCGCGCCAGGTCATGCCATGACGTGCCGTGCCCGGGCAGCCTCGGCAGGCTGACCGTGAGGCCCTGATCGGCCAGGTAGTCCGCCCAGGCGCGAAGGGTCTGCGGGCTGCCGGTGAAGCCGTGGCACAGGAGCACGCCGACCGGTCCGCCCGCGTGGTCGAATGGTTCCGCGCCCGGCAGCAACGCGCCGGGAAGCACTGGTGACATGCGAGCATCGTCGCACGCCGGTGCCGCCCGCGCATCCATGCGGCGCCGGTCGCTGTGAATCACGCTGGCCCGTGGGACGATGTGAGCGTGTTCTACTGGCTGGTGAAGCTAACGCTCGGGACGTCCCTGAAGATCATCTTTCGGCCCCGCGCCTCGGGGGTCAAGAACGTGCCACGACACGGCCCGGTGATCATCGCCAGCAACCACCTGTCGTTCTCCGATCACTTCTTCGGCCCGCTGCCGGTACCGCGGAAGGTGGTCTTCCTCGCCAAGGCGGAGTACTTCACCGGCCGCGGCGTGAAAGGGCTGATCAGCAAGGCCTTCTTCAGCGGTGTCGGCCAGATACCAATCGACAGGGGCGGGGGAGTCGCCAGCGAGCAGGCGATCCAAACCGGCCTGCGCGTCCTGGCAGCCGGGCACGTGCTCGGCATCTACCCCGAGGGCACTCGCAGCCCGGACGGCCGCCTGTACCGGGGCAAGACCGGCGTCGCCAGGCTCGCGATCGAGTCCGGTGCTCCGGTGGTCCCGTGCGCCATGATCGACACGTTCCAGTTCCAGCCGCCGACCACGATCTGGCCGAACATGAGGTACCGCCCGGGGGTGCGGTTCGGCACGCCGCTTGATTTCTCCCGCTACCACGGCAGGGAGGCCGACGGCCAGCTGCTGCGCGTGGTGACCGACGAGATCATGCAGGCGATCGCCAAGCTTTCCGGTCAGGAATACGTCGACGTCGACGCGCGCCGGGCCAAGGCCGAAAGGGCCGGCGGCGGGGACGGCACCGGGGACGGCACGGCGGACGGCGCCGGGGCCTGATCGCCTGCGGCACACTTTTTCTCCAGCTTGTTCGGCATCCGTACGGACACGCGCTCTCGCACACTAAGGTTGGTGCCATGCGAGTGGGAGTCCTCACCGGCGGCGGCGACTGCCCCGGATTGAACGCTGTTATCCGTGCCGTGGTCCGCAAGGGCGTGCAGGAATACGGCCTTGAATTCGTCGGCTTCAGGGACGGGTGGCGCGGTCCGCTCGAGGGGGACACGGTTCCCCTGGACGTTCAGGCCGTACGCGGCATCCTGCCGCGGGGCGGCACGATCCTCGGATCGTCCCGCACCAACCCGCTGAAGGCAGGGGCGAGCGGCGGCCGCGACGGGATCGAACGGATCAAGGACAACCTGGCAGGCCTGGGCGTCGACGCCCTGATCGTGATCGGCGGCGAGGACACTCTCGGCGTGGCGACCCGGCTGGGCGAGCAGGGCGTCCCCGTGGTCGGGGTGCCCAAGACGATCGACAACGACCTCGGCGCCACCGACTACACCTTCGGCTTCGACACCGCCGTGAACATCGCGATGGAGGCCATCGACCGGCTGCACACCACCGCGGAGAGCCATCACCGGGCCCTGATCGTCGAGGTGATGGGCCGGCACGCGGGCTGGATCGCACTGCACGCCGGCCTGGCAGGCGGCGCGAACGTCATCCTGATCCCGGAACGGCCGTTCGACATCGAGCGGGTCTGCGCCTACGTCCAGCACCGGTTCCAGACCAGGTTCGCGCCGATCGTGGTCGTCGCCGAAGGTGCCCACCCGGTAAGCGAGGACCTGTCCCTCTCGGGCGGCCAGCTTGACTCGTTCGGTCACGTGCGCCTCGGCGGAGTAGGCCAGCTGCTGGCCGACGAGATCGAGAAGCGGACCGGCAAGGAGGCCCGCTGCACGGTGCTCGGCCACATCCAGCGCGGCGGCACCCCGACCGCCTTCGACCGGGTGCTCGCCACCAGGTTCGGCGTGCACGCTGTCCAGGCGGTCCACGACGAGGCGTTCGGCGTCATGGTGGCGCTGCGCGGCACCGACATCATCCGCGTCCCGCTCATCGAGGCCACCAGCCAGCTCAAGCTCGTCCCGCCCCAGCGCTACGCCGAAGCCGAAGTCTTCTTCGGCTAGCGCTCACCTTTCAGCCGGCTCCTAGCCCCGCCCTCAACATCGTGGATCGAAACTTCCCCTATAGGGGCAGTAGGTATCCACGTTGTTTGGACGGCCTCAACTCCTGAGTGGAGAGGGGCTTGTGGGGCGGGAGCTACATTCTCAGGAAGTCTCCGCCCGGCGGGCCAGCCACTGCCGGGTTCGGCCACGGAGAGAGGGAGTCTCCGCCCGGCGGGCCAGCCACTGCCCGTTCGGCAAAATAAAGGGTTTTAAGGGTTTGCGCGGCCAGCACCCGTCGCCGTATACTCGTCTACGAGTACTTGGAAGCGAGTCATCGTCAACGAGGACTCGGAGACGAGGTGATGCGGGGATGGCTAAGCGGCGGAAGGTGAGCAACCTGCTGGCGCTGTCGCTGCTCACGTTGCTGATGGAGCGGCCGAGGTACCCGTACGAGATGGCCGCGGCGCTCCGCGAGCGCGGCAAGGACCAGGCCATCAAGATCAACTGGGGCTCGCTCTACACGATCGTGCAGAACCTGGAGAAGTACGGCCTCATCGAGGCCGTCCAGGTCGGCCGGGAGGGCAGGCAGCCGGAGCGGACCACGTACCAGATCACCGACGCGGGACGCGCCGAGCTGAACGACTGGCTCCGCGAACTGCTCGGCGTGCCGGAACGCGAGTACAGCAGGTTCGAGGCGGCGCTCGGCGAATTCGCCATCCTCGGGCCTGACGAGGTGATCAGCCTGCTCAGGCAGCGGCTGGAGACGCTGGACGCGGCCAACGCGGCGGGGCAGGAACAGATCGAGACCTGGGAGGCGCAGATTCCCAGGATCTTCATGATCGAAGGGGAGTACCACCTCGCCCAGCGCCGCGCGGAGGCGGAATGGGTGCGCGGGCTGCTGACGGAGCTCACCGACGGCACGTTCCCCGGCCTGGACGGCTGGCGCAGGTACTTCGAGACCGGGCAGCTGCCGGAGGAAATCGCCGCGCTTGTCGCGGAGGAGGGAGGGGGAACGGCGGGCAGCTAACTAAACGACCCCGGCCTGGTGCGGCAACACCAGGTGGCCGGGGCCGTCAACCTCAGATCGATCCCGCGAACGGGCAGAACCCGAGGTCCCATACCTACAGTATCCAGGGTTCTCCTCGCGGGGCTGGATCGCAACACCGCGATCCTTCGGACAGACCCAGAGGAGTCCAGAAGTGAGTCCTACCGACTGCGCCATCGAGGCGCATCAGCTAGTCAAGACCTACGCCGTCCGCGGCCGCAAGCAAGGCACGCAAGGCAAGCAGGGCACGCAAGGCAGGCAAGGCGACCAAGGCAGGCAAGGCAACCAGGGCACCCGCGGCATCCGGGCACTTGACGGGCTCGACATCAGCGTCCCGCGCGGCATCATCTTCGGCCTGCTCGGCCCGAACGGAGCAGGCAAGACCACCACGGTCAAGATCCTCACCTCCCTGGCCAGGCCGGACGCGGGCACAGCCCGGGTCGAGGGGGTGGACGTGCTGGCCCGGCCGGGCCAGGTGCGGCACATGATCGGCGTCGTGGCCCAGCGGTCCGGCGCCGACCCGACCGCCACGGGGCGGGAGAACCTGATCCTGCAGGGCCGGCTCTACGGGCTGCGCGGCGAGGCCGTGCGTACTCGCGCGGACGAACTGCTCGCGCACTTCGGCCTCACCGAGGCGGCGGACCGCCTGGTCAGGACGTACTCCGGCGGCATGCAGCGGCGCCTGGACGTGGCGCTCGGCCTGGTGCACAGGCCCGCGGTGCTGTTCCTCGACGAGCCGACGACGGGCCTGGACCCGGAATCCCGGGCCGCGATGTGGCAGGAGATCGCGCGGCTGGCGGCCATCGATGGGATGACCGTGCTGCTGACCACGCACTACCTGGAGGAAGCCGACCGGCTGGCCAGCCGGATCGCGATCGTGGACCGCGGCCGGGTGGTGACCTCGGGAACGCCAGATGAGCTCAAGGGCGAACTGCGCGGCGACGTGGTCCGGGTGGAGCTCCCCGCGGAAGCCGACGCCGTCCGCGGCGTGCTCGCGGCCCTGCCCGAGGTGCGGGACGTGGTCGTCGCGGGCCGCGACGTATCCGCCCGCAGCGACGACGGGGCGGCGGCCGTTCCCGTCGTGCTTGCCGCGCTGCAGCGGGCGGGCATCAGCGCCGTCTCGGTGGCGGTGGCGAGGCCGTCGCTGGACGACGTGTACCTGCGGTACACCGGGCGCCGCTACGCCGAGACCGAGACCGAGACCGAGACCGAGACCGAGACCGAGACCCCGGAACATGACCGCGGCGAGCGCGAAACGACGGAGGCGAGCAAGTGATGACGACCCTGCAATTCCAGGCCGCTCCGGCCAGCACCGCTGCGGCGCGGCCCAACACGGTGCCGTTCCGCACCGCACTGGCGCACACCTGGTACCTGACGGGCAGGAAGCTGCACGCCCTGGTCAGGCAGCCGTGGGTGCTGGCGTTCAGCGTGGTCCAGCCAGCGATCTGGCTGTTCCTGTTCGGGCAGCTGTTCCGCAAGGTCATCGACCTCTCCGGCTTCGCCTTCCACGGCACCTACCTGGACTACCTGGTGCCCGGCGTGATCGCGATGAACGCGATGTCCAACAACATGTGGGCGGGCATGACGATGATCGAGGAGATCGAGCGCGGCACGCTGAACCGGTTTCTCGTCTCGCCGGCCAGCCGGATCGCGCTGATGAACGCATCGGTGGCCGAGCAGGCGGTCAGCACCGCCGTGCAGTCGCTGATCATCGTGGCGCTCGGGCTAGCCGGCGGCGCGCGCTACCACGGCGGGGTCGCCGGGGTGGCCGTGCTGGTCGCCGCGTCCATCGGCGTCGGCGTGGTGTTCGGCGCGCTGTCCAACGCGACCGGCATGCTGCTGCGCTCCCGTGAGGCGATCATCGGCGTGTACACGTTCTTCATGCTCCCGCTGATGTTCCTGTCCTCGGCGTTCATACAGACCAGCCTGATGCCGGGCTGGATGCAGGCCATCGCGTCGCGCAACCCGCTCAACTGGGTGGTCCAGATCGGGCGCTCGGCGCTCTCCGCCCAGCCCGCCTGGGGCGCGATAGGAGTGCGTTTCTGCGGGCTGCTGGTGCTCGCGGTGGCGTGCGTGGCGGTCTCCGTGGTGACCTTCCGCTCCTACCAGAAGAACGTCTGAGCCCAACCGCGAAACGGCGGGCCCCGCTGCGGGGCCCGCCGTTCAGCGCGCGACCTCCAGTTCGGCCCCGGCGTCCTGGACCGGCGGGACGTCCGCGGGCTCGCCGCGCATGGTGCGGACGTCGCGGGGGATGAGGGCCAGCGCGGATGCGGCGACGATCGCGGCGGCGGCGGCGTACTGCGCAGCCGAGGTCCCGATCGCGGCGCCGAGCGGGCCGGCGATCAGCGCCCCCGCGGGCATCGCCATGACCGAGCCGAGTGCGTCGTAGGACGAGACCCGGGCCAGCTTGTCCGGCGGGATGTTCCGCGCCATCGTCACCGTCCACTGGACCATCATCATCTCGACCAGCACGCCGAGGCAGAACGACGCCAGGCAGATGGCGGGCAGCGGCAGCACCAGCGCCAGCGAGAGCGGGGAGATGGCCACCATGCCGCCGGTGAGCACGACGAACCGCATGGGCCTGCGGGGCGTGATCCGCAGCGATGTCACACCCCCGACGATCAGGCCGACCGAGTCCGCCGCGGTGATCGCGCCCCAGGCGGCCGGGCCACCGAGGTGCTGCCTGGCCACCACGGGCCCGAGCACCGCGAACGCCCCGTACCAGGCCATCATCACGACGGAGAATTCGGCCACGATCACCCACAGCCAGGTGTGCGAGCGGAACTCCGACCAGCCCTCGCGCAACTCGCCGAGCATGCCGCTAGCGCCCTTGGCCGCAGTGACGCCCGCGGCGCCGGGTACCGGCTGCCGCCCGGAGCGGATGGACAGCAGCAGCGGCACGGTCCCGACCATGCCGATCCCGCACAGCGAAAGCGCCCACCCCGGACCCGCCGCCGCAACAAGCACGCCGGCCAGTGCCGCTCCCGCCATCTGGCCGGAGTTCATCGCCAGCCTGCTGATCGCGCTCGCCTCCTGCAGCAGGCTGCGCGGGACGAGCCGGGGGAGCAGCGCCTGGGATGCCGGGTAGAAGACGGCCATCCCCGTCCCCGTCACCGCCTCGAGCCCGATCATCGCCCACAAGGGAGGCCGGCCGGTCAGCACGAGCACGCCGAAGGTTCCCTCGCCGATCGCCATCATCAGGTTGGCCGCGATGATGACCCGCTGCGGCCGGAACCTGTCGGCCGCGACGCCGCCGATGAGCGCGAACACCAGCGACGGCGCGATCTGCGCGGCAAGCACATAGGACAGGTCGGAGGAGGATCCGGTGAGGTTGAGCACCGCGAACGAGACGCCCACCATGGAGAACCCGGCCGACGCCGGGGCCAGCAGGCGGTCGGCGAGCAGCAGCCGGAAGTCCCGGATCGCGAGCACGGGAAACCGGCGGGCGAGGCCACCCCGCGACATCGTCTCGATCCTTTCCGGTCGGTTCCGGCCGGTCTGGTCGGTACCGCCGGCTAGTCGACGCTAACCGGCGCAGCGGCCGGCTGGCAACTTGTTTTCCCAGCTGACGGGTGCTCTCGCGGTCAGGGAAGCTGGTCGATCCTGGTCCACGTACCCGGCGGGTGATCCTCCTGGGGCAGCCACAGCATCGGCTGCCTGCCCTCGTACCTGGGCTGGAAGCCCAGGTCGCCGGGGAAACGCCCCTTCCTGTCGGGCCAGACCACCTGCAGGAAGGGCGGCCTGACGTACCCGTAGTACCGATCCGAGACGGTGAACAGGCTGGTCATCCGCCAGCTCGCGTGCACGGGGCGGACGCTGAGCGTGCACGGGCAGATCCCGTCGATGTAGTCCCCTGCCTCGATTGGCTCGCCGTCCGCGATGCGATCCCCGATCGAGTTCAGGATGACGGTCATGTGCTCGACGGGAAGGCCGAACATGGTCAGCTCCGGGCCCTGGTGGCTGAGCCACAAGCCGATGGTGTACGCCCAGGGGGGCGCGAACTCGTCACCTAGCACGGCCGAGACCGACCAGCCCGCGGTGCCGATGTCGTCGCAGACGGCCCGCATGCAGGCCTCCGGGTCGAGGACCATCCCCTCGGCCAGCGCCTCACACTCCGCGCACCGGCACCGCTGTCCGGCGGGGCTGCCGCGGCGTCTTCGCGATGGGTTCATGTCCCACACATTAGGGGTGGGGTACGACATTTTCGGGCTCCCCGCGGCGCTCAGCCAAACCCCCGGCCGGACGCCCGCTGGGCCCGCTACCCGATGGTCCCGGAAGGATCCCCTGACTCGCCAGGATCGATCCCGTGCTCGTCGAGCACCGCCCTCAGGCGTGCGATCTCGGCCCGCAGCCTGGCGATCGTGTCCAGGTTGTCCTGGACCTCTTTCCGATGCCGCATCTCCACCCGCATTCGCGCGGCAGCAGGGGTGGAAGGGGTGGAAGGGGTGGAAAGCGTGGGAGGGGCGGTAAGGGTGACAGGGGTCGCGGGGTCGTCACCGGGGCTGTTGCGCAGTTCCTGGTGCACCCGCTGCCGGATGCTGCCCGGGTCCGCGCCGAGGTTGATCATCACCTGGACAGCCACGCCGTCGCCCTCGCGGATCAGGCCGAGCAGGACGTGCCCGGTGCCGATGCTGGTGTCACCGAGTTGCACCGCCTCGCGCAGCGAGAGCTCGAGCACCTTCTTGGCCCTGGGCGTGAACGGGATGTTCCCGGACGGCTCCTGCTGACCCCGGCCGATGATCGTCTCGACTTCCCGCCGCGCGCCCTCCAGCGTCACGTCCGCCGCCTCGAGCGCCGTCGCGGCGGCGCCTTCGCTGTCTCTCAGCAGGCCAAGCAGGATGTGCTCGGTGCCGATGTAGTTGTGATGGAGCCCGCGCGCCTCTTCCTGGGCAAGGACGACGACCCGCCGCGACTGGTTAGTGAACCGCTCGAACACGCCGTCCTCCGATTCAGGCCGACCCCGCGGCAGACCCCGCGGCAGACCCCGACTTTTCTAGTGTGCACCCATTCCGTCAGGCCAGGCGTGCCCGGAACGCGGCGGTCTTGACCCGGTTCTGGCAGGAGGTCGAGCAGTACCGCCTGGTGCCGTTGCGCGAGGTGTCCACGTAGACCCGGTCGCACCGCGGCGCGGTGCAGACGCCGAGCCGGTCGTACAGGTCGCCGCCGAGCACGACCGCGAGGCCGGTCGCGCAGCCGGCCGCCCAGCCGTTCGGCAGCGAGTTGTCGGCGGCGTGGAAGTGCAGGTGCCAGGCCTGCCCGTCGTGCCGTTCCAGTGCGGGCCTGGCTCCGGTGCGGGCCAGCATGGCGTTGACCTGGCGGGCCGCTTCGTCCACCGCGCCCGCGCTGACGGCCTCGAAGACGCCGCGCAGCTCCGCCGCCACGAAGCAGAGCTCCGCGGCCTCCTCCCAGCTGGCCTCGCGCCCGCCCGCCGAACCGAGCACCGCGCCGACGGCCGCGGTACGCTCCTCGCCCTCGGGCGGATGGTAGCGGCGTCCTTGCTTTTCGCCGGCCGTGAGCAGGTTCACCAGGGCGACCGCCACTCCGACGACGACATCCATGTGACTGTTAAAATTCACTTGACCAGTTACACCCGCTAAGCCTATGTTGTGACTGTCGAAGCAATCTTAGCCAGTAACACCACAGGGAGGCGGCGTGGACCGCGATACCGCACGAGGCTGGATCGAGCGCTGGGACCGCCAGCAGGAGGAGAGTCTGCCGGATCGCGAGGACAGGTTCACCGCGCTGATCGACGCGGTGCAGGAGGGCACCGGGCGCGCCGACCCGGTCGTGCTCGACATCGGCTGCGGCCCCGGGTCACTGGCCGTCCGGCTGCTCGGCCGGCTGCCGCGGGCCACGGTCATCGCCATCGACGCCGACCCGGTGTCCCTGACGCTGGGCCAGGCGGCCTACTCCGACCTCCCCGGGCTCCGCTTCGTCGACCTGGACCTGCGCATACCCGGCTGGTCCGCCGCGCTGGGCCTGGCGCGGCCCGCGGACGCAGCGGTGAGCACGACCGCGCTGCACTGGCTCCCCGAGCCCGATCTTCGTGCCATGTACGCCGAGCTCGCCGCCATCCTCAAGCCCGGCGGCCTGCTCCTGAACGGCGATCACTTCAGCCTGGACGCGAAGGAGGCCCCGACCCTGGCCCGTCTCGACCTGGCCCTGCGGCAGCGCGAGGACCTGCGGCGTTTCCCCGACGGGCACGCCGAGAGCTGGCACGCCTGGTGGGAAGCCGCCACCGCCGACCCGGTGCTCGCCGGTCCCGCCGCGGAACGCAGCCGCCGCCACGTCGACTCCGGCCACCACGGCTCCGAGTCGAACCAGCTCGCGACCCACGTCGAGGCGCTCAGGGCGGCAGGCTTCGCGGAGATCGGCACCCTCTGGCAGCGCGGCGACAACCGCCTGCTGTGCGCCGTCCTGCGCCCGAGCTGACGACGCCGCGCGGTAAGGCGCGCTTACGGGCGGCGGGCGTAGGCGACGTTCACCACCCCGATGATGATCCAGATCAGCGCGATGAGTATCGACTGGCCGGCGCTGACCTGACTGGGGGCGCCGGGGTGCAGCACGGCCGCGGTGCCCCCGATGGCCAGCCCCATCGAGCCGAGGGCCAGTACCACCGCGCCCAGCCCCACCCGGCCGGGCACCGGGGCGCGCCGCGGCCGTGCCGCGGGCACCTGCGAGTGCAGCTGGCCGAATAGTCTCGCGTCCACCCGCCGGTCGATCTCCTCGCCGATCCGCTCGACGAGGCCCTCCGCAACGGCCGTATCGTAACCCGGGCCAAGATCGCGATGCGCGCCCGCCGAGGCCCGGACTTCGTCCCTTATGCTCACGCTGCCAACGTATCCGCGGCGGCCGGGGGCGGGCATTGGTGCTAGCACCCCATTGCGGCCTCAGGCTGGCCCCACCGGCGCCAGGCGCCGCAGCACGGTTTTCTGCTGGCAGACTAGGGGGGTGTCAGCAATCCCACCCGAGCAAGCCGGTACGGAACACCCGCAGCGCCTGGGCGAGCCGTGCGTTCTGCTCAAGCTGGGCGAGATCGTGCTGAAGGGGAAAAACCGGCAGCAGTTCGAGCACATCCTGCACGGCAACATCCGGGCCGCCATGCGGGAAACCGGCGTGCCCGTCGACATCCGGCAGCGGGAAGGGGTCATCCTGCTGCGCGTCGCCGACGGCGAGCAGCGCGGCGCGGCCGGCTGGGCGGAGGCGGTCGGCCGGATCGCGGAACGGGTGCAGGACGTGCCGGGCATCGTCCGGGTCTGCCAGCCGCTGCGGGTGGCCAAGACGCCCGAGGCGGCAACCGCCGCCGCGGTGGCGCTGACCAAGGACGCGTCCGGCGCCTTCGCGGTCCGCGCCCGGCGCAGGGACAAGCGCTTCCCGCTGACGTCCTCGCAGCTTGCAGTGCTGATCGGGCGGGAGATCCAGGAGGCCCACGGGCTCGCGGTCAACCTCTCCCGCCCGGACACCGAGGTGTTCATCGAGGTGGACTCCGACGAGGTGTTCGTGTTCACCGAGGGGCAGCCGGGGCAGGGCGGCCTGCCGGTCGGCATGAGCGGCCGCGGCGTGGTGCTCATGTCGGGCGGCATCGACTCGCCGGTGGCCGCGTACCGGATGATGCGGCGCGGCCTGCGCTGTTTCTTCCTGCACTTCTCCGGCATGCCGCTGACCGGCCCCGAGTCGATCTACAAGGCCTATGCGCTGGTCCACGGCCTGGACAGGTTCCAGGGCGGGTCACGCCTTTTCGTGGTGGCGTTCGGCAAGGCGCAGCAGGCCCTGGCCTCCTCCGGCGCGGACCGGCTGCAGATCGTGGCGCAGCGCCGGCTGATGCTCAAGACCGGCGAGGCCCTGGCCCGTCGGCTCGGCGGCACCGCGCTGATCACCGGCGACTCGCTCGGCCAGGTGAGCAGCCAGACGCTCACCAACCTCATCGCCCTCGACGACGCGGTGAAGCTGCCCATCTTGCGCCCGCTGATCGGCTGGGACAAGACCGAGATCATGGCCGAGGCCCGCCGCATCCGCACCCTGGCCATCTCCGAACTCCCCGACCAGGACTGCTGCACCCTGCTGACTCCGCGCCGGGTGGAGACCCGCGCCCGCATCGACGATCTCCGCCGCATCGAAGGCCGCCTCGACGCGGCGGACCTAGCCGAGGAACTGGCTCTGAGCGCCCAGGAATATCGTCATTAAAATCCCTTTTATGCCGAACGGGCAGTGGTATCTCCTTCCCTAAACGCTCGCCCCCAGCGCCGGCGCTCACCCCGTCAGGCTAGAGCGCGAGCGGGAGCGGGGGTCAGGGTCCGGCCGACGAGCGGCGAGAGGTGCGCCGCCACGCTGGCCAGCTCGCGCAGGTCGGATTCCACCAGCGCCTGCGGGCCGTCGCACAGCGCGCTCTCCGGGTTCGGGTGGACGTCCACGATGATGCCGTCCGCGCCGACCGCGATCGCGGCTCGCGACAGCGGCAGCACCAGGTCGCGGCGGCCGCCGGAATGCGACGGGTCCACGATCACCGGCAGGTGCGACAGCCGCTGCGCAACCGGCACCGCGCTGATGTCCAGGGTGTTCCTCGTCGCCGTCTCGAAGGTGCGGATGCCGCGCTCGCACAGCACGATGTCGAGGTTGCCGCGCTGGGCGATGTACTCCGCGGCCATCAGCCATTCCTCGATGGTGGCGTTCATGCCGCGCTTGAGCATGACCGGCTTGCCGATGCCGCCGACCGCCTGCAGCAGCGGGAAGTTCTGCATGTTGCGCGTGCCGACCTGGAGCATGTCCGCGTAGCTTGCCACCAGGTCCACGTCCCCCGGGTCGACGACCTCGGTCACGATGGGCAGGCCGGTCTGCTCGCGGACCTCGGCGAGGATCTTCAGCCCGGTCTCGCCCAGGCCCTGGAACGCGTACGGCGAGGTGCGTGGCTTGTACGCGCCGCCACGCAGCAGCGACGCGCCCGCGGCCCTGGCCATCAGCGCGGACGCCAGCGTCTGCTCGGCCGTCTCGACCGCGCACGGCCCGGCGATGACGGTCAGCGTGTCGGGGCCTATCGGTACCCCGGCCACCCTGATCACCGAACGGTCCCTGTGATGCTCCCTGCTCACAAGCTTGTACGGCGCCGTGATCCGCACCACGTCGCCGACCCCCGGCATGCCGCGCAGGTTCAGCGTGTCGAAGTGCTCGACGTCACCGACAAGACCGACGATCGTCCGGGATACGCCACGGCTGACGAATGCGTCGCCACCCGCGGCGCGCACCCGCTCGATCACCCCGCCGATCTCAGCCTCTCCGGCCTCCGCCGTCATTACCACTACCATCTCGTCCGCCTCCAGTCCTGTCACATAAAAAGAGCCCCGGGCCTGATGGCCCGGGGCTCTCGCTAGGTCGCTTCCGTCAGCGCAAGCTCTGGCGGGCGACCGTCCGGGATCCGGGCCGGTAGCCAAACCAAAACCAGTACTGCCTGCGCATGGCGGACAGCCTAGCGCATGTCAATGCTGGCCGCTGCGCTTACCCCGCGGTACGCCGCGCCGGTCAGAAGCCGCCGGCCTGGCTGACTATCAGGGTGATCGTGCTGCCGCGCGGCGCCGAGGTCGACGGGTCGTAATCGATCACCCTGTTGCCGAACATCGTCATCCTGTCGACACTGACCTGGAAGCCGGCCTGCTCGAGCAGGTTCGTCGCCGCGGCCACGGTCAGGCCGATCGGGTCGGGGATGGGGACCTCCGCGGGACCGGACGACACGTCGACCGTGACGGTCTCGCCCTGGTGGTACGCCGAGCCGGCGGCGGGCTGCTGCCCGACGATCGTGCCCTGCGCCGCGGTGCTGCTCGAGGTCTGCGGCGTCAGCAGGTTCACGCCGTGCGCGCTCGCCCACTGCTCCGCCGCCTGCACGTTCATCCCGAAGAAGTTGGGCAGCGGCGGGCTGGCCGCGACCAGGATCGCGACCGGCTTCGTCTGCGGCCACGACGTGCCCGCGACCGGGTTGGTGCCGAGCACGGTGCCGACCGGGGCGGACGAGCCGACCTTCTGTTCCCTGCCGGTCAGGTGCGCGCGTGCCAGGGCTGCCTGCGCCTGTGCCAGCGTGTCGTTCTTCACCACCGGCACGATGGACGTGAACGGCCCGGCCGAAACCAGCAGCGAGACCGCCGACCCCTTCGCCGCCCGCCCGGCCGGGTTGGTGCCGACCACGGTGCCCTGCTGCACCACGTTGCTGTGCACCGGAGTTTCGCCGCCCGCGGTAAAGCCGTTGGCCTTCAGGGCCGCGGTGGCCGCGGCCACCGAATCGCCGGTGACCGAAGGCACCTGCGCGTACCGGCCCGTGGTAAGCCACCAGCCGCCAACCCCGAGCCCCACGCCCAGCACCAAGATCAGCGCGATCACGGCGAGCCGCGGGCTGAACAGCCAGCGCTGCAAGAAGGGCTCCCGGCTGCCCGGGTATCTGCCGTCGTCCCCGCGGCGCACGACAAGCGTGTGCGAGGCCGCCCCGTCCCCGCCGCCGTTCCCCAACTGCCCTGCCCCGAACTGCCCTGCCCCGAACTGGCTCGCCCCGAACTGGCTCGCCCCGAACTGGCCGTTCCCGAACTGGCCGTTCCCGAACTGGCCGGTTCCGAGCTGCCCGCCCCCGAACTGCTGCCCGGACGCCGGTCCCATGGCGAACGGGCCGGTGCCGGGCTTCGCCGCGGGCGGCGCCGGCGTCGCGCCGGGCTCCCACCACTTGTCCGCACCGGGCGGACCGGTGTCGTCGGCGACGGCCGGCAGCGCCGATGAGTCGCGAGCCCACCACCCGTTGGTGGCGGCCTGCGACTGGAGGTCCAGCCACGGCGCTTCGGCCAGGCCCTGAACCCCGACTCCCATCATGCCGGTCAGCCCGCTCCGCGTGCCGAGCCCCTCCCTCACCCTGCGGACGGCGCGGGCGAACTCCCCGGCGTCGGCGGGCCGCCGCGCCGGATCCCTGCTGGTGGCGGCCAGAACGAGCTGGTCGACCGCCGCGGGTATGCCAGGCGCCAGCGTCGAGGGCGCCGGGACGTCGCTGTTGACATGCTGGTAGGCAATCGACAGCGGGTTGTCACCGGTGAACGGCTGGCGGCCGGTCAGCAGCTCGTAGAGCATCACGCCCGCGGAGTACACATCGCCGCGCGGCCCGGTAGTGCCGCCCATCACCTGCTCAGGCGGCAGGTAGGCGACCGTGCCTATCAGCAGGCCCGCCTGGGTGTGCCCGGCCGCCCAGTGCGCGCGGGCCAGGCCGAAGTCGGCCACCTTGATCCGGCCGTCGGCGGTCAGCAGGACATTCTCCGGCTTTACGTCGCGGTGCGTGATCCCGGAGGAGTGCGCGGCGGCGAGCCCGTCGAGCACGCCGCTCATGATGTCAAGCGCCGCCGCCGGGGAGAACCGCCCGCGCTCGCGCAGCATGTCCTTGAGCGTGCGCCCGGGCACGTACTCCATCGTCAGGTAGAGCAGCGGGCCGTCCGCGCCCTGATCGAAGACCGCGACCACGTTCGGGTGCGACAGCCGCGCCACGGACTTGGCCTCGCCGACGAACCTGCGGACGAAATCGTCGTCCCTGGCCAGCTCGGCGTGCATCACCTTCAGTGCCACCTGGCGGTCCAGCCGGGTGTCGGTGGCGACGTAGACGGTGGCCATGCCGCCGTGCGCGATGCGCGCGGTCACGGCGTAACGCCCGTCAAGAAGGCGTCCGGCGAGCGAGTCGGCCAGGGTATCGTCCATCGCGTCGATTTTACGGTTGTTTCGCCAGTCCGGGTGGCCCGAATGGTCTGGTCTGCCTGGCCACAGGCCCCTTACGGCGAGCGGGCACCGCGGTGCGCCCGGCCAAGACGGGCGTACCGTTGGTCCCTATGGCGGACGGTGGGCGGGTCGTGGTGGTTGGCGCGGGCCTGGCCGGCCTGCGCACGGCGGAGGAACTTCGTACCCGGGGTCACGTCGGCCCGATCACGCTGATCGGCGCCGAGCCGCGCCCGCCCTACGACAGGCCGCCGCTGTCCAAGAAGGTGCTGACCGAGCCCGGGCCGCCCGAGGAGCCGCTCGACCCGTCCCTGCGCGCCGATTTCGGCGCGCTCGACGTGGACTTCCACCCCGACGAGACCGCCACGGCACTGGACATCGCCGCCTCCTCGACCGTCCCCGCGCCACGCGGGGCGCTGCTGACCAACCGCGACAAGTACCCCTTCGATCACGTCGTGCTGGCGACGGGGGCGCTCCCGGTGCGGCTCCCAGGTGACGGGCGGCAGCGGTTCCTGCGCAGCTACGACGACGCGCTTGCGCTGCGCGCCCTGCTCAGGCCCGGGCTGCGGCTGACGATCGTGGGGGCTGGCTGGATAGGCGCGGAACTGGCGACCGCGGCGGCCGGCCACGGCTGCCAGGTCACGGTGGTAGAGGCCGGACCCGCGCCGCTCGCTGTCGCGGTGGGCGCTCCGGTGGGTGCCCAGACCGCGAGCTGGTACGCAAACGCGGGCGTCGAACTGCGGGTGGGCGTGGCCGTGGCGTCCGTCCGGCCCGGGGGGCTCACCCTCGCCGACGGCGAGTGGATCGCCGCCGACGAGATCGTCACCGCCGTGGGGGTACGTCCGGCCACCGGCTGGCTGGACGGCTCGGGCCTGCGGCTGGAAAACGGCGTGGCCGTCGACGCCGGCCTGCGGGCGTCCCTGCCCGGCGTCTACGCGGTCGGGGACTGCGCCGCGTTCGAGTCGCTGCGGTTCGGGCGGCGGCTGCGCTTCGAGCACTGGGACGTGGCACTGCACGCGCCCGAGGTGGTCGCCGCCAACGTGCTCGGCGGCGACGCGGTCTACGATCCTGTGCCGTACTTCTGGTCCGAGCAGTTCGGCCGCATGGTCCAGTACGCGGGCTACCACGGCAACGCCGAGCGCCTCGTCTGGCGCGGTGACCCCGCCGCCCCGACCTGGGCGGCGTGCTGGCTGGCGTCCGGCCGCCTGGTCGCGATCCTGACCGTGGACCGCCCCCGTGACCTCATCCAGGCTCGCCGCCTGATCGCCTCCGGCGCTCCCGTCGACCCCACCCGCATCGCAGACCCCGCCATCCCCATAAAGGATGTGGCCTCCCAGTGAGGCCGTACCGTACCAGCGGAAACACGCGGATCGCGAGCTGGAGAATGGCAGGTAATCCGCGTGTTTGGGGTTCGCCTGGACGTGGGACATTGGATTCGTGACCGAGATTGACCCCGCGACCGACGCACTCGTCGGCGCATGGCTGTCACTCCCCGATGCGGCCGACCTGCTCGGCATGCCAGCAGGGCGAGTGAAGCAGCTCCTCCGCGACCGGAAACTTCTCGCCGTGACCCGTCCCGGGGGGACGCTCGCGATACCGGCCGCCTTCCTTGACGGCAACCAGGTCGTCAAGGGCCTGAGTGGAACACTGACCCTGCTTTTCGACTGCGGATTCGACGATCTGGAGGCGCTCCGCTGGCTGTTCACAGCGGACGAGACGCTGCCAGGCAAGCCGATCGACGCGATCGCCAAGCGCCGGGCCTCGGAAGTCAACCGCCGGGCACAGGCCATGGCCTTCTAGAAGCGGCTACGCTGGCTGCATGCCGCCAAGCCCGCCGCGCCTGCGGCGCCAACCGGCCGCGAGCGGCAGGCCTGCCGTGGGCCAGCCCCATGCACCGCTGATCCGCGACCTGCTCGCGTCCGGCCGCCAGGCGTTCTCGTTCGAGTTCATGCCGCCCAAGACCGAGGCGGATGAGCAGCAGCTATGGCGGGCGATCAGGCAGCTTGAGCCGCTGCGGCCCACGTTCGTCTCCGTGACGTACGGGGCCGGCGGGTCGACCAGGGACCGCACGGTCAGGGTCACCGGCCGGATCGCCGCGGAGACGACGCTGACCCCGGTCGGCCACTTCACCGCGGTCGACCACTCGGTGGCCGAGCTCAGACAGGTGATCGGGTCGTACGCGGCGGTCGGGGTACGCAACGTCCTCGCGCTGCGAGGTGACCCTCCCGGCGACCCGAACGCCAGCTGGATCCCCCACCCCGACGGCCTCACCTACGCGGCGGAGCTTGTCGGCCTGATCAAGTCGGCCGGCGATTTCTGCGTCGGGGTAGCGGCCTTTCCCGAGAAGCACCCGCGGTCGCCGGACCCGGAGACCGACGTGCGGTACTTCGTCGCCAAGTGCCGCGCCGGGGCCGACTTCGCGATCACCAACATGTTCTTCTACCCGGAGGACT
>Ga0209169_10000301_pt1 | contig 29705 bp, 20 predicted proteins | sample HubBroMetageWRM4_FD_188346 | JGI IMG/M metagenome (GOLD analysis project Ga0209169, IMG submission 188346) | Warmed soil microbial communities from the Hubbard Brook experimental Forest, New Hampshire - Hubbard Brook CCASE Soil Metagenome WRM 4... | ecosystem: Environmental > Terrestrial > Soil...
TGGTTATGCCGGAGCCGTAATTGATGGTGGAGTTCGCGACGTTGCGTATTTGCGCAAGATCGGGTTCCCAGTGTATTCGACCGGCATTGTGCCATCGACCTCTGTCCACCACTATAAATTTGGAGGGTCGCAAATTCCGGTGAGCTGCGATGGAGTAATGGTCAATGCGGGAGACATTGTGGTCGCGGACAGCGACGGAGTCGTCGTGATTCCCAGGGCAAAGGCCGATGAAACGCTCGCCCTCGCGCAACAAATGGATTTCAAAGAACACTCGATGTATGCCGTGATCGAACAATTGAAATCGATCACAGAGGCGGTCAAGAAGTTTGGCAGACTGTGAGGCAAGGAAGCCCCGCGCACAGCCCCTTACAAATTTTAGGAGAAGAAATATGAATTTAACTGTCACTCGCCGAACGTTTGGTGCGCAGTTGGCCTCCATACTTTCCGCTCTTGGGGTTACCGAAGCCGTGTTCCCTAACGACAGCATGGCGCAAAGTTCTCCGGCAAAGGATGTGGGCGGAATCCGTAAGCTCGACGCCGAAGGCCAACCGGCCAGCGAGAAGGAAGTCATCGTACCGGTGGTCGTCCACAACGGAATCATTTATGTCTCAGGTGTTGGCGCGCACGATTCTCGCGACGCCAAGGAATGGACCATTGAATCTCACACCACCATGGTCATGGACAAGATCAAGAAAATGGTAGAAATTGGGGGCGGATCCGTCGACAGCATTCTGCAATTGAATGTCTACCTCGTAAAAATCGAACACTGGGACGGGATGCATAAGGTGTTTTCGACTTACTTTCCGCACGGCGGCCCGGCGCGAACGACGGTCGCGGTCGCCGCCCTGCCAGGAGATTCGCTGGTGGAAATCAATTGCATCGCCGCAGTGATCAAGTAGCAGTGATCGAGTAAACGAGGAACAAATCTCATGGGACTGACTTCAAAGTGGAATCGACGTGGGTTTCTCGGCACCGTAGGAACGATCGCTGGCTCCATACTGGCTCCGGGCAGATTGTTTTCCATGAACCGTCAGTCCGCTCGCCCAGGCGGCCGGGTAACTGGCTTTGGACAGACCGGCAATCCTTTTGAAGAACTGGGTCTCACAACGGTTATCAATTGTGTGGGAACCATGACGGTGTTAGGCGGTTCCCTTCCCCACCCGGAGCTCGAAGCGGTGATGAGCATGGCCGGGCGCCACTTCGTCAGCATCAACGATCTGGAAGGTGCGGCGGGCAATCGCATCGCCGAAATGCTCAAGTTGCCAGAAGGTTACACAGCACTAGTGACATCCGGCGCAGCCGCCGCGATTCAATCGGGACTGGCGGGAATTCTCACGGGCGGAAATGAGGCTTTCATCCGGCAATTGCCCGATCTCACGGGGATGAAGTCGGAGGTGATCATTCAGAAGTCGCATCGCAATCCCTTTGATCACCAGTTGAGATCGACTGGAATCAAACTCATCGAGATCGAAACCGTCGACCAGCTCCGCGCCGCGGTGAACGAGCGCACGGCAATGATGCACTTCACTAACTTCGCGAACGCCGTGGGGCAAATCAAAGTAGAGGAGTGGGTCAAGTTGGCGAAGCAATACAAAATCCCCTGCATGAACGATGCTGCAGCCGATACGCCTCCAGTTTCTCATCTGTGGGATTACGCCAACATGGGCTTCGACCTGGTTACGTTCAGCGGCGGCAAGGCGATTCGCGGCCCTCAATGCGCCGGCCTGTTGATCGGCCGCAAGGATCTGGTGGCCAATGCCCTGGCGAACAACTGTCCGAACGAAGATACATTGGGCCGCAGCCAGAAGGTTGGCAAAGAAGAAATCGTTGGCATGGTGAAGGCTCTCGAACTTTTTCTAGCCGAAGATCATGACGCTCTGACCAAAGAATGGCAGGGCCGGCTGGAGTTAATTTCGCGCGAAGTCACGAAAGTTCCGGGGGTCACTACATCTTTCTTTGTTCCCGACATTGCTAATCACGTGCCTCACATGAGCATCGTATGGGATCAAGCCCATATCTCATTGACGCCCGAGCAGGCATCCATACTATTGAGAAAATCGAAGCCAGCGATTGCACTGGGAGCCGGCGAAGATCGGCCGGGGCTCGCCATGAACTCGTTCATGCTTCAACCGGGCGAAGACAAAATTGTCGCCGCACAAATCTCACAACTCTTACGCGAACACGCTGCGTAAAGTGAACAATACCCACATCGGACTTAGGAGAATCTTTGCCGCTCACGAAGCTTACTGGTTCATCCAATCAAATGGAGCCAACTGTGACCGCTGTCAGAACGAGCTATGTGCGTTGGCTTCTGGTGTTCTGGCTGTTTGTCCTCAGTGGCGTGTCTTTTCTCGACAGGGTAAACATTTCCATTGCAGGCGGATCCATCGCCGACGCCTATCATCTCAGCGACGTGCAATTGGGCAAAGTGTTCAGCGCAATGCTCGTCGGTTACGCGCTTTTTCAAACCGTCGGCGGGAGGCTGGCAGACCGATTCGGACCGCGCCGCGTGCTGGCCGCCGGCGTGATGTGGTGGGGAATTTTCACTGGCTTGACCGCAATGGTTCCTGCAAACATTGCCGGCGCGCTGTTCATTTTTATTGCGGTCCGTTTTCTTCTGGGAGCCGGCGAATCCGTGATCTATCCCTCCGCCAACCAATTCATTGCTCGCTGGATCCCGGTAACAGAGCGTGGCATCGCGAATGGTTGGATCTTCGCCGGGGTGGGCGCCGGTTCCTTAATTGCGCCATTGCTCGTAACCCACATTATGCTTCGTTATGGCTGGCGATCGTCGTTCTGGGTATGCGCCATCATCGGATTCGCGGCTGGCGCAGTGTGGTACGTTGCTGCCCGCGACACGCCTGAGAGCCATGCGGGGGTTTCTACCTCGGAGTTAGCGCTGATCCGTTCCGGGCTGACACAATCCGATTCGCAATCTGAATCCAAAAACGATCCGAAATCGCTGATGCCCTGGGGCCGTGTCCTGCAGAGTAAAGAGGTCTGGGCGTTAACTGTGAGCTATTTCTGCTATGGCTATGTGGCATGGATTTTCTTTAGCTGGTTCTATCGCTATCTCGCTAAAGTCCGCGGCCTGGATTTGAAAGCGAGCGCGTTTTATACCATGCTTCCGTTTGCGGCCATGCTCGTGGGATGCCTCTTAGGCGGAGTGATTAACGACCGGCTCACAAAATGGAAAGGGCCGCGGATCGGACGCTGTGGTCTGGCTTTAGTAGCGCTCGTTATCGCCGGGGCTTTTATTGCTCTAGGCTCACAAGTTCAAAGCGCACGGCTGGCCAGCTTTGTGCTAGCTGGTGGGGCGGGCGCGCTGTATCTGTCGCAGAGTTCGTTCTGGTCGGTGACGGCCGATATTGCCGGCGAGTCTTCGGGCTCGGTTTCCGCCGTCATGAATATGGGGTGTCAGCTTGGAGCCGCGCTGACAGCATCTCTTACTCCGTGGATCGCTGATCGCCTCGGTTGGACAACTTCATTTCTCGTTGCAGCCGCATTATGCTTGGTGAGCGCCGCAAGTTGGCTCATGGTCGATCCGTCACGACAGCTCACGCTGGCGACCCGGCGAGAATAGACGCAAATTCCAGTTTTCTCCTGCGATAAATGTGATGGACTCAACAAGCGCGATATTGGTGGTTGTGGGCTGCGTTTGGCCTACCCGGCATGATCTTTTCTCCTCTCATGCGTCGTAGAAAACGTTAGGGACTTAATTTCTTGATCCATTTATGGATCCGGAAGCCCTTGCTAAAACCACTTCGGGGAGCCATCCGTGTTGCGTAGTTTCAGTGACATACGATCGGATAGAAAAACAGGTAGAATGAGCCCCGATGTCAATTCGATTCAGGTTCCCACTCAAGTGCCCGTCACCACTTCCAGTTCTTCGCTGCGCGTCAGCCGATTGCGCAGCGAGCGGTAGAAGCCCGAGATGTGGGCCTCAAATTCGAACAAGCTCATGTCGGCGGTGATGTGGACGCGCGGCAGGGCGAAGCGATTGATCTTCTCCCCATTGATCTTCGCGGCAACGATCTTCGCGCCAAACCCTCCGCCAGTATTCATAAAGGCGCAGCGGAAACCGGCTTGCTCCGCCAACCGCACTTCTCGTCCAGTGACAGCAGCGGCATTACCGAAGGGATAGCCAAAGGCCCACACGTTCTTCCCTAGCGCTGTCTCAAGAACATTACGGCTCTCGGAGATTTCATGCCAAGCCAGTTCCTCGGATGCCTGCGCGAGGATCGGATGGGAGAGAGAATGGGCACCGATACTCATTCCCGCAGCAGCCAGTTGCCGTAACCCGGCAACATCAAGCGTGAGAAATCTGGCAGCGATAGTCGAGTCTTGAACGTATCGCTCTCTCCAGTTCTCCGCAAGCTTAAGCTGGCCTCGGATTTGATCGAGGAATCTGCGCCGGCTTTGTTTGTCGAACTGCGAAAGCTTTTCGACCAGCTTCCACCACGATGCGTGTCGCTCGCTCGGCGTGATTGGGCCGACGCTAACGCCTGCTTCGGGGAGGCCAATAGCAATGGGTTCGCTGGTGTCTAACAACATCAGGTAGAGTTCCTCATACCAGAGCATGGACGGCGTTTCATCGGCGGACGCGCCCGTGGCGAAGAAAAGACAGCGCAGGCCAAACTCCTCCAGTATCGGAAGCATTTCTGTGACGGTGTTCCGCAGGGCATCGTCGCAAGTCAGCAAGATCGAACGCGCAGGAAGTGTCATCTTTTCGTCAGACCAAAGGAGAAAGTCTTGGGGCGTGATCACGCGGTAGTGTTTTCTTAAAAGCTCAAGCTGGCGTCGTAGGGAATCCGCACTAACCAGGTTGCCGTCCAAACCCTGATTCCTAATTTCATATCCGGCCGGGAATACTCCATGATAAGTCACGACTGCTGGACCAGATCCAACCGCGTAGCGAAGGTATCCAGTGCGAGACAGGACGGGATAGACGATATGCTTCAGAGCAGGACTAACAAATCTCATGGATTGCCTTGCAGGTTTTCGCAAAATTGTACCGCACAATGCAGTCTCTTGCCGTGGATTACGAGGCGATTCAACGCGCATTCTTGGTTCAGCTAATAGCCGGAATCGCCGTCGAGTAATTGGAAACTCACAGGAAAGGCGTGGTCCAAAACGTTCGTAGGGTCGTGGATGGCAATGGGCTCTTTGTACTGGCACCAGTAACCATTCCAGACGAGCGCTTGACTAAGAATGGGAAATGTAGCGAGTGCGCGAACGCGACATACTTTCGAGTCGAGTTGGGCGGCCCGCGTAACCGCTGCACAGGCGAGATTCCAGTCTTTCGCATCTGCGGAATCGACAACGAGGTCGAGTAGCCGGGCTTCCCACTCCGCTCTTCCGAAGATGAAATAGCCCATAAGCTGTCCCTGCCGCCGCAGCAGAAATCTTCGTATTTCAAGGTTAGGACACTTCAGCAGATGGTTCAAGTCCGCGAGAGTCCGCTGGCAAAAAGTCCACGCGCTTCTTCTGCTGTTCAATAAGGGCAAGACCGAATCATCAAATTCATCGATTGGAGTGAAATCCCATCCCGCAATTGCCGAGCTGTGATTCCGCGCCGGATGTGCCAATCCGTGCAGTAACCGCAGAGTCGATCTTCGAGTAAAGGGGCGCGTTCGAAATTCACCCCATGGGCGCAGCCATGCAGCATAAGTCGGAACTTCTCCTACAAGGCGGAAGCCGATTCGAGGAACGATGAGACGTGTCGCGGGTGCGCCACCAATGATGAAAGAAGTGGGGGCCATTTCCATAAGCTTGCGAAATAAGCGTATTCCCACCCCTGGCGTGGATCGGTCGGCGGCCCAGTCCATCATAGTCAAGCTGTTTACCATTGTTCCATGCGGTAGATGGAAGGTTACCGGGCAAATACCGCAATGCGCGACGATCTTTCCATCTCTTTCGAGGAGATAACTGCGGTTGCCTTGCCGTTCGGGGGCCGGGGACAGATACTTCCACTCCAGCGATTGGGTGTCGGCATGGCAATCTGACGCGTCAAACTGGTACACGCGGCGCAAAAACATCGCGAGTGCGGGGAGGTCCTGGTGTTCGGTCTCTCTGATAGCTGCGATCATGACGGTCAATTCATCACGCCAGGCACGAGGTTACCGCTCCGAGGCATTTCTCACAGTTGCCCACCCGACAAGATGATGGTCTGTCCGGTGATAAAGGAGGCGTTTTTCGAAAAGAGAAAGCGGATGGCTCCAAGCACATCTGCGATTTCACAGATGCGTCCGAGGGGGACGGCAGCCCGTGCGGTCAGCCGTTGCCGTTCGTTCGCCTGCGCATTCATGCCAACCGATAAAAACGAGGGACAAACGGCGTTAATTGTGATCTGCTTGAGAGCGAGTTCCGGTGCGAGCAGCTTTACGGTGTGCTCCAGCGCTACCTTAGCGAGCGAGTATGCCGCCGTATTAAGAGACGGCTTCTGCGTGCCTGCGGTCGAGCCAAGAACGACCAGCCGCGCTCCGCCATTTTCGCTTTTGTTGGCCAGCAGTCGAGCCAGTTCGATGGTGCGATAAACAGCGAACGAAATCTGCTGTTCGAGTGCCTGATGAGAAACGGTGAGCAGTCCGCCCCCCAAAAGCCCTGGCCAGGCCGCGTGCACAATCCCACTAAGGCGATGACTACCCAGCATGTCCTCTAGATGCGATATGGATTCGGGTTCCGAAAGGTCGACTTTGAGCTGCCGGACCCGCGGATTCTCAATCAGGTCAGCGTGGAGTGGACGTCGATTTACGACTGCCATGACCGAGCAATCACGCGCAAGTTCCTTAACAAGATATGAACCAATTCCCCCGGAAGCCCCGGTTATCAGCACGCCCCCCGCACCGATAGCAACTCGGGGAGCCGGCTCATTCGGAACAAGAGTTGCTGAAGTGTCTACCGCTTCGTGGCAAGTGAAACCCACGTGAATCTGACTCGCAGTGGCTCCACTGGGCAATTCTGCAACCACCACCTTTAGATTGCCTCGAGCATTCGCGGGATCCCACGCTGTAATTTCGCCTCGAACAGAGACCCGGCAGGGAAAGTAGAGAGGACGGACAAACTGGGCATTGTAGGAAACGAGGAAGCTGTTTCTCCCAGGCAAGTGCATGCCCGCCATTGCCGAAGCTAGTGCGACTTGGAAAGCACCGTGAACCACCGGAGCGCCTAGCTTGGTTGAGCGAGCGTATTCGACATCCGTATGCAGCGGATTCATGTCGCCGCTGTTCCGCGCGAATTGTGCGACATCCGCCGCACTGATATCCCGCTCAAACTCCGCAGTCAGGCCGACACGAAGGGCCGCAGCGAATCGCACAACAGCCTCACGAAGTTCCATGGTTGGTCTTCAGGTGTTCCGTATTCAGATAGTCCAGGATCAGATCAAAGGAAACCAGTTCCGGTAAGACATCGTAATCAAGTTTCACCCGAAACTCCTCTTCGATCACGTTGGCCAGAATTATAGCTGCCATGGAATCCCATGCGGCTACGGAGGAAGAACTCGCGGAATACACCAGGGAAGCTTCGAGGTCGGGAAATACAAGTAAAAAGCACTGGGCAAGACGTTGACGAAGATCATTCATGGGAAACTTCAACTTCATGGTACAACGTGGGGCATTTATCCAGAAAAGCCGCGCGGGAAATCGAGAAAGGCCCGTCGGGCTGTTTACCAAGGAATGAAGTCAAATACTCTCGCATGTATCCGTTCCGAGTGGTCGGGGAGAATTCGAACGTGATTTCCCGCACGGAGAATCTGTCTAGAATCGTCTTGAGACACTGGTATTCGATTCGGCGGCCAAAGGCTCGACAGCTCATGACCCATGTCTTCACGGTCATTTCTGTCTGACTGACCTGACCGGCAAGCATCGCGATTACACCGAGTGGTCCGTACTTGTCGCGGTAGATCGCGTTTACTACAAAGGCGCTCGATCCTGAGAAACTGTCCCGCCATTCGGCCTCGCTGTATCGATTTCCGTTCAGGTTGAATTGGTTTGCCTTGTTGACGAGTTCAAGGGTACGGGGATTCTTGATTGCCGTGAAGTCGAAAGCAATCTTGGCTTCCGCGTCGCGCAGAAAATTCTCCTGGGAGACGATAGGACTTCGTACGGCTTCGCGAAAAATGCTTCCGGAGCGCAGGCTTTCACGCCGCAGGGTGTCCTCGTGGGTTATGGTTTGCTTCGCAAACATATCCCGCAACTGGAAAAGCAAGCTGTAGACATTCGCGTGATCCTGCCCGTCAAATCGGAGGCATTCCATCTCCGGATGCGCCGCCTTCACTTCTGCCAGTTCGCTGGGACTGTCATCGACGAAAACCACGCTGTCGGCGTGCACGTTCCAAGTTTCCAGGATTCTGGTCACAGACTCCGACTTCGCGTTCCAATGTGCTTCGACAGGAAAAATAAGGTCGCGAGGCAGTACGATGTCGTTTCGTTGAAAGACAGCTTCGACAAGTTCTGGATCGTTCTTGCTGGCCACTGCGATCAGAACTCCCTGGTCGCTCAAAGCGCGCAACAATTGCTGGTAGAGACCGTGAAGCTGAGTCTTGCTGTCGAGGTCCCACGAAACAGCCGAGGGCCCCACTTCTCCGGCAATCCCAGCCCAGAGAGTCTCGTCCAGATCTGTAATCAGGCCCTTCTTGGGAAGAGATGGCACCAGGAGCCGAGCGAAAGACTGGGCGAGTTTATCGGCGTGATCGATTGCGTAAGGCAACCCGGCCGTTAGGTCAGCTCTTAAGTCAAAGACCTGCGACGAGATGGCATCGATTTGTCGTCTATGAGGACCGACCAATCGAATGTCGGGTCTACCACTAGCCCAGAAAGCGAATTCATCTACTGCCTGACGAAGACTGATTTCGGCCTCGCAGAGTTGCCATGACGGAGTGTAAAAAATTGGCGGCAAATCAAGCGTCGGCAATGAGAGAGCGAGGTGAAAGCCCTCAGGCAGATCGGCCAAACTCTCTCGTATTGTTCCGAGCATGGCTCGTGCATCGGTGACGATATCGGCGAGTTCCTTGTATCCCCATCCTCCCAGTTGACGGAAGCCGAGACGAGGATCGAGGTCCTGCCACTCAAGCGCAATCGCACCCATGTCAAGAAGGGAAGGATGGATGCGCGCCAATGCGCCCGTCATGTCTCCGAAGACGTCGGTCGAAACCACTACACGACGCGTGCTTAGGCGCTGCTGGAGGTACGCCTGAAGAAAAGTTTGCAGGTGAAGCGGATTGAATCCAGTTACAAGACGTACCTGAGATAATGGTAGGTCAACTGACAAATATTGCCGAATTATCTTTAGGGCCTCTGTGATTTGCACTTGTGCCGAAGCTCGCCGGGCGACTGCCCACCTCATTATCTATCACAAAAAGCTCATTGACCTGATCAAAACACCGGTTCAAAAGTGCGAGCATTAAACAAGAAAGTTCGAAAATCATCTGCTAGGGCCGACCCATTCTTTACTACTTATCTGCTATTTGCCCGGCACAACCGGCTTTAGAACTGCCGTGTTTCGTTCGTCCGAAGCGATCATGCGATAGAACTTTTTCAGCTCATCCATTTGGTTGACGGGAACACTCAGCTCCTTAATTTCGACGCTGCGCGTGTAATGTAAGACGTTCCCGCTGGATTCGGTCTTACTGTGATAGCTGCCGAAGCTGTAGTCCACATCCATTGGAGGCGGCAGTTCATCCACTTCGTAGCCTGGCGGCAGCGCGATGTCGAAAGTGTCGGTGTCTCGCGACGGACCGTCGAATTCGAGCGGAAATTTTCTGGGTTCCTTGGTTTCCAGTATTCCCGATGATTTGCTTCCCAGCACCCGCGGACGCACGAGCAGCAGATTGCCAGCCAGTTTCCCGTAGTCGTCGGATTGGAAGCTGTAGTTGAAACCGAAGGGCCGGTCGGTGTGGTCGTAGTTGACGAGACTCGCCTGCACAATCTGAAAACTGGAAAGCGATCCGGCTAGCAGGTTTTCGATTGGTTTGATCCGATCGGAGTTGTTGGTTACGGTACGCAATTGCCACCGTTCTGAACTGGCACGATCTCCCAGCCGAACTTCTTTGACATCCCCCTTAAGCATACCGCTGGCGTCGATCGTAAGTTTAGCCACGCGCTGAATACTATTCATCGCCGATGGTTGTTGTGGCAACTCCACTAGTTCGCCGCCCTCAGGTGTTACCAGCAAGCCGTAGTTCGCTTGCAAATATCCACCAATCTGGCCAAAAGGTATCATCACATCGTAGGTCGGATCGAAGAACAGGATTCTGCCAAGTTTGGGATCCTGGATCACGGCGATCAGTGATGGATCCTTTAGATCATCTGGCAATTTAATCGCAACAATCACGTGATTGAACTCATTATGGGCTGGCGTTTCACGCGTGACCGAGCCGCGCTCCGTGTTGATCAGAACATAGTAGGAGTCCACGCCGATCTCGCGCAGCATTGTACGCATCAGGGTGGCCTTGTCCTTACAATCTCCATATCGGTGCGAGAAAACATCGGTAGCGGAGTGCGGTTGATAACCACCGATACCCAATTCGATCCCTACATAGCGAATGTCGTGCTGCACAAACGACGCTACCGCCTGCATTTTCGGCAACAATGTGACCTTGCCCGCCGCTAGAGTGTTTACCTCTTGTTTGATCGGTTCAGATGCGTTCCCGCGATCGTTGGTTAGATTTCCGTACCAACTTCCCATACTTTCCCAGTTCACGAATTCGTTTTTCTGCGACGTTCCGCCAGACGGAAAAAACGATACGATCATCTTTCCTGCCACGCCACTTAGGGGCGGCATGTCCGGTTCAGACCTGATCCCTTTGACATCGCCAACCGCCCACTGTAATGCGTTGCCGCTGCCTTCGCCTGGCTTCACCTCCGCATGGAAAAGCCAGGAAGATTTGAAATCCCAACCGGAAGGCAGTTGCAGTGAATAATGGCTCTCGCGAACTGGATCAGTTTTCTGGAAGTACCAAATATCCTGCAAGAAGAAGGGCTGTTCCTCCACTTCATATTCATAGCCGATGATGTTTCCCACATCAGGCGCCGGAATCCGCAGCATTTTGTAGCGGACGTCCGAGATCAATTCACCACCTTCGGTGGGAGCGGCAACATCGACTGCGTCTTTGTCCCTGACCTCGTAGTCCTTGCCTTGTGCCGGAATGCACCAGGCACGCAGACTTGTGATTTTTCGAGCGGGATTGAAGTAAACGTACACAGTGCCATGCTCTCGACCTTCGGGCCTCAGAATTTTGTAAGCCTCGCGTACGTGGGTTCGGATTTTGTCGGCTGACAAAACTGTCACATTTGTCTCGGAATACAGCACCACTGCATCGGTCTTATCGTCATAGGGAGGCAATGTAACCCCGACCAACGCGTGCATCCATGCCGGAGCATCCCCGCCACTAGCCGCGGCATGTGGCGCGATAGACACAAGCAATAGCACAAGCCAAAAGAAAACGAGCACTGGCCGCGAGCCAGCTTTTTTGCCAGTTATTCTTGTAGTCGCTCGATGAGTGATTGGCTCAATTGCTGGCATGAATTTCTCCGGGGACCACGACAATTTGAACTCCGTCACTGGTCCTCACCGTCTGAAAGAAGTTTCGCAAGGCGGGGTAGTATTTCGGCTCGAGTAGCAAAACATCGACTGCAAGCTTTCTTGTCAGCCGTAGCGTTCCTGGGCTGGATTCGACTTTTAAGCTATAGACAATGACATGGCCGTCCCGAACCTGCTCTGGTGGCACACTGCTCACCTGCCATCCCGGCGGAAGCTCGACAGTTACGTCATCCATCTTCGTGTGGGGATACTCAAAATAGATGGGCTGCACCCGGTTGGTATGTTCGAACACTCCCTTCTCGCCGGCAGTAAAGATAGCGGCAGGGATCATAACTCGTTTGCCTGCATTGGAGGCCCAACCCGGAATTTTCACGTTAAACTCCGCAACTAGCGGCGTTTCTGAACCGGCCCAATCCGGTTTGTTGGTGAGCTCGGCGTCCGCCGCCGCCCCGACTTGCGATGTCACCCGTTCCTCCAGAAACTTCTTGCGTTCCACTTCGTCTGCGTTCCGTTCTTCCAACCGGTTGTACATGGCGTCAAGCCCGACGTAGGTGACGGTGAGTTTTCCTTCCAGATCGCCCGTGTCGGATAGTTTCAGTTTTCCGGCACGCTCGACCCGAGAATCCGACGCTTGCGGCAGCGTGGTCACTATCCAGGTTCCGCCGTCCTTGTCCAGCCGCAACCCCGGGACACTTGTTTCATACCAAGTCAACAGACCGAATGGCGTAAAAGCGGCACCGGGGTCGAAATAGACGTCTTTTCCATTCAGCTTGACGAGCACAACGTTGGTGTTCAATTTCGACCTTTGCATGGTAACCGGACTGAAGAAATATTGTGAGCGGCTCGAAACCCAGCATCCATAGGCATCAAAGCCCGCAGCTCGCACCAAGCCTAGGAATAACCAGGTCAATTGCACGCCATCGCCATAACCACGCTTCCAGACATCTTCGACGTTCTCGGCTGGTTTCTCCTTTTCGCGCTTTTGCTCCTGCTCGGTTTTTTGCAATTCATAGGACGTGTTCCGGATCTGCTGCACCCGGTCATAAATCTTTCGCAGTTTCACTTCCTGAGAATCGTTCGGCGAGATAATCTGCGCTACCGCCTGCTCCATGGCTTTGCGCTTGCCGATGAAGCTTTCTAGTTGTCCGTTTTGTTTTTTCCCGAAGCTCCTCCAGTAACTGGCTTGGTCTTTCTCGACAAAACCCTGCTCATAGATAAAATCCACCCGCGAACGCAGTTCATCCGGAGGGGGCATGTAATCTTCTGTCTGGAATGCCGGTATGTTCGCCGCCTCCATACGTACAGTGCCGTCGGAGCCCTGTTTAGGAGAGACGGTGCCAGCAGGAAGAACGTTCCAACTCCAGCGCAGGGACCATAGCTCATAGGTGCCCCTGTATGGCTTCAGCGAGAATTGCGCTTTCTTTGTGAACAGATCGTCGCTCAGAATCCAATGAGAGTCGAAGAGCATGTACTCACCCAGATCGACAGTGTAGGAATACTCGATGATGCCCCCGACTTGCACATCCGGAAGAGTGAAGGTCTTTGCCAGATATTTCACTCCTCTTCCTTTGACCAGATACTTTTCGAATACTTTGCCGTCAAAATTTACAATCGTGCCGTCTGGCCTGATGGTGCGGCCCTTTACCCCCACCACATCCTGGCTTCCCTTCAGGAATGGAATCTCAACGTCGGCATGTTTCCGGCCCTCTTCGGTCAGGATCTTTATTCGAATGTAGTCATCTTCGTGGGATGTGCGGCCGTTATCATCCCGGTCAACTTGCCGGTACAAAATGATCGCGGGCGCTCCCGGAGCTAGAGGCTCATTCGTGATCCTAAGTTCATCCGTTGAGACCGGCTGGAATCCCACACCGGCTTTCGCTTGAGATACTGCGAAAATCCAGACCGCAAGCATTACCAGCACATACTTGGCTAACCGGAACATATACGTCTCTCCCAAAGTAAACGTAGGTTCAAACGAAGTATCGAGAAGCAGAATTCGTTATGGGGGACACGAATTCTTGGGGATCAAGAGGCACTCTCCGACAACTATCCCGCTTCGACCGAATTTCGGACCCCCATACCAGAATTCGGTGTCTAAAGTAAACGCTTGAGTATAGCCGGAAGCGGCCATAGGTCAAGCTAGAAATCACGGTGGGTGCAGGGGAAATACTAGGGATGGAAAACCTAGTTACAACGGAAATAACTTGAAATAACTCGGGTCTGATAGCGGAGATGTTACAGCTCGTACTTCTTCATTAAGTGACGAAACGACCGGTAGGAGATGCCGAGCACGTCGGCGGCTCGGACTTGGACTCCGTTGGTTTGTCCGAGAGCGGATTGCAGCAGGGAACGCTCGATTTGCGCTACGTAGTTTTCCATGTTCACGCCTTCGGGCAGAACGGCGCCAGCGGCTACCGTCATGCTTATAGTGCTGTCCGCGCCAGCGGCGGCGGCGCGGGCTTTGGGACGCTCCGCGGGTAACTCGACGTGTAACTCGCTGGTAGCCTCGAGGGCTACCGCTCGTTCGATGGTGTTCTCGAGTTGGCGGACGTTGCCGGGCCAATCGTATCCGGTTAGAGCTTCGAGCGACGCGGCGGCCACGGCATGAATGCTCTTGCCGGCGCCGGGCGCGTATTTTTTCAGGAAGTGGTTGGCGAGGAGTGGAACATCCTCGCGGCGCTCGCGCAAACCCGGGACACGAATGGGAATGACATTGAGGCGATAGTAGAGGTCTTCGCGGAAGGTACCCTCCGTCACCTGACGGTCGAGATCGCGATTGGTGGCGGCGATGACCCGGACGTCGACCGGAATCTCGCTGGTGCCGCCTACGGGACGGACGGTGCGCTCCTGCAGGACGCGCAAGAGTTTGACTTGCATCGGCATGGTCATCTCGCCGATTTCGTCGAGGAAGACCGTGCCCTGGTCGGCGACTTCGAAGAGGCCGCGACGGTTCTGGTTGGCTCCGGTGAAGGCTCCTTTGACGTAGCCGAAGAGTTCGCTTTCGAGGAGCGTCTCCGGGAAGGCTCCGCAGTTGACGGAGACAAAGGCTTCACCGGCTCGCGGGGAGCAGGTGTGCACCGCGCGGGCAACCAATTCCTTACCGGTTCCACTTTCGCCGTAAACAAGGATGGTGCTGCTAGTGGTGGCGACGGTGCGGATGGTCTGCTTCAACTTTTCTAGAGGCGAACTGGCTCCGATAATGTTGTCGAGCGAGTTGCGCGTAGCGGCGTCGCGGCGCAGCGCGAAATTCTGGCGGCTCAGCGAAACTTTGGTGAGCGCACGGGCAATGGCGAGTTTGACTTCGTCGACGAGTCCGGGACTTTTGCGGATGTAATCGGTCGCGCCTCCGGCTTTTACGGCTTGCACTGCGGCTTCGTAGTCGTCGACTGCGGTCATCAAAATGACTGCAGATTCCGGAGAGATCTGGTGAGCGTGGCGTAGGACTTCTACACCATCGATGCCCGGCATCTTAATGTCGGTGACTATGACGTCGAAGAGCGCGCTGTCGATTTTGCGCTTGGCCAGTTCTCCGCTGGTGACGGTTTCGACTTTATGGCCATCACGGCGCAAGGCAATGTCGAGCAGTTCGCAGATGGAGCGCTCATCGTCGCAAACGAGAACGTTACCCACGCTTGCCTCCCGCTGCGGACGCTTGCGCGGCGGCGACAAGCTGCTTATAGCCGTTTACATGGTCATTTGCCAGTTCGCCATGGAGTTCATTCTTGCGACCATTTACTGAGGAATTTTCACTGTCGTTTTCGTGATCACTTTCATGGCCCATGCGCCGTAAGCGCAGCACGAAGCTGGTGCCTTTGCCGACCTCGGAACGCGCCCAGACTTTGCCCTCATGCGCCTGCACGATCTGATAGACGATAGCCAGACCAAGGCCAGTTCCGCCTTCAAAGTTCGATTGAAAGGGCTCGAAGATTTTTTCCGTCTGCTGCGGATTGATACCGGGGCCGGTGTCGGCAAAACTCATCTCCCAATCGGGACCGCGCTCGGCCAAAGCGACAGTGAGGCTGCCATTTTTTTTCGTCGTTCGTATGGCGCGGACGGCGTTTTCCGCGAAGTTCCAAAAAACCTGTTTGAGCTTGTCGCCATCGGCCAATACCCAGGCTTCGGGCTTGGCAAAGTTGCGATGGAGTGTGATGCCGGCGTTCTCGGCGTTGAGACGGTGTTCGAGCAGCGTAAGCGTGTCCTGCAGCAAGGGAATGAGATTCACGCGCTCGAAGCGATACTGCTTGCCGCGGGAATATGCCAGAAAATCGGTGATGATGTTGTTGAGACGATCGGACTCGCGGGTCACAATCTGCAAGAGGTGGCGCTCCTCTGGATTCAAGGACGGTGCATCTGACAACATGCTGACTGAGCCGGCGATAGAGGTCAGAGGATTGCGAATTTCGTGCGCGATGGCTGCAGCGAGACGGCCTACGGCAGCCAGGCGATCCTGCATGCGCACCTCGCGTTCGAGGCGGCGGATTTCGGTAAGATCGTCGAAGGAATAGACAAAGCCGAGGTCGCCGCGCGCGCTTATGTTGAGGGCAGAGACCATCACGCGGAAAGTTTTGCGAAAGCCATTGACGGCATGGTAGCGGACTTCGGCATCGGCCCGGGCGACTCCAAAGTGGGGCAATGGGTCCTGAAAAAGATCACCCACCGAGCGTCCGCGCAATTCGCCTTCAGAGATTTCGAGCAGTTGCTGAGCGGCTCGATTAACCAGGGTGATGCGGCCATCAAGGCCGGTGGTAATGACCCCTCCGCTCATGGACTGCACAATATTCTCGTGAAGCGCTTGCAGGTTTTCAAGTGCGCCGCTCGCGTCTTTGAGTTGGACATCCACCTGGCGGAGTTTGCTCATGAGCAGGCCGGCCAGATAAGCGATGGCGAAGTAGGCAAAGAGATTGACGAAGATTACAACCTGCAATGCCTTGAGCTTGGGATGCGACGTCGAATACGAGGTGATGACCAGGTAGTAATCGAGTTCGAGAATGGTTCCGAACAGGATGAAGGCGAGGGCTGCGCTCAGATATCCCCAGACCCGGGGCAGCAGCATGCAGGCGACCACGATGACCAGGGGATAAAGGAAATTCAGCGAGCTATCGATGCCTCCAGTGACATGGACAACCAGCGTGACCATGGCCAGATCGGAGAGGACTTGCAGAATGGCCTGCAGCCGGTGTTCGTCCCAGACAGAAATCAGAAAAAGAAAAAACAGCGAGAGCACAAACCACAGCACCATTGTCGTGAGGAAAGGCGCGATGGGCAACGGGCTGGGAGTGAGGCGGATGACGGCGAGTTCGATGGCGAGCAGGACCATCAGGATCAAGATGCGAACCTTCACCAGCCAGGTCAGCCAATTTCGCTCGTCGGAGATGGAATGCATGGGTTAGTTGCCAGCCTCAGCCGTCAGCCTCCAGTCATCCGCCGGCGCAAGAGGTTTAGCTAACGGCTGAAGGCTGATGGCTGTCTTTATCTATCCCGCCAGTTTTCCGATCATGGTGAACAACGGCATATACAGAGAAATAACGATGCCGCCGATGCTGACACCGAGCATGCCGATGATGACTGGCTCCAACATGGCCAGCATATCTTTGGTGGCGGAGTCGACTTCGTCTTCGTAGAAGTCGGCGATCTTCTGCAGCATGGAATCCATGGCGCCAGTAGCTTCGCCAACGCCGATCATCTGCGTAACCATGTTGGGGAAGACGCCGCATTCGCGCAATGGATCGACGATGGTGCGGCCTTCTTCGATCGCCTTGCGCACTTTCATCAAAGCTTCTTCGAGCACAGCATTGCCCGAGGTACGAGCGGTAATGGCCAAGCCTTCAAGAATTGGAACGCCCGAGGTGATGAGCGTGCCCAGGGTTCGCGTGAAACGCGCGACTGCGATCTTACGCAGCAGCACGCCGATGATGGGCAGCTTGAGCAGCATGGCATCAAAAAGATAGCGGCCGCGGGGATGCTTGCGAATCTGTTTGATGCCGTAGACAAGTCCGCCACCAGCCACAAAGAAGAACCACCAGAAATGTCCTACGAAATCACTAAGGCCAATGACGATGCGGGTGGGCAGCGGAAGGGCTACTCCCAAGCCCACAAAGAGGTTGGCGAAGATTGGCACGACCCACTTCAGCAGAGCGGCCACGATCAGCCCGGCGAGGGAGACGACGGCAACTGGATAGATCAGTGCCGACTTTACGGCAGCGCGCAATTTGACAGCCTTTTCCACGTAAATCGCCAGGCGCTGGAGGATGACGTCGAGAATACCGCCGGTTTCACCGGCCTCGATCATGTTGGTCGTCAGATCGTCGAAGATGACCGGAAATCCGCGCATGGCGTTGGCCAGCGTAGAGCCGCCCTCGACAGTGGTCCGGACACCGAGCAGCGTTTTCTGAAAGGCGGGATTCTCCTGGTTGGCGCCGAGAATCTCCAGGCACTGCACCAGCGGGAGGCCCGCGTCAATCATGACGGAGAATTGGCGGAAGAATATCGCAACTTCCTTTACCTTGACCTTGCCACTACCAAAAGTGGGCAGGGAAAATTCCTTGCCTTTCTCCCGGATGGAGCCTGGCGTGATGCGTTCTTTGCGGAGTATCGCTGCGAGTCCGTCTTTGGTGGCGGCGGCACGCTCTCCTTGAATTTTCTCGCCCGAAGCGGTCTTCCCTGAAAACGTAAAAACCGGCATGGTTCACTTCTCCTTATCGCTCTTACTTCTTTGTTTCTTAACTCGTTTTCTTAGCTCAATTTCGTAACTCGTCGCTTCTTAACTCTTGCATCTCGATGTCATCGCTTCGCGGGCGCTGCACCCTTTGCCAGCGGAGTCGAATTGCCACGACTGGTGAGGGTGGCACCTCGTGCGATCATTTCCTGCAATTCATCCTGGTTACTGGAGCGCGACATCGCCATCTCAAGAGTGATCTGCTTCTGCGCATAAGCGGTGGCGAGCGACTGGTTGAAGGTCTGCATGCCATACTTCTCCTGCCCAGATTGCATAGAGGAGTAAATCTGGTGAATTTTGTCTTCACGAATCAGGTTGCGCACGGCGGCGTTCGGTACAAGAATTTCCATGCACATAGCGCGTCCCTTGCCGTCGCCGCGTGGCAGCAGGCTTTGACACATGATGCCTTCGAGCACGAGCGAAAGCTGGGCGCGAATCTGCGATTGCTGGTGTGACGGGAACACGTCGATAACGCGGTTGATGGTGGAAGACGCCGAATTGGTATGCAGCGTCCCAAAGGTAAGGTGCCCGGTTTCAGCGATACGTAACGCCGATTCGATGGTTTCGAGATCGCGCATTTCGCCGATCAGCACCACATCCGGGTCTTCACGAAGAGCGGCCCGCAACGCGTCGGTAAAACTCTTGGTATCCGAGTGCAATTCGCGCTGGTTGACCACACAGTTCTTGTTCATGTGCACGAATTCGATCGGGTCTTCGATGGTGAGGATGTGGTCGTGGCGCTCGGTGTTGATCTTGTCGATCATGGCCGCGAGCGTGGTCGACTTTCCCGAACCGGTTGGTCCCGTGACCAGCACCAGTCCACGCGGCTTGTCGCACATCTGGCTGACGACGGGAGGTAGGCCGAGTTGGTGGAACGATTTGATCTCAAATGGAATCAGACGGAAGACGCAAGCCGTGGCTCCGCGCTGGTTGAAGACGTTAGCGCGGAAACGGGCCAGGCCCTTCAAACCGAACGAGAAGTCGAGCTCGAGGCTTTCTTCGAAACGGTGCTTCTGCGAATCAGTCATTACGCTGTAGGCCAGTTGCTTGGTCTCAGCCGGCGTCAACTGCGGGAGGTCGAGCGGCACCAGATGTCCATGGACACGGATTTGGGGCGGCGAGTTGGTGGTGATGTGAAGATCGCTTCCATTCATCTCCAACATGCGGCGGAGCAGATCACTTAGTGAGAGAGCCATAGTTTTCTTTCTGTTCCTTCTAAAACTTTTCTAGTGGATCGTTTCGCGGGCCACTTCTTCGAGCGTGGTCCAGCCCAGTGCGACCTTGGTCAGCCCGCTGCGACGCAGAGTGATCATGCCGCGTTCAATTGCTTTCTTTTTGAGTTCGAGCGATGAGGCGCCCACCAGAATCAGTTCCCGGATCTCGTCATCCACTTCCATGACTTCATACAAACCCGTACGGCCCTTATATCCAGTCTTATTGCAGGTGGCGCAGCCTTTACCTTTCATGATCTGCACCGTCTTGGCTTCTTCCGGCGTGAAGCCTTCATCGATCAGAGCTTGTGGGGGCATTTCGACGGGCTCGGCGCAATCCTTGCAAACCCGACGGATCAAGCGCTGGGCGCAGATCAAGTGGACCGAGGTCGCCACCATGAAAGGCTCAATGCCCATGTTCATGAGACGCGTGATAGTTTCCGGGGCGCCGTTGGTGTGCAGCGTGGATAAAACAAGGTGTCCGGTGAGCGCAGCCTTGATAGCAATTTCCGCGGTTTCAAAGTCACGGATTTCGCCGACCAGGATGATGTTGGGATCTTGCCGTAGAAAGGAGCGCAGGGCGGCGGCAAAATTCAGGCCGATCTGTTCCTTCATCTGGACCTGATTTACGCCGCCGAGTTGGAACTCGACCGGGTCCTCGGCAGTCATGATGTTGGTGTCGGGCTGGTTGAGCTGTGAGATCGAGGAATAGAGCGTGTTGGTTTTGCCCGATCCGGTTGGCCCCGTAACCAGCACCATGCCGTAAGGCTTCAAAATCGCCTTCTGGAATTTATCGAGTGACACCTGCTCGAAACCGAGCTTGGTCATGTCGAGGCGAAGGTTTTCTTTGTCGAGCAACCGGAGCACGATCTTCTCGCCCCAAAGCGTGGGCAGAGTGGAAACGCGGAAGTCGAGCTGCTTTTTCTTGCCGCCAATTTGCATCTTCAGCATGATGCGGCCGTCTTGTGGGAGGCGCTTTTCGCTGATGTCGAGCTTGGCCATGATCTTGAGGCGCGAAGTGATGGCATCCTTCAATTTCAATGGCGGATTCATGATGAGCTGCAGAACTCCGTCAATACGGAAGCGCACGCGAAATTCTTTTTCGTACGGCTCCATGTGAATGTCGCTGGCGCCGCGCTTCACGGCATCGGTCAGCACCAGATTCACGAGCTTGACGATGGGAGCCTCGTCGGCGGCCTTCTCCAGTTCTTTGAGCTCGAGTTCTTGTTCTTCCGATTGCACTTCGACGTCGGCTGCTTCGCCAGCATCGTTCATTGACTGCATGACCTGCTCAAGCTCTTCTTCTTTCGAAGTGCCGTAGGCTTTGTCGATGCCCTCGATGATGGAACTTTCCGAAGCCACAACCGGCTCGATATTGAATCCCGTCATGAACTTGATATCGTCCATCGCAAACACGTTGGTCGGGTCGACCATAGCGATGGTGAGCGATGCGCCAACGCGGCTGAGCGGCAAAATCTGATAGCGCTTCGCGGTTTCGTACGGAATCAGCTTGACGACGGCCGGGTCGATTTCAAAATAAGAAAGATTGATGGCGGGGACGCCATACTGGCGCGAGAGGAAGTTAGTGACATCTTCATCCGAAAGAAAGCCCAACTTCACCAGCGCGGAGGCGAGCCGGGTGTGAGATTCTTTCTGGAGCTTAGTTGCTTGCTCCAACTGCTCTGTGGTGATGACCTTTTCCTTGACGAGCAGGTCACCGAGCCGCTGAGACATATCTCTCCTGTATTCCCGCGACGTCCGGGGTCAGTGCGAAGCCGCTGATTTCGGGGGATCAGCTGGCCTGCTTTCGCACTGACACAAATTGTCAACCCAATGGGAATTCCGAAAAAGTAACTTAGGTACTTGTACCTCGCGAGAGGCATTGTTTTCGCGGGTGTTGGCGGCATTTTCTGCCAGAAACACCGCGTATTGGACCGGTCGCTCTCCGGCAGACCATGTTCTTCGGTGCGAGGATGTAGGTATCTGACGGTGCCTTAGTTATTCACTAAAAGTCGCGATGAGCGGAATGATGAGCGAAACTGGCAAGTTACCCAGAGCCGGTTTGACACTAAGTTTCTAAAGCGGACGGAGGCCTCGCTTGTTCCCGCTCGTATCATTTGTCGGATAGGCCGGGCGGGGACGTCGGGCGCTCACTAACCAGAAAAAAGCCCCGCATTTCTGCGGGGCTAGTTTGAAGCGAACCAGGTTTAGTTTTTTGGAGCCTTGCCGGTGCCCGACAGCGCTGTAGTCTGTGGGCTACCGACGGCGCTATCCGACACGCTTAACGTTCCCGTCGTCACTCCAACAGCGGTCGGAGTGAATACGACGCTGATGGTGCAGGTGGCAGAGGAGGTTAATTGTGTCTGGCAAGTCGTCGAGGAAACGCTAAAGTTTCCAGTGGTCGAGATTGCGATGTTTTTAAGGATAACGCTCTGGTAGTTGTGAAGCGTAACCACCTTCGCTGCACTGGTTGTCCCGACTGTGGTTGACGGGAATGTTTCAGTCGCAGGGGTTAGCGCCGCCTGTACTTTACCGGTACCGGACAAGCTCACCGTCTGCGGGCTGTTGGAAGCGTTATCGGAGATAGAGAGCGTCCCCGTCAGAGCTCCAGCCGCCGTCGGAGCAAAAACGACACCGATTTGGCAGGTTTTTCCCGCAGCCAATGTCGCGCCGCAAGGTGTCTTGCCGGTCGCGGTCTTGGTTGCGAAATTAGCGCTGGTCGTGATGCCGGAAATAACGAGAGTTACGCTTCCAGCATTCGTGAGTGTGACATTCTTCGCCGCGCTCGTCGCGCCTATGATGGTGCTGCTAAATGCGAGAGAGGTCGGCGAAACAGAAACACCGGTGGCAAGCGGGTTAACAGTGACGGCCAACGACGTCTCACCCGTCAAGCTGCCCGAAACGCCGCTGATGGTCGCGTAGAACGTTCCAGTAGCGGCAGAAGCGCTGGCTGTCAACGTCAACGTGCTAGTGGAAGCTGTGGGATTCGGACTGAACGCTCCCGTCACGCCACTCGGCAGACCGGAAATGGACAGTGTGACGTTGCCGCTGAAACCGCCGCCGTCAGTAACCGTGATGGTGGTGGTGGCGGTGCCGCCCTGCGCGAGCCCAATGTTTCCCGGCGAGGCTCCGAGCGAGAAGCCCGGACCCTCGGGTCCGGTCAGCGCGTTAATCAGGTTAGCCCCGTTCGGACTGCCCCAACCGGTCGCCAAGTCGTAGCCGACTGTAGTGGGAAGGCCGTTGCTGCCGCTGACGATGTCATGGAAATCATTGTCATAGCCAGAGCCGATACCCAGGTTATAGACAGCTGGGTTGATGAATCCGACCGGCGCAACGCCGTTGGTGGCACCTTGTTCATTCGCTAGCGCAATGTAACCGGCCCACATGGGTGTGGCGAAACTGGTTCCACCGTAGTCGTTGGCAGTACAACCGCCTAGACCGGATTGGTCGGCGCAAACGTAGAAAGTGAAATTCGCGTTGGCCGAGATGTCCGGAACGTCCCTGTAAGTCTCGGATCCCTTGTTGGCCGCAGTGATGACACCGGGGAGTTGCTGCCAGGAGGGAATATTAACGTTGTTCCCCCAGCCGCCGCCGCCGTCAACCCAAGCGGTTTCTGAAGCCCACGCGCCGCCCGCTCCCGTTGTCTCTAAGTCTGTTCCGCCGACCGACACAGCATATGCGGAATTCGAAGGCCATAGAGCAGAACCCTCGTAGAATCCACCGTCGCCGGAGGCAGTCAAATAGGTTTGACCCTGCGACGCCATTTTCTGGAAATAAGGGTCATCGGTGCCGGGAGATGGGTTCCAGGTCCATGAAGCGCTCAATTGTAGAGGGAGCGGAGTGTCCGTAGACATGGCGCCCAAAAGGGCGGTGTCACTGGATCCTACGTAGACGTAAATGGTAGCCAAGTTCGGGGCCATGCCAGCTGCCTGCGTGATGTCAAGGGTTTGTTCCGTATCATCGCAGCCGTTCGACTCCTGGCAGAGGATGGGAGTTCCGTCCGTGGAAATACCGACGATGGGGACATTGAGGGTTTGATTAGCACCCTCGTAGTAGGTATTCACGTCGACGATGTCGAATCCGGCATACTCCAACAGTCCGACATTTTGACCGGAGCCGTTGAGAGGTCCGTTCCCGTAGTAGGCTGCGCGCATGTCGCTGCCGCAGAAGGACTGCTCAGGACAAGATCCCGTGGTAGCCTGGGACTTTGCCTGCGACTGTGGTCTACGCACTAGAGCGGGACGGGGAATTGAATAGTTGTCCAAGCCCGTGATGTGCCAGAGCTGGAACGGCAGATCGACCGTGGGCTCACGATCGGGAGCAAAGAAGGTGCGGTTTTCCGTGGGGTGCTGATAAACGCCCAGGCTCACATGAAAGGCTTTCTCGACATTAGCTACCGTGCCCTTGAGCTGGATGTCGAAAGCATCACGCGAAGCGTGCGTCACTTTAAAGCCGTTCGCTTTCGCGAAAGCAATGACGGCGTCATAGTCTTTTTGGCTCGGGCCAAAGCGCTCGGTAAATTGTTGTGGCGTCACGTAGTGACGATAGGAGGGGCTGGAAGGATCGGAAACTTCTTGCACAAAACTCTTCAACTCCGCCGGATGGCTCAAGGCCATCACGATGTCGAAGTGCATGGTCTGGGTCGCGGGAAGCTGCCCAACTAGTGGAGCTTTCCCATTGAGAGTTGCTTCACGCACATGAGACGTCAACAGGGTTTGCGACTGCGCCTGGCATAGGACACTCAAGCCCGACACCAGCACGACGGAGAGCAAGAATACGCTTAATCTTCGAATCACGGTTTCTCCTTTAAGGTACCAACACTCCTGGAAGATCCTCCTGGTGCATAGCACGGCACCAGAACCTACGTTCTGAAGCTGGTAAACATTGATGGTTGAAACACTCAGAACCCTCGAAAGGGGCAGGCGAGGGAACTTTCTATCGGGCCGAAGTATATACCCGGTTTCGCGCGAACAACAATGAAAATGTGTGCCCGACAATGATTCATTTGACCTAGGAGAATCCTGTTATCCATGAATGCAACTTGTGTGCAACTTATGTGCAACAGCCAGACAAAAACGCGAGGGGCAGGCCACAGAACCGTACGCCTGAGAGATTTGGCGCAGAACATTTTAGTGCAGAAGTGGGGGCCCCTGCCAGGGACCGCGCTCCCGCTCGAGTTTCGCAGCGACTGCCAGCACGGTTTCCTCATCCCATGGCCGACCCACGATCTGCACACCGATCGGAAGGCCCTCGTCTGAGTAGCTCACTGGAACAACGACAGCAGGAAATCCTAACAAATTAAACCACTCGCAGTAGCTCCAGGCATCAAGATACTTCACCGTCTTCCCTTCTACCCTCCACTCGCGTTCGCCATGACGAAACGCCGGAATCGCCGCGGTCGGACAAATCAGCACGGGATATCTCCGCATCTGCAGCAGAATTTTCTCGCGAACGGCATCGCGTCCCAGCCAGGCCGCAAGCAGTGACTCGCCGGTGTGCGCGCGTTCGGCCTTAGTCCAGGCGCGAAACTCCCTCAGAATCGGACTCAGTTCAGACTCCCGGCCATTTAATTCAGGCCCCAGAATCATTCCGCCCGCTGTACCGAAAAATTCCCACCACCGCTGACGCGCCTCTTCGAGTCCCTCGGGGCGAAATGACTCGACACGAAATCCGCAGCTTGATAAAAGCGATGCCGCAAGCTTCACTGCCGAGCGTGTTTCGCCTGTCACCGGAGTTCGGCCATCATCTTCAAAGCAACCAATACTAGAGGCACGGATTTTCGCGTCGTTGACCTTACGCACGTCCACCGGCGCGGCGCTCGGATCCCCATCGTCCCAACCCACCATCACCTCAAATAGCGTTTGCACATCTTTAATAGTGCGAGCCATCGGCCCCACAACTCCAATCAGCGCAAACGGGCCGCCAGCCTTCGGATAATGACCGGTCGAGGGAATACGTCCGGGCGTAGGCTTCAATCCGCAGATTCCGCAGAAGTGCGCAGGCTCGCGAATGGAGCCGCCGCCGTCGCTGCCCACGCCACCAGCGGAAAGTCCGGCGGCGATCGCGGCTGCTTCTCCACCACTCGATCCTCCTGCTGTGCGGGTCAGATCCCACGGATTGTTAGTGCGCCCATATAAAAGGTTGTCGGTCTCCCACGCCATAAGCAATTCGGGAGCATTAGTGACGCCCAGAATCACAGCTCCTGCATCGCGCAGACGCGTTACCAACGGCGCATCTTCAGTGGCGAGGCGTCCCGCTCGCAGGCGCGTACCGGCTTCGCAGCGGTGTCCGGCGACATCGATCGAAGACTTGATGGAGAGTGGAACACCGTGAAGCGGGCCGATTTCATCTCCGCGGAGAATTGTTTTTTCTGCTTCGCGAGCTTGCGCTAGTACGGCTTCTGGCCGGCAATCGACGAATGCGTTCAGCTTCGGGTTCAGGCGCTCGATGCGATCGAGGTGAATGCGGGCTACTTCTACAGGCGAGAGTTCTTTGCGACAGATTTGGGCGGCGATCTCGCTGGCGGATGGAAGATGGGGTGTTGGGGGCATCAGGCGCTGAGAACGACGCAACGCAATTCAGCATACCAGTACAGGAGTTTCCTGTCGGGAACCTATTGCGCATCGTCGTGAGCGAGCGCTATGAAAGCGAGTTTGGAGGCGAATCACGCAAAAAAGGCGGGCCATATTTCAGACCCGCCAGATGGCTAAAGGTAACGCATTTAAATGGTAACGGCAGCAGTAAGAGCAGTTGTCGCGCCGTTTGCTGGCACTTTCGTGGTGTCAAGCGGAGAGAGTCCTGTGGTGCGATTGGTGACTGCGGATTTGACACTTCCGAACACAGCGTAGCTAATCGTCATGCTGTCACTGGATTGAGTTGCGAGGGCCCACGAATAGGGTATCGTCAGCGTGCAAGTTCTTGTCGCTCCGCTTCCAGTGGCGGCCGCTGTGGCACCCTCATTATAGCCGCGCAAGCCGGCCTCAACATTATCAAGCACAGAAACCGAGGCGGAGCAGGAGAAGGTAGTGAGTGTGGTGGACTTCACCGTGATTGTGAGGGTCACGGTTATTGTCCCTCCATAGGTGGTTAGGGCAGCTGGCTCCGGACCTTCGCCCGCCAAAGGGGCTGGGCGAAACGCGCCAGTGTGAGGATCCAGGTATCCCAGAATCCCAGACTTGGACGAATCATTGGCCGATTGACCCCAAACGGCTGGCGCGATCATGATGCAGCATATGCAAATCAGAAACAGCTTTGTGATTTTCATTTCATCTCCTTTTCACGAATTTGTGACGAGCTGGTACTACTAGGGTTGTTAAATTCAGGGAAAGGGAAATGGGCGGGGAAGGTCCCAGTTTTTCGGGAGAATTTTAGCACAATACGTGGCTGTCTTGGACGCCGCGATTTCAGCTTTGCCGCCACTGAAGTCGTGGGCATAGCCTGTAAAGCTCTCGTACTTCCTCTATCGCTCGCGTTAGATCGCTACCTTAAACAAAGGCCCTACCCTCCGCTCATTTTCCAGTACAGTAGGAAAGTTACAACACCACCACTGGTGACAATGAGGGCCAGTTTTAGCGTGAAGATCAGGTTATTAACATGTCTTTTTCTCATGACAGTTTTTCTGGCTATGCCCGCTCCGGCCGGATCGCACAGCCATCCTGCCAAACAGGAGATTCCGGCAGACCCCGGCTATGTGTTTGCGCTAGCCGCAGCCAGCCATTTTCTGCACGCGTGGCAAACAGGAGACATGGAAAACGGCATGGTCCTGCTCGGCGACGGCATTCGGCAGACGCAGAACGCTGACAAACTGGAGCAGTTCTTTTCAACCGGAACTGAACGAGCCTTCGAGATCACGCGCGGCCACGGACACTCCGGGCTCTACAGTTTTCCGGTAGTCCTGGTCACGCTTCGAGGTTCCCATGTTGCGCGTAAAACTTCTGAAATAACGTTGGTCGAGACTGGCAAGAACGATTGGGTGGTAGATAAACTTCCTTAGGAGCTGGCCGATGACGAAGCAACCAACGAGGCTGGTGTTCCTATGTGCATTACTTGGTTTCGGCATGCAGGCGAAAGCATGGTCTGCGGATGATAGGGTCTGCACAAAGCACATTCTTGCTCCCGGCTATCCGAGGCTGGCATGGCAGGCGCAGGTTACGGGGACGGTCGACGTCGAGGTCGCCGCAGATGGAAGCGTCCGCTCCGCAGTCGGTTCGGGCGCCCTCAACCTGCTGAATCACGCCGCCGAGGAAAACGTTCGCCAGTGGATCTTTTGTTCTACTGCGGAAGGCTTCAAGCAAAAGGTAGCTTACGTATGTCGCTTGGAGGGCCGGAGAGAAGACGAGCAGCCTCCGCCTACGGTGGTCTCGTTTGATCTGCCTGATCGAGTCGAAGTTGTCTCTCACCCGCCCGCACCACATGGCTATTGATCCTTATTGCAGGAGTTGCATTTGTGAAGCGTATTCATAAAGTTGCCATCCTCGGCGCGGGAACGATGGGCGCCCGTATTGCCGCGCATTTCGCTAACGCGGGAGTGCCTGCGCTACTGCTCGATGTCGTTCCTCCTGATGCTGACGGCCCGGCACGCAACAAAATCGCGGCTGCCGGACTCGAGGGGGCGAAAAAATCGAAGCCCGCAGCGTTTTTTGACGCGTCACCTTCACGCTTGGTCACAGTGGGAAATTTCGACGACGACCTGAAGCGGCTGGCCGAAGTGGACTGGATCATCGAGGCCATCGTTGAAAACCTGGAGATCAAGCGGGCGCTATTGAAGAAGGTGGAGGCGATCCGCAAGCCTGGCACCATCGTCACGACCAACACCAGTGGACTGCCAGTGGCGAAGATCACCGAGGGATTTTCCGAAGATTTTCGACGCTCGTGGTTCGGCACACACTTTTTTAATCCTCCCCGATATATGCGGCTGCTGGAGCTGATTCCTACTCCGGAGGCGGACCCGGCATTGATCGAGTCAGTCACGAATTTTTGCGACTTGCAGCTGGGCAAGGGCGTGGTTCGGGCGAAAGATACTCCCAACTTCATCGGTAATCGCATCGGAACATTCTCCGTGCTCAACGTGATGCGGCTGATGCAGGAAATGGATCTGAGCATCGAAGAGATCGACGCTCTCACTGGACAAGCCGTAGGCTGGCCACGCTCGGCTACCTTCCGAACGATTGATCTAGTGGGGCTCGACATCCTCGGGCACGTGGTTTCGAACATGACGCAGAATGTGCGCGACGAACGCAGCGAATTGCAGATTCCCGTGTTCTTTAGCCAGATGCTCGAGCGCAAATGGCTCGGCGACAAGACTAAGGGAGGCTTCTACAAGAAGGCCAAGAGCGGCGACGGCGCTCCGGCTAACAAAGAAGATGAGCGTCTAGCGCTTGATTGGAAAACTTTGGAATATCACCCGCGGCAGAAGCCGAAATTCGCGGCGCTCGATATGGCTAAGAATGTCGATGACACGGGAGGGCGAGTGCGAATGTTGCTCGGCCTCGACGGAGGCGCAGCGCAGAAGCCCGACAAGGCTGCCACTTTCTTGTGGTCGGCACTCTCCGAGTTGTGGACCTATTCCGCCAATCGCATTCCCGAAATTTCTGACTCCGTAGTGGAGATCGACCGCGCCATGCGGCTCGGCTTCAACTGGGAACTCGGCCCGTTTGAACTTTGGGATGCGGCGGGCGTGGAGGTAACTGTTGCTCGCATGAAAAAAGAAGGGCATCCAGTCGCGGCAAACGTAGAAAAGTTGTTCGCCTCAGGACAGAAATCCTGGTACGCCGATGATCCTAAGACGCCATCGGGTCACGCATATTTCGATCTTGCGAGTGGAAATCTTAAGCCAGTTGAAGTTCCTGAAGGGGTCTGGTCGGTTGAAGTTGCCGAGAAATCCAACGGCGTGGTCAAGAAAAATTCGGGAGCTTCGCTGATTGACTTGGGCGATGGCGTCGGCTGCGTGCAGTTCCACTCCAAGATGAACGCGCTCGGATCCGACATAATTTCGCTGATCCTACAGACGCTGAAACCCGGTGGCGCGGGTGACAGTTTCGACGCCTTCGTCCTCACCAACGACGCGCAGAATTTTTCCGTCGGCGCGAACCTTATGTTGCTGCTCATGTCGATCCAGGAAGAAGAGTGGGACGACGTGGACCTCGCTATCCGACAATTTCAGGGTATGACGCAGGCCATCAAATTTTCGCCCAAGCCGGTGGTGATCGCGCCCTTCGGACTTGCGCTTGGAGGCGGATGCG
>Ga0209169_10000303_pt1 | contig 29677 bp, 27 predicted proteins | sample HubBroMetageWRM4_FD_188346 | JGI IMG/M metagenome (GOLD analysis project Ga0209169, IMG submission 188346) | Warmed soil microbial communities from the Hubbard Brook experimental Forest, New Hampshire - Hubbard Brook CCASE Soil Metagenome WRM 4... | ecosystem: Environmental > Terrestrial > Soil...
AACTTGACGGCACGAGTGAACTCGTGCCCTTCCCAAAGCGGCGCGAAATCGGAGTTTCCAGCCCGCTCTAAAGCGATACCCTGATACGAAGCGCGAGTTTTTCAGCGAACTGTGAGGCCACGCGGAGACGTCGGGCGCGCAATCGGATGCCGGCCTACTCCGGCTCAGCCACAAACCGATAACCCACTCCACGCACCGTCTGCAAATGCTTGGGATGGGATGGGTCTTCTTCTATGTAGCGGCGTAGCCGCACCACAAAATTATCGATCGCGCGGGTATCGGTATCTTCGTGCAATCCCCAGACATCTTCTAAGATTGCCTTGCGCGAAACCACGCGGCCTTCGCTACGGACGAGGTAGCGCAGAAGTTCCGCCTCCATGACCGTCAAATGGATCGTATTTCCCAGCGTGCGTAGTTCCAGCTCCGCGAAGTCAATTGACTTGCCGCCAAAACTAAATACGTCACGACTCGCTTCCTCTTCGCCCGTCCGCTGCGGAAGCGCAATCTCTCGCTCGGCAACAGAATCCTCAGCGCCAGAGTCTGTCTCCGCGACGTCCGTGTCTTTCATCCAGACGCTGCGCCGGAGCAAGCTTTCCAGACGCGCAATGAGAATTGCCAGCTCAAACGGCTTGGGCAGATAGTCATCCGCTCCCGAAGCGAATCCCTGGAGCACATCTTCTGCCCGACCGCGCGCCGTCAGCATCAGAATCGGCACGTAATTCTTCTTCTCTCGCAGCAATGCCGCAACATCGAATCCACTCTTCCCCGGCAGCATCACGTCCAACACCACCACATCGAAGCGCTCTTTTTTTTCGACCAGCCGATCCAGCGCCGTCTCGCCGTCTGCTGCGACTTCTACCGCGTGTCCTTCGGCTTGCAGATTGAAGCGCAAGCCATCCGCCAGATGGGCCTCATCCTCCACCACAAGAACGCGGCTCATGCCACTCTCCGCCGCAATTCCAGAGTCACCGTGGTTCCCTTGCCTGCGCCTGCGCTCTGGGCAAACACGCGCCCACCATGCTTCTTTGCAATCGAGCGCACGATAAACAAACCTAGCCCCGTGCCTTTTACCTGGGCCAGCGAGCGCTGCGTTACCCGATAAAACCGCTTGAAGATGCGTTTCAATTCTTCCTCAGGAATTCCCACTCCGCGATCACGCACCCGCAGCAGCAACCGCTCCTCATCGGGAGCGTCCAACTCCACCGAAATGTGCACTCCATCCGGCGAGTACTTCACCGCATTGTCCAGTAGATTTGAAACTGCTGTCCGCAACTCCTCGGGATCGCCCAGCACGCGCGCGCCGTTGCCGTTCTGCGCAGCTGGGGATAAAGATTCGTGGTATTCGAGATCGCCCGGCTGCAAATGATGGCGCGACCGCGCCAGCTCGATGCATTCCAGCACCAGGGCGTTGAATTCCACCGGCATCCGCAGCGCACGGCTTTTCTTCTGCGCCGCCTCGCCAGCTTTCAATACCTGTTCCACCGTGTGCAGAAGGCGATCGGTATCGAGCAGCATCAACTCGTAGAACTGACGCCGCTGCGCCGGTTCGACCTCGCGCCGTTGCAAAGTTTGCAGATAAAGGCGAATGGACGCGATGGGAGTCTTCAACTCATGAGTGACGGCGTTGATAAAGCTGTCATGCTGCTCGTTGCGGCGAATTTCGCGGATCAGAAAGATTGTATTGAGGACTAGCCCAGCCGCGATGGCGCCAAAGAAAATGACACCGAGAAAAACTCTGATGCCCTCGCGCCAGTTGAGGATAATCCAGCCGCTGCCAACCGCAACCGCCAGCCCCGCCAGGCAAACTCCCAGGGTGAGGAAAAAATAAATCGCCTTTTGGCGGCTGATGATGCGCACAGGGAGATTGTAAAGGGCTAGGGGGAAGGTGTCAGGTGGAAGGTCTTAGGTGTCAGGAAGGCTCCCAAGGTTTTGAGCGAGGATCTTTCGTCACCTATCTCTAGGGATGCCTCAAGGAATGATAGTACGGGGGCTATCGGTAGATGATGTTTTGACGAATCAGCCTTGTCATGATTCGAGGGCTTCCATCGGCAGGTGTGAACCAACGCCGTCGTTCGGTCCAATTGCCATGGTCGTCGTAGATTATTTCCCACTCAACACTTCCGGGACGGCTGCTAGATTTGTGTGTGTTGGGATCAACGAACAACTCAGACCCAGTTACCTCCTTACCCGAATCGTCGAGCACTCCGAATTTCGTGGGTATTCCATCACGGTCGAAGGTAAAGCGCGTGTGCAAAGTCAGCTTGCCATTGGTATCGTAAAATTCCTGCTCACCAATACGTTTTTCGTCGTTGTACCGCACGATTAGCTTGCCGGGAATGGGCGAGGCATCATCGCCACTCCCAAACTTGAAGGGATCGGTATTCTGCTCAACCACCCGACCCTTCTCGTCGTACTTGAAGGTCACGTGATACCAGAGCTTCAGGGGGCCCTCGTTCCTATCGGAGACCTTGAGGTCGACCACGCGATTGGAGACATCCACAACCTGGACTTGCTCGTATATCTTGCGCCTTTGTTCGTCGAGGGTGCTTTCATCAATGCTGTTCCCACTGTACGTGACTTCGGTGAAGCTGAATGGCCACTCCGCTCCTGATTGCCGGTACTCGCAGCCAAGGAGTCTTCCGTTGGAATCGTATTTGAAGTTCAGATAATGATTGCGTTCCTCTTTATCCTGGCCCGCTCGGTATTCTGAGAGTTGGCCGTGCCCGTCGTAAGTCCATCGTGCCCAGTCTTTCCGGCCAGAGGTCTTGGCGTCTGTCCGGCGATGTTCGACAGTTTGCGATTGGAGCTTTCCTTCCAGAAAAGCATTCGTTACCGTCGACGAGCCCAGTGAGTCCTCGTCGATGCGCTCAATCATGTGCCCTCGATCATCAAATTTCATTGTCGTGGTCGTGTGGTGCGGATTCGGACTTTGGTTAGGTGATTGGATTCGCTCACGCCGGACCTCGGCGACGGGGCCCTTGAAATTCGCCGTATCTGCATATTGCAACCCTCCCTGCATAATCACAGTCATCTGCGAAAAGATCGGAGGGTTTTTCGGAGGGCCGGGGAGTTCAGCGATGGCTTTGGCCTCTGGCGGCGTGGACATTTGGGCTGCTGCGAAACTGCCGAGAAATGCGAGGGCAACACGTCGTAGCAGCAAGCATCGTCTCATTCGGGCTTTCATGTTACGACGAGATCAGCGATCACACAATTCAGAATAACTGTTGTTACTGGGCGATTACGCCGAAAAGGCTCCCGGCACCGACCGCCGTGGCCGATTCGAGAGCCTTTCCTGACACCTAAAACCTGAGACCTGGCCTTAGTCGTTCCCCGCTGCCGCCGCCATCACTGCAGCCGCCTTCACATCCCGAGTGAGGGCGGGCTTTGGTGGAAGCTTTTCAATGTCAACCTTATATACATGTCGCGCTAAGCCTAATTTTTTTAGCGCCCAGATGCCGTACCAGTTCATGTCGATCTCATACCACTTCAATCCGTGACGCGCCGAAACCGGATGCGCGTGATGATTGTTGTGCCAGCCCTCGCCAAAGGTCAGAATGGCGACGAGAAAATTGTTGGTTGAAAGGTCTTTGGTAGCGAAGCGCCGCGTTCCCCAGAAGTGCGTGACTGAATTCACCATCCAGGTCGCGTGCAGCCCGACAACTACGCGGGCAAATACTCCCCAGAGCAGCCAGGGCAATCCGCCTATCGCAAACAGGATCACGCCCAGAATGACGTTTGAGGTCCAGTGATACTTGGTCAGCCAGACCTGAACTTTGTCCTTGGTGAGATCGGGGACGTAGCGGGCCAGGGTCGTGGTGTCGTGATGCATCGACTTGCCAGACAATATCCATCCCATGTGCGACCACCATTTGCCATCGTTCGGCGAATGCGGATCGCCATCCTCGTCCGAAAACTGATGATGAATGCGATGCGTGGCCACCCAGAAAATCGGTCCGCCTTCTAGCGCCAGCGTCGCGCACCAGGTCAGAAAATATTCCACCCACTTCGGAGTCTTATATCCGCGATGCGTCAGCAGCCGGTGATAGGCCATTCCGATACCGAGGCTGCCTGATACCCACCATAAAAAAATAGCTACGAAAAATGCCGGCCAAGTAAAGAAGAATAATGCCGCAATTGCGCCCACATGAAAAAGGCCCATGGCGATTGCCGTGCCCCAGTTAAATCCGTCGCGGCTCGCCCGTTCGCGACGATTCGTGCCCTCGCCTGTGTCTCTCATCTCCTGGCTGGCTGCTTCGCTGATTGTTTCGCGCATGGTCTCGCTCATCTTCTTCTCTTTTCTGGTTCTATTCTGGTTCTATTTCTGCTGCTTTGCTGTCCAAGGTTTGTATTGGAGGTCTATTGAGACAATAGCAAGATTATGTGCACATCTTTGTAATACTTCTGTAATCCTCGCTGGATAAAGGGGTTACGAGCGTAACGCGGCGCTGAAAAGACTTCTGTCAGTGGAGAGGAAATAGTGTTCGAGGTTGGGGTCGAGCTGCGCTCGACTTGGGCCCTTCGATTTCGCTCAGGGCAGGCTCGCGGGCGCCCGTCCCCACACTAGCGTCTCGCAGTACTCTGACTCGGTAGGTTCCCGCGTCGCAATTTTCCCGTGCATGTTTCCGCATGGCGGAGTATTGTTGGGCGTTTCGCGTACTCCCGAACAGGAGGTGTGCGTTGAAAAGTAAGCTTCTCCTTCTCACATTGCTCTGCCTCGCATTCGCGCTATGGGCGCAGGCACCGCAGACGCCGAAAGATCAGGCTCCTCCGAAAGCAGCGGAATACAAAATTCCTCCCGAAGCCGCCGCTAAGGTAAATCCGGTCAAGCCGACGGGCGAGTCGCTCGCCAAAGGCAAGAAAATGTATGGCATCGATTGCGCCTTGTGTCATGGAGACAAGGGAGACGGCAAAGGCGACCTGGGTGCGGACTACAAAAACATCCCGGACTTCACCAATTCTGATGCCTTGAAAAACCGCACCGACGGCGAACTTTTTTACGTCACACGGAATGGCAAGGGCGATATGCCTCCCGAAGACAATCGCGCCAAGGATGACGACATCTGGAACATGGTGAATTACGTGCGCGCCTTCGCCAAGAAATAGAAAGTAGCGAAATTTGGCGTCGGTGGCGAGCCCACGAGTTGAGGTGGTGCCGACAACTGCCGAGCGTTGCTCGGCTTGGACCCTTCGACTTCGCTCAGGGCAGACTCGCGAGACGCCCGTCCCCACACGAGCGTCTCTCCACTCTATTTCGCAGCAGCTTTTACCTCCACTCCAGCCCATTTTTCGAGCAGAGTAAGTGTCGAAGCATAGTCCAGATCGGCCTGGCCTTCTTCGGCGGCCACGTCGTATACCTCTTCTACGGCTTCCAGTCCTGGTAGCCGCACCCTCGCTTCTTTTGCGGCATCGAGCGCCAGGCGAATATCTTTCAGCATCAGGCGTAGCGGGAAATTCGGCGAGAAGTCGCGTTTTAAAATAAATGGAGCTTTGTAGTCCACTACTCCCGACCGCACCATCGAAGCTTGCACCAGCGGCAGCAATTTCTCTACATCCACGCCCAGCTTCGCGGCCAGCGTCAGCGCTTCGGCAAAACCTTCGTAGATGAGGGCAATCTGCAGGTTCATGACCAGCTTCGTGGCCTGTCCCTTGCTTGTCTCGCCCATGTGGAATATCTGCTTCCCCATTGCCTGAAACAGCGGCTGCAGACGCGCCAGCACAGCATCGTCGCCGCCCACCATGAAAATGAGCTGGCCCGATTCTGCGGCAATTTTGGAGCCCGTCATCGGAGCGTCCGCGTAATCCACGCCCCGCGTTTTCACGCGCGCCGCAAAGCGTAACGTCGCAGAGGGCGAAATTGTGCTCGAGTCGGCAATAATCATGCCCGCCGTCAGAACCTGCTCCACGCCGTCGGGCGCGAACAGCACCTGCTCGACCGCCTTCGTGTCGGAGACGCACATCCAAACCACTTCCACGCCCTTGGCAGCATCCGCCGGAGAAGCGGCGCTGCGCGCGCCTTCCACGGCCTTGCCGCCACTTCGGTTCCACACGGCCACTTCGTGTCCGGCTTTGACCAGATTCGCGGCCATCGACCGTCCCATAATTCCCAAACCTAAAAAAGCGACGCGCATGGCGTTAGTTCCTCCAAGAAAGTTTCGAGTTACAGGTTCGCATCAAGAAATTTGCGGCATGAGTTTCGTATCCGGTTATCGCTATTCTCGCTGAGGAAAAAACTGTTCTTCCCGGAGCGAAAAGTGTGACGGCAGCGGCTAAAGCCGCATCAAAAGCAGGCTCGGATATCGCAGCGGTAAACCGCTGCGCCACCCAAAATCAACCGCAACACCGAGTTTTTAAGCAAACTGCAAAGCTGCAATGAAAATACGATGCTTGGGGCACGGCTGAAGCTGCGCCTCTTCAAAGCCGATTCAAACCGCACCAATACTAAACTTTGGATTAGATATGACCAGCAAAGTGACGGTCAAGACAAAGACAATCTTTTTACACTGGACAAACGAGTAACCAAAGTGCGACAAACTCGGCATCCACGCGTCGATCTCAGGTCGTCAGCATCTAACCTGACTAGAGATTTGGCTGGAGACTTGTGCAAACAAGGCCGATAATATCTCTGTAGCTTGGTCGAGTTGTTAATTATTGTTGCCAATTAGTAATGTTAAAGTCCTCACTGAAAAATCCGGCCCTTCGTAAACGAGCTGGCGAGTTCACGCGGCTGGTGCGGCATTCCGTGGTCACTCCGCGCACCGGCCAGACCCACAAAGCGAAACTGGCTTCGAACGGCGAGCTCGGCGTCACCTTCATCGGACACTCTAGTTTCTTCCTCCAAATCGGAGGCCGAAACGTGGTCATTGATCCCAACTTCGCGCGCTGGCTCTTTGTTTTAAAACGCCTGCGCCAACCGGGATTGAATCTGCGCGAACTGCCTCCGATGGATGTCGTCCTCGTTACCCACGCGCACTTCGATCACCTGCACCGCCAGTCGCTGCGCACTATTGCGCGCCAGACTCGCCGCCAGACTGGAACCGCGCCTACGCTCGTCGTCCCCCATCATTTATTCGATCTCGTCTCTGATCTGGGCTATGAACAAATCGTTGAACTGGAGTGGTGGAACACTTATCGCCATGGCACGCTCGACATTACTCACGTCCCGTCGCGGCACTGGGGAGCGCGCATCTTGAAAGATTCGCATCGTGGTTATGGAGGCTACGTGCTGCGCAGCGGCAAACACTCCGTCTACCATGCCGGAGACACCGCTTACTTTGCGGGCTTCCGCGAAATCGGACGCCGCCTCTCGCCGCAACTGGCGCTGCTTCCCATTGGAGCCTACAATCCAGAGCAATTCCGCAACGTCCACACCAGTCCGGCCGACGCTACCCGCGCCTTTCTCGATCTCAAAGCCCGTTGGATGGTGCCCATGCACTACGGAACCTTCCGCCTCTCGCACGAGCCGATCGAAGAGCCTCTGCAATTGCTGGAGCGCGAAGCGGTGAAAGCCGGGGTGAAAGATAAAGTGGTCGTGCTTGAAGAAGGCATCACCCGATTCTTCTGAAGCATCTTCGTAACTGGGCATCTAGAGAACGCCTTGCAGGGTTTGGGATTGCGCTGGCGGGTATGGGGTCCCTTCGACTTCGCGAGAGCTCCACTTCGTGGAGCTCTTGCTGCGCTCAGGATGACAGTTCATTGGAAATATTGGCAGAATGAATTGGGAGTATGCTTCAGTGATGGTCGAACTTCCTGAGAGCAAGAAGATGGACAAGAAGGAAATCAACTCCCCAAAACTAACCGAGCATTTTCTCTTCTGGCTTTGCGGCATCGCAGGGTTGCTGCTGGTGGCGCTGTTTGCTCACTTTGTCTACCACGTCTTTTAAGGCAAATATCTGCGGTACTGATACGAGGCGATGACAAAAGACGCGGCCTATTGGATTCAGAAACTAGAACTGCAACCGCATCCCGAGGGTGGCTTCTACCGCCAGACCTACCGCGCCGATCTGTTCTTATCGAAAGATGCGCTCCCGGGTTTTAAGGGTCCTCGTCCAGCAGCGACAGCAATTTACTTCTTGCTGGACAACAAGAATTTCTCAGCCTTTCATCGGCTGCAATCCGATGAGCTTTGGCACTTCTACCTGGGAGCATCGCTGGTTGTTCATGTAATCGAAGCCAATGGTGTCTATTTCAAGATTCAACTAGGAAGCGATCCTGAAGGCGGCGAAGTATTGCAAGCCGTCGTGAAAGCCGGATGCTGGTTCGCCTCAGAAGTTAGGGATGGCGAGTCATTCGCGCTCGTGGGCTGCACTGTCGCTCCCGGTTTCGACTTCGAGGACTTTGAGCTGGCCAATAGGCAGGAATTAGTGCGGAGTTACCCAGAATATCGCGAAGTCATTCATAGGTTGACCCGTAAGTAGTCGATAGCCAGTTCCCACGATGCTTCCACAGATCCGCTCCTAAATCGATGTGCAACCCGTTTCACTCCGCCGAAAATTAACAACAGCTTAATGCCACAGCCAGCGTACCGGGAACCTTTACTTACAAGCCTGTATCTGGAACTCTGGAAAATGCGGGCAGTGACACTTTAACGGTGAAGTTCGCACCAGCCAACGCGGACGATCAAAGGGCAACCTCTACGGTGACGCTGCAAGTGCTGCAGGCTACGACCACCACCGAAATCACCTCCGCAACCAGGGCGGTGGTCTACTTGAACAAGGCGGGACTTGCGACTGCGGTCGTGGATGTCAATGTGACGTCATTCGAACCGAAGGGCACCATCTCGGTGATCGCCAGCACTGGCGAGGCGTGCTCTGGCACGGTCAGTCCAGCGACCGGAGACGGAGGATGCAAGCTGGAGTTCTCGACCACGGGAACAAGGACCGTCACTGCCAGTTATTCGGGTGATGGCAACCACCTCCCGAGCAACTCCTCGAATCGAGTCACGGTAGTTGTGAATCCGTACTAAGTCGGGCCGGAACTCCCATCCTTGCGCACTCTTGTTGGTTGAGTGCGCAAGGGTGGGATTCCACAACATATAAAGCCTGGTATTTCATCAGAAGTCTTAAGAATTCTGCGAAAAGCCAGCCTTCCGAGACCCTCCACGCACCCCCAAAAGATGTCGCTCGGATGTAACCTCCAGCCCTCGTTTGCATCCAACTAAACAGGCATGGCAAATGCTATACTGCGTTTAGATGGGGCGGCAGGTTCCCTCCACGTCTCTGCCCGAGTATTCGACCAAGTATTTCGAACTGAGGTTTTCGACACATGGCCCGTAGTTCACGCCGTTCTCTCTTTTTAATTGTCTTCGTTCTCGCTCTGTTTGGACTGTTCGGAATGCTGTTTGCACAACGAATCAGCCCTGCGGCCACTCCCAGCAGCGACTCCGACGTCCGCGACAGCCTGAAGCAGTTCACTGAGGTCTACGAGACCATCGAGCAGAACTATGCCGACCCGGTGAATCCCGACAAGGCGATTTATAACGGCGCCATTCCGAGCATGTTGCACCAGCTCGATCCGCACTCCAATTTTTTCGATCCGAAGTCTTACTCCGCGCTTCGCGAAGAACAGCGCGGCAAGTATTACGGCGTCGGTATGACGGTTGGACCGCGTAACAATAAGGTCATCGTCATCGCTCCTTTTGTCGGAACCCCGGCGTATCGCGCTGGCATTCGTCCGGGCGATATTATCGCCGCCATCGACGGCAAGCCGACCGACAACATGAGCACTTCTGATGTCGCCGATCTGCTCAAGGGGCCAAAAGGAACCACCGTCCGGATCACAATGTTGCGTGAAGGCTCGGATCATCCCATTGAATTCGCCGTCATCCGCGACGAGATTCCACGCTACAGCGTCGACCTGCACTTCATGATCAAGCCCGGCATCGGATACATGCACGTCTCCGGATTCCAGGAAACCACCGAGCATGAAGTTGCCGAAGCGCTCGATCAAATGGGAGATCTGAAAGGTCTCGTCCTCGATCTGCGCCAGAATCCAGGAGGCTTGCTTAGCGAAGGCGTAGGCGTAGCCGACAAATTCTTGAAGAAGGGACAATTGATCGTCTCGCACCACGGCCGGTCTTCACCTGAAAAGCGATACGTGGCCGCGCACGGCAATGGTGGAAAAGATTATCCCTTGGTGGTGTTGGTGAATCGAGGCACGGCCTCGGCCGCTGAAATCGTCGCGGGAGCGATTCAAGATCACGATCGCGGCCTGATCGTTGGTGAAATTACCTTTGGCAAAGGGCTGGTTCAAACCGTGTATCCGCTCGCCGAGAACACTGGCTTGGCCCTGACGACCGCCAAGTACTACACGCCCAGCGGACGTCTCATCCAGCGCGATTACACCAACCTGTCTTTGTACGATTACTACTACAACCGCGAGGGCGACGAGAATAATGCCAATCACGAGGTCAAACTGACTGACGGTGGACGGACGGTTTACGGCGGCGGTGGCATCACTCCCGATGTGAAATTGGCGCCTTACAAGTCCAGCAAGTTTCAGGATTCTTTGCTGCAGCACTATGCTTTGTTTAACTTTGCCAAGCACTATGCGCTGACTCACAAGGTCACTCAGAATTTTGAAGTCGATGATGCTTTGCTGCAGGACTTCCGGAAATTTCTCGACGAAGAAAAAATTCCTTATACCGAAGGCGAGCTGATCGAAAACAACGATTGGCTGCGCTCGAATATCAAGAGCGAAATTTTTGTCGACGCCTTTGGGCAAGAAGAAGGACTGAAGGTTCGGGCTGAAACCGATCCCGATGTGATCAAGGCTTTGGATCTGATGCCACAGGCGCGCGCATTGGCAGACAATGCCCGCAAAGTAGTTGCGGAACGAAATGCCGCTCCAGTCACACGCTAAGCAGTTTTTGTAATGATTTGAATTTCAGGCCCGGGCAACCGGGCCTTTTGTTTTATGGCTAACTTTGCTGGTAACTTCTCGCTTGAGTGTGAGCCGTGAAAGTCCTAAAGTACTGGGAGTGAAATGCTCGGAGACCCCGTCTGCCATTGGTGATCGCGCTTCAATCCGGGTCTTTACCATGGATTGTCGCACCATGGATTCCCGCGGTGCTGGTGGCGTTGATTGCGGGAGTTCTCGATTGGCGCTTCCGGCGGATTCCGAACTGGCTTACGGTTTCCGGGTTGGTGGCAGGGTTCGCGGTCAACACGCTTCTTTACCGCTGGCCGGGATTGAAAGCGGCATTACTAGGAACATTGTTGGGGTTGGGGCTCCTGTTGCCGTTTGTGCTGATTCGCAGCCTGGGCGCGGGAGACTGGAAACTGGCCGGAGCATTGGGAGCTTGCCTTGGTCCGCGGTTACTGCTCTCGGTGCTGATGGGAACGATTCTGGTCGCGGGAGTCATGGCCTTGATCGTGGTCATCTGGAAGGGGCGGCTGAAACGGACGCTCATGAACATGGCGCATTTGTTGGGCGCGTTGTTTAGTTTGCGCATGCCGGGCACAGAAGTATCGGTGGACGATCCGCAGTCGACGAAGATTCCGTTCGGCGTGGCTATGGCGGTTACGGTTTTGTTTTTTGGAGTGGGGCGAGTGCTGGGGAAAATCTAGCCGCTCCAACGAACAACTTTATAATTTGTAATCTTGTCATCCTGAGCGAAGCGAAGGATCTCAATCTGCTGAACATTAAACGCGTCGCCCATCAACTCGTAAACACTGACGGTGCGGAGATCGCCGAGGCCGCGCTTGTGCTGCCTCTGGTATTCACGCTTCTGTTGGGAATCATCTGGTTTGGACGAGCCTTCAACATCTATTCCACAATCCAGCAGGCTGCGCAGCAGGGGGCAATCACTGCGGCGCGGGAGCCGTGTGCCACATGCGCCGGCGGAAATGCCCCTCCAAGCGCTACCGGTGCCGATAACGTGGTGATCGCGGTGTTGCAGGCGTCCAGTCTCAATGCCAATCAGATCCAACTGCCGTCCGCTCCTCCCAATTGCGGCGGCGGGCAATCGCAGATACCTTGCGCTGCGTGTCCATCGCCCGCGCCGGTATCTAGCGGCTCGTGCTCAGTCGCTTCCAACATCTACGTTTGCCAAAATGTGCAGCTGAATCCCGTCGCTGTCGGCAGCACGCAATCTCAGCCCATACAATGTGGCACAGTGGTGAGTTTTCAATACCCCTTCCAGTTTTATCTGCCCTTCACTTCACTCAACATGCAGACCATTACTTTGTCGGCGCAGGCGCAGAGCAGGATGGAAAACTAGATGGGCCGCTTTCCAAGAGGCGAGAGAATAATAAGTTGCGCGGCCCGTTTGCTGCAGGAGGTGGACGGTTCGGCGCTGCTCGAGTTTGCTATCGTTCTGCCGCTTCTGGTGGTGTTCGTTGTGGGCATCTTCGATTTTAGCGGGGCTTTCAACCAGAAACAGAAGATCGACCAGGCCGCGCAGGAAGGCGCCATCATTGCCGGAGCGCAGCCGATGAGCGACATCCAGCCGACCACGACGAATCCGACCTCGCTGCTGCCGGTGGTTTCGACAGTTTTCAACTCCCTGCTCGCGAGTGGGGTATTGCCTCAAGGAACAACCTGCGCAGCTCCCGGCGTGATCTCCGGACCGGGAACCACGCCCGGGACCACCCTGACGTGGACGTACACAATTTCCGGGTGTACCACCATCGCCGGCGACCAACTGATCATTACCATCAACCGCGGATGTGTATGCGGAGGATCCTGTGCCCCAACCTGTACGTCCGGGCCTCCTGTTTCCGTCGGTACCGTGGTGACGGTACAGTATCCCTATCATTGGCGGTTCAATAGTGTGATTCAATTGTTAGCCCCGGGCGCGAACTATGCGGCTCTCACACAGTTGAGTGAGAGCGCTACGGTCCATAACCAGATTTGAGGATACTTGCGACAGCGTCGAACTAACTCGCGAATCGGCTCACGACGTGAACATGGGCAACGTGATCATGAGCGCGGATTTGTAATCGTGCTGGTGGCGGTATTCCTGCTGTTTGTGGTGGGAGCGATGGCCGCGCTTTCGATCGATGTGGTGACACTCTATACCGCGCGCAGCGAGGCGCAACTTGCAGCCGATGCCGGGGCTCTGGCAGGTGCGCGCGTGTTCGCGAACTCGGGCGTGACTTCGGACGCGTCGCGGAGGTCTACTAGAAATGCGAGGACCCTGGCCACTACGATCGCTACGCAGGTGGCGTCCCAAAACCTGGTTGGAGGAAGAACGCTGAACCCTGCCACTGGCGCTGGCGAGATTGCGGTCAGCTTCAATGAAACTGACACCGGATTCGATACGAATCCCCATGTGACCGTAAAAACTCAGCGAGCTGATTTGCCCACCTTCTTCGCGCGCATTTGGGGGCGCACAGTAAATACGGTTGGGGCATCGGCCACAGCGGAAGCTTACAATCCGTCGGGCGCAAACGCCCTGGGTGAAACGGCGGTTCCGGTTGCGCCGCTTTGTGTTAAGCCATGGTTGCTACCGAATATCGACCCGACGGGAGCGAGCACAAATACAATTTTTAACCCGGATGGCAGTATTACAGCACCTGGTTTGGTTGGCAAAGGTTGGCCCGGGACTAGCAACTCCAATGGCATCTATGCCCTGTGCAATGGAGACTGCAGTCCAGGCAACGGCGGGATTGTTCCAGCCCAGCCAGGCGGATATTACCCCGGGGCTATTGATGCGGCTGACTTTCCGGTTCCTACGCAGAGCTTACCTAGCGGCACCACTAGCTTCAATCCATATCAACTTGCCGTCGCTGGTTGCGTACCGACGCCCATTGTGTGTGGCGCAAATTCTTCCATCAAAATTGATACTAACCCCTACACGCCCGCCACCGGGACTCGCGACAGCGACACAGTTGCGGCGGCAGATACCCTTATTCACTACGTGAGCTCGCCGGGAGATAGCGACAGCATTGACACGGCAACCACGAGGCCGCCGCCGTTTCAGTTCCTAGGGGGCAACCAGAACCCGATTGCGAGCGGACAGGATGTCATGGTCAGCGATTCCTTAGTGACGATTCCCGTCATCAACATGCCGACCAACCCTCCGGCAAACCCCGTGCAAGTGATCGGCTTCCTGCAAGTGTTCCTGAACCCTTTAGCAACATCGACTATGCCTTATGCTCCGGCAGGCTCCGCGAGCCAATTTGAGATCTCCACAACTATTATCAACATGGCCGGTTGCGGAACTGGCGCTAGCGGACAGCCAATCCTCGGAAATGGCGCATCTCCTGTGGCCGTGCGGTTGATTTCGCCGCCGTAGGCTAGTGTCGTGCTCTTAGTTCACAGGTAAACGTACCTAGAAGATGCTGGCGTCTCTTCGGCTTAGAATGACTTTTTCTAGATTGAGCTCAGTCCCTATGAAGATGAAGTTGTAGGGTGAGCCGTTGAGCAGCGATCCCAGCACATCGCGCGCCGGCGCGGGGCCCAGATCGGCCGCTACCTGTTCCTGTTCGGCTCCCGCTGGAATGGCAATCTCCGCCTGGGTCTGGCGCTGAACTTCAAACAACACTTGAGCAAGTGTGGCTTTTTCCGCGTGGATGCGCAGCAGTCCGTTGGTGAAGCTAACCACCACGTTGGGCTTCGGCGGCGCAGGCGCTTCATTCTCGCTCGCGGCGACCGTCGTAGTATTTGCGACTGCGGAGGACATTCTGGCGTCGCCGCCAGTCACGCTCGTGACCTGAGAGCCAGAGGCTAGCGAGGCATTTTGAAGTTTCGCTGCGGGTGCGGCTGACGCTGGAGTCTTGGCCCAGGCCGCAGTCGAGAGATGCGACGGCGCTGGATTGACCTGAGCTGAACTTAATTTCTCAGAACCCGATTTCTCTGAATTCAGTTTGCCCGAGTTCAGTTTTACTATGACCACGTTCTGGCTCTTCGAAATTTGAGTGGTCGAAATCTGATAGGACTGCGGCTCCGTCAGATCGAGGACTACTCGCGTAATCGGAGGGTTGCTGAAGAACAGTCCGGCGCGAACTCCCTTGAGTGCGCCGCTATTGACTTTCAGGGCGCGTAACTCGGCGGCCGGAAGTGCTCCGGGAAAATCGACGACGATGCGATCAGGGCCGGTGATGGCTTGCGTATCGGGCGCCAGCGGCGCTCCGGAAGTTTGTATTTCTACTTCCATCGCGTTGCCGGTTCCGCGCACTACTACGTGCTGAACTTCTGCTGAAGTTTTGTTGGTTTTGTTCTCAGACTTTTGTTGCGCCTGTTGTGCGAAGAGCGGCGACGACAATGGCGGCGATAACACGGCGGCCAGGGCCAGGACGGCTCCGAAATGACAGAAGCTTGGCATGGGCTCTTAGCAGAGTCTAGCAGTTCCAGGACCGGCGATCTGCACCAGAGGTCGTAGCACTACTTGTGTCAACTGGGCTGCCAAGTCAACCGTGGCTCAGTTTGGAAATCGCCGTCCCTCAGCGGCTAAAGCCGTCATGTGAATAAGACCTTATCGCAGCGGTGAACCGCTGCGCCACCCGAAGGCAAGGACAAAGGGCATTTCCGCAAATTGTGAAGCGGCGCCCTATCAACGCGATTCAAATTGAGCCACTACCAAGTCAACGGCGGGCGGGTGCCCAGCTAGAACTTTGGGAGCAGGAAACCGGTGTGGCGGCAGTGCTCCTGGAAGGCTTCTCCGAATTGGGCGGTCAGCATGGATTCTTCCCTTTTGGCCTTGATGGAATAGCCAAGGATGATGACGGCGATCCCTGCCACGCATTGCCAGCGGTCGATGGCCAAGGCTCCGCCAATAGCCGCCAGAATGATTCCGGAATAAATGGGATGGCGGAAATGGGCATAAGGGCCGGTACGGATTAGCTGGTGGTCTTCTTTTAGAGTGACGCGAGCGCTCCAGTATTGTCCCAGGTGCCATCGGGCCCAGAGAGCGATGGCGATGCCGATCCAGGTTAAGGCTACTCCGGCAGCGGCTAGAGCATAGGTCTCGGGAAAAATTTGGTGGCCCAGGATGCCAATGCCTGCGGATTCTTTGAAGATCAGGACGAATCCGGCTACTTCCAGAAAGAGGACGCCATAGCGCGAGGCAAAAGATTCCGTGGCGACGGTGCGGCGTGTCTTTAGTGTTCCGGCGGCCCAGTAAAGGACGAAGATTAGCCAGGGTATTTCGATCAGATACTCAACTAGACGAGACCAGTTCATGGCGAAAATTATACGTGGCGGATGTTCGCACTGGTGAGAGTGCTCGCGCATGCGGCTTGACAGGCTGCGAAAATCGTGGAAAAGAGCCCCCAGGCGCTGAAGCGCGGACACATTTTCAATGACTGAACGGCACGACTGAACGTCGTGCCCTTCCCAAAACCCGGTCGAAGTGAATTTTTCAGCAAGCTGTTGAGTCAGACGCACTCGCGGATGGAGATCAAATCATTATGCGGCTAGGGAGCGGGTGTGTTTTCTATAACGCCACGCAATTAATGCCAACCCGGGAGCTAACAGCAGTAAAGTCGAGGGTTCGGGGGTTACGACCTTTTTGCGTTTAGGAACGCACTTGCCGTCGAGGTTTTGGTCGCCGGGAGGACAGATTCCGGCGGGAATCGGCACACTGACGGGCACGTAAGGAAACACGAATGAACCGGCGAAAAGCTTGGGAGCGATGGGCTCGCCTCCAGGCAAATCGGGCGCAGCTAATAGCGGATGGACGGGCATGGATGGAGCGGAGGCGACTTCCGTCACGGGTTGATCGAGGACATCTTCGTCGGGCTCTTCGTCGGAAACTTCGGGCTTGGGAGTTTCGGAGATCTGATTGCCGCAGCGGGCGCGCGCCGTGATGTTGCCGTCGGTCAGGAGTAGTTCACCGGGGTACAGACGGACTCTTTTGCGCGTCCAGTACACAGTATTACGAATGCGATAGGAGAGATAAACTTCGCGCGCTTCTCGGGCGCGCTCCAGCCGGGCGTGGGCAAAATCGAAGTTGGCGTAATGGCGGCGAACTACGTAATCGCTCGTGGCGGCGTGGCGAAGATCGTTGGAATTACTCACGCCTCCGGGAACCACCGAGTAGGGATAGACATTAGGAGTGTGCACGCGAGCCATGGCCGGCCTGATGGACAAGGCTGCGGCGAAGGCGAGATCTTTGTGGAGGTTGGCGCGCTTCCAAAACGAGTCGGGTAGCACTTGCGACGCGTGCATGGAAGGTAAGGAGAAAAAGCGGGCCGCACTCTGCCAGCACGCGCCAGCGAGAACCGTCGCGACCAGCACTGCGACCAGAGTCCGCTGAATGCGTAAGCGACGCCGATACCAGCTGCGGCGGCGGCGCATACCTTTGCCAATTGTGGCTCGGTTCGAAAACACACTGTTCAAAACACCACTCCTACGCGGCTCCGGGCCGGTGGTTGGCAAAGGGAGGGCTGGTTTGTAGTGAGCATTCCAGTGTCCAAAACAGCTCGTTAAAGCGGCCTAGACACAGGAACTTAGCGTTTAAGACAGCTCATATTACCAGAGTTTGCGCAAAACAATTCGTCCAAAGTGATACTGGAAGGGGCGGGTGTTCCCAAATTGGAAAACACCCCTAAACATTGCGTCACCGGGCCACTTGCCGCGCCGGCAGCGGTTTTTGCGTTTGGAGTGCAGAAAAGTTCACATCCAGCTTTCTAGGCATCGAGTTCGTCGAAGCGACGCCACTTGTAGACTGCGATTGAGACGATCCAACTCAAGGCAAACAGGCCGACGATGAAATAGCCCAGGGTGCCGAAATTGTCGTTGAGCCTAGCCACACTATCCCAGAACCATCCTTCGAAATGAAAGTGTTCGCCTAATAGTCCGAGAGCCTCGATGCCTCCTACAACCAGGGCGACCACTACGGAGACAGAGGTGATGGTGATGTTGTAGTAGAGCTTGCGAATGGGTTTTACAAAAGCCCATCCATAGGCTCCTAACATGAGGATGTTGTCGGTGGTATCGATGAGCGACATACCGGCGGCAAAAAGTACGGGGAAAACCAGGATCGCCCAGAACGACAGACCCTTGGCCGCTTCGGCTGCGGAGATTCCCAGGACGCCAACCTCGGTGGCAGTATCAAATCCCAAGCCAAACAAGACGCCCAGCGGATACATATGCCAACTTCGGTCGATCATGTGAAACATGGGACGAAATATTCGGGAAAGAAACCCGCGACCGCTCAGCAGCAGATTGAGATCTTCTTCGACATAGGGCTCGCCGCGGCGAACCCTCACAAATGTCCGGTAGATCGAGCGCAGAACAACGAGATTGATTATGGCGATCGCAAACAGAAAAAAGGCTGAGACCAGAGAGCCGACTACAGAGGCGATGTTCCGGACGGCATCGAGGCGATGTTGCAGGACGAGTGCCGCTTCCGCAATAGCTGCCGAACCGAGCACGACGACGGTGGAGTGCCCTAGAGAAAACATGAAGCCGACTGCGACCGGGCGTTTGCCATCCTGCATGAGCTTGCGCGTGACATTGTCGATGGCGGCGATATGATCGGCGTCGACGGCATGACGCAGTCCGAAGCTGTAGGCGAGAAGCGCGGTCCCGAGCAGCACGGGATAACGGTGGAAAGCCATGCCAGCCCAGATCCAGGCTCCGACATTGAAGGCGAGCAAGATGCCGTACATGGCGACGATGCGGCCGCGGAGGTTATCGGCGGCATCGTTGAAGAGATTTGTCAGTTTAGGCCGCACGGTAACCCATCAGTTATCAGTTCGATTAGCACATCAGTCGATCAGTCGAAAGAATGCCAGCACAGTAATAGCCGGATCCTCGGACAGGAAAGAAGGCAATTGCTGGACGAGCAGAAGGGCGATTATATATGCAGCACGGAAATGGGCTCGAACCGGCGGATTCCAGCTTGGACTCTGCGATGCAGTGCGAGCGATGGATTTAGACAGCTTCCGGCGAGCCGGCGACAATCGAGATTTCCACCTGCTGTCGTCCTAAGCGCGGGTGGATGGCAGTGATCCGCGCGTTGCCTGGTTGCTCTTTTGCTCGAATCCAAATCGCTCCCGTTCCTCCGATCAGCGAAAACGGATTATCACCTATGATTTCGGCCGGACCTTGCAAATCAAATTTGATCGCGTCGTTTGCAAACGGCCGAACTGCACCGAATTCGTCAGTGACGCGGAGCACCAGACGAGTCGTGTCTGCGCCATCGGCGACCAACTCGGTGTCATCGGGAAAAAGCATGAACTTTGCATCGACACCTTTTCCTGAAAGATTTTTCGTGATCGCCAGTTTTCCCTGGATGTAACCCTCGATGCGCAGATCGCCCCAACTATGGAACAGTTCTCGCATTTGAACTACGAAGGGTGCATAGCGAAGATGTGCGAACTGCGTGCGATCCGGATCCGCATCTGCGATCAACTGGCCGTCGATGTACAACTTGATGTGATCGCAATTCGAACAAATGACTGCCTTTGAAAATCCTACGGATTCGTCGCCTCGCGCCCAATGAAATGCGGGTTCAAGCACAACTTCTTCTGCGGGATCGCATTGTGATTTGTAGAATCCAGCGGCCGGTTTTGGTTCGCGGAAAATATCGGTGACACCGTGATAACAAATCCGATCGCCCGAACCGAAATTGCCATGGGTGTTGTAATCGAAGGCGCACCAACCGATTCCACCGGCATATTGCGCATTTGATGCAAGCTGGTCGTGGATGCGGGCGTGGCGGAGGGTGTGCTCGGTGAGGCGCTCGACGTTGTCGATGGTTTTCGTCGGGTAGGTGTGGCCGACGAACTCCGTGTTCAGATAACGCGAATGATTGGGCGGCTTCAGCGGGAAATCGAAATCGTTCATCGTGAACACATCTTCCAGAAATTCCGATGATTGGAAATTGCGGATGCCTCCGGTTTGACGAGTCGGGTCAAGAGAACGCGCCATCGCATTGGTACGGACATAGAAATCGTGATCATCGTCAGATTCGTTGATGCGCACGCCCCAGAGAACGATCGAAGGATGATTCCAATCGCGGCGGATCATGCGGCGGACGTTATCTACGGAGATCTGCTTCCAAACGGCGTCGCCGATGTGCTGCCAGCCCGGAATTTCTTCGAGAACCAGAAGACCAAGATCGTCGCAGGCGTCGAGAAAATGACGCGACTGCGGATAGTGAGATGTGCGGACGATGTTGCACTTTAGCTTTTCACGCAGTATTTGCGCATCACGACGCTGCACTCGGGCGGGCATCGCTTGTCCGACGAAGGGGAAGGTTTGATGACGATCGAGACCTCGCAGTTTGACGATTTTGCCATTCAGTTCGAAGCCGTGATCGGTAAATTGGGCCTCGCGGAAACCGAAACGGCGGGAATCTTTGTCGAGCGTCTCATTTCCCCGTAGCAGGCGCACTTGGATGGAGTAAAGATTCCGCTTGTTAAAATCCCACAAACTGATCCCACTTAGGTTTTCGAGACTTAAGGTGTGCACGCCCGGCTCACTTGTGGGAGCAGAGGATGGCAACGGCAGTGAAACTTTTGCCAGAACGCGCTCGCCATCCAGTAATTCGACTTCGACTGTGAGGCCTTCTGGCGCCGATTCCAGATGCTGAATGAAACAATCGACATCAAGACCTGGACTGGCCGTGAGGACGTTTTTTGGCCGTGCGAAAATGTTCTCGATAAAAGAGGCAGGCACGGCGCGCAAAGATACTTCGCGATAGGTGCCGCCGAAGGTGAGATAGTCGATTTCATAACCGAACGGAGGGATGTCGGGGCGCTCGGTAGAATCCAAATCGATTGCCAGCACATTCTCTCCCTCAAAATCGAGGTGCGGCGTCAATTCAAATGAGAATGGAGTGTATCCACCTTTATATTCGCCTAGGCGCACTCCGTTGATCCAGACCGTAGATGCGGTCATCGCTCCTTCAAAGTCGACGAAGACATGCTTGCCTCGAGCTGCTGGAGGAAGCTTGAACCGCCGTCGATAGAGAGAGACAAATTCGTAGGTCTTTTCGTCGAAACCATGCCATGGAAGGCTGACATTGGTATGAGGGATCACCACTCGTTCGAACTTTGAGTCATCGAAATCTTTCGCATGCCCGCCTTCAACAAAGGCGCGGCTGTAGCGCCAGTTGCGATTCATCGGGAGGACGATCCGTCCGGGGGTAGTTGAGGAGCCCCCTTGAGCAGTGTCTCCCTGGAGCACCGAGGGGACTAGTGTGGCTCCAGCGATTACGGTGCTGGCCGTTTTCAGAAATCTACGCCGATCCATGTTTATCCGTAATCCTCATGAATACACGTCAGACACTTTTAAGGCACGCAGAATATTACGCGTGGTGACGACGCAGTTCAAATCATCTTGGAGTCCGCGCCGACGTTAGGATTGCCGCTTCGATGGATTTTTTATTTAAGTTCCTGTGGGTTTGACATACAGTACGTTTGACATACAGTACGAGGATCGCTGAAGTGAAGTGGCTGCGAAAGCAGCCGCGAATTGAAGCGAGCGGAATCTGTGCTCAGCCCATGACACAAATCGCAATACCACCCGCAGACACTTCGGAAGTGAGTGCCATTCCACGCCGGCGTTGGGGTATCGCTGTATTGCTGGGATTTGGTGTATTGGTGAACTACTTCGACCGTGTAAATCTCTCAGTGTCGCAAGCAGCGCTGCATGATTCATTCGGAATCTCTACGGTGACGTTCGGATTCTTACTGAGCGCCTATAGTTGGACCTATGCGGCGTTGCAACTTCCTGCGGGCCTGATTCTGGATCGGTTTGGAGTGAAACTGGTTGGCCGGATCGGAACGCTTTTGTGGAGCGTGGCGTCGTTTGCGGCGGCAATTTCCACGGGATTGACGGGATTTTTGGGAGCGCGGCTTCTGCTCGGCGTGGGCGAGGCTCCCACGTTTCCGGCGAATGCAAAGGCGGTTGGTTATTGGTTTCCGGTGGAAGAGCGTAGCTTGGCGACTGCAATTTTTGATTCTGCGGCAAAGTTTGCGCCTGCCATTGGCATCCCAGCGCTAGGGCTGTTGTTATTGCGCTTCGGATGGCGATGGAGTTTCGCAGCCACCGGTGTGATCAGTCTGTTCTATTTTGTTCTCTTTTGCGTGTTCTACAGGAACCCCAGCGAAGACAAATCACTGTCCGCTGCGGAGCGCGATTTTATCCTGCGTGGTGGAGCGCAGCCCGAAGACCGAGTCAAGGCTGCAAGGGGCGCACCACTAGGATATTTATTGCGACAGCGAAAGGTCTGGGGCCTGGTGCTGGGCTTTGCGTCCTACAACTACACTTTTTATCTTTTGTTGACCTGGATGCCGTCGTATCTCTCGTCAACTCATCACCTGGATTTGATGCATTCCGCCATGTACACCAGCGTGCCTTGGCTATTCGCAACGTTTACGGACATTCTCATGGGCGGCTGGCTGGTGGATAAATTGATCCAGCGGGGTCGCGATGCATCGCTGGTCCGGCAGACAATTCTCGTCGGCGGCACTGCGCTCGGCTTGGGAGTTATCGGAGCAGCATACGCGCAAAGCACCACCGCTGCGGTCGTGTGGATCAGTCTGGCCATGGGGGGATTGGCCGCGGCCGCGCCTGTGGGTTGGTCAATACCGTCTTTGATTGCTCCGCGGGAGAGCGTTGGAACGCTGGGCGGAATCTTGAATTTCGGGAATCAGCTGGCGGCAATCGCCGCGCCGATTGCGACGGGCTATGTTGCGCAGATCACGCACTCCTTCTTCTGGGCGTTTGGAGCCGCTGCGGCTTTTCTATTGCTGGGCATCGCTGGATACTTATTCTTGCTTGGCCGAATCGATGCGATTCCTGAGCCGTCGTGAGTATCGAGATCATTGCCGGGGCGGATAGTGTTTGGTAGTTTGTGTTCGCGAATTGAAGACGTCGAGCGTGCCATCTGCTGCAACCGAGAGTTTTAGATAGTTGCCCGTATCCGGTCCCGGGAGATTGGCGATAAAAGGGTCGGGAGAATTGTGGGCCGCACTACCTTCATTTGAAAAATGAAGCTGCCAGAGATCCACAAGCCTCGGAGAGTTCTTGATGATATCCCACGACGAAGGTGAACCACCCTTGGTCGCGCCGTTATCCATGATGGCAATGCGCGGTGAAATGGCAGCGAGCAGGGCCGGGCCGTTGCTCTGTAACCAGCCATGATGCGAGACGATAAAGACATCTACGGGTCCCAACTTGTTAATGGGACAAACGAGTTCTAGTTCCTTGTCCCAGGTAAGATCGCCCAGATCGAGGATTCGAATCTTGCCGAAGGTGATGATTGTACCGAGTGAGCGAGCGTTTTCGGTTTGGTCGGTTGGCCGTTTTTCGGTTGTGGAACATGCGGGATTTTCGGCTCCGGCACCGGGCAGAGGCTTCTGAAGTAATGCGCCATCAGAACTCACTACCTCCGCGCGCAATCCTTCGATCGGCAGGATATCGCCGACTTTTGCGATGATTCGTTTCGCATTCTGGGTTGAGATCAGCTTCTGGTAAGCCTCCCAGCTCTGCTCGGTTTCTCGATTGTCCGGCTCGCGGTTCGGACCGTGATCGATGAATGCGCCCACGGGAATCTTCGCAAAGAGCTGCGGCACTCCGCCGGTGTGATCGATGTGATAGTGGGTGAGTAGAACGAAATCGATTTTCGATAGACCAGCCTTCTTTGCAGCGGCAACGATGCGGTCCGCATCTCGTCCTGCATTGCCGGGCCAGCCAGTGTCGATGAGCAGCGATTGGCCTTCGGGCGTTACGAAGAGTGTTGACTGGCCGCCTTCGACGTCCACGAAGTAGATTTCCAGGGGCTTGCCTGGCGGCACAGCTCGGGACGATTCAGGCAATGCAAAGAACGCGATACCGAGAATAGCGACGACTCCTAGACGGCTAAGAGCTGACGGCGCGCGACGTTTAAGAACAAACGAAGCAGAGAAGGTTTGCGACATCTTGTGCACTCGCAAATTGAAAAATGGTGGAGCTAGTCAGGATCGAACTGACGACCTCATCGTTGCGAACGATGCGCTCTCCCAGCTGAGCTATAGCCCCATTCGGATGGCAGATTAGTTTTTAATTTTAGCAGCGTGGGCTGATTTCGACTACATGCGCATGCTCGAATCAGTTCTTGTCGATTCGCCGCTGCAGGTGGAGTGGTTCTTCTTCTTTCTTGTCCAGTATGGATTGCAACTGTAGTTCTAGCTCCCACACTGTTTGGGGAAACTTGGTGCGCTTTAGTATTTGCCCGGCATCTTTGTGGAAGTTACCGCCTCCGTAGGCCGCGAAAATGTTTTTGTAGGTGGCGCTTGCAATGTCTACGGCGGGAGCGGAAATGTTCCGGGGGTGACCGAACGGAAAAGAAAAGTGGCTGGGCGGCGCGCCTAGCTTGTGCTGGATGTCCTCAAATGAACCAATGATCTCCTGGCGCAGGAACTCTTCATCGGTTGAGCCACAATCGGCGTGATTGCGGGTATGGCTGCCGATTTCATAACCGAAGCGTGGCAGAAGCTCGATTTGCTTCCAGGTATTGGGCAGAAAACCGTGTTGATTTAGCTTCTCGTCGTGGGCGAATTCGCGTCCGTTCGAGATGTGCTCGGTAGAGATGAAGTATCCGATGGGCACGCCGGTTTCTTCGGAGACGGCTCGCAGGTTCACAAAATTGTCGGCGTATCCGTCGTCAAACGTAATCGCGACAGTGGGGACATTGACCTCGCCCTTGCGTACCAATTCGACTGCTTCGGTCAGACTCACGACGCGATAGTGCCGCAGCAGGTAATTCACCTGTCGCAGGAAGTCCACGGTCGAAACTCCGTTGCGATGAGGGCGGTCGGAAACCAGATGATGGCGGAGGATCATCACCGGATAATTTCCCTGCCGCCGATAGCGTCGATTACGAAGCGCCACGGGTGCGGCATACAGCAGAGATTTGAGCAGTAACTTCCACGACGGTCGCCGATAAGGTTTGGCTTTGGCTTCGCCTGTATCTGTATTTTTATTTTTGCGCTGCGCCGCTAATTTATTTTTTAATTGCAACTGGTCTTCGGCGGACGGAATCCGAAACAGTTTGCCGGGACCGGTCTGCGGAGTCTCCGTCACGGTTCCAGTGGCGAAATCGCGAATCGCAGCTACGATTAGGTCGGCTCCTACGATGTCGGCCTTCAACGCTAGACTCTCGAGATCGTCGAAGGGCTCGATCGGAATGAGCGCCGATCGAATTACTCCTCCAACATCGACCTTGGCTTCGACGCGATGAACGGTAACTCCGATTTCTTTCTTATCGTCGAGTAACTCCCAGAGTCCGACAGCGCCGCCTCCGCGATAATCTGGCACTTTACGCTTGTGAATATTGATCGAACCCTGCTTCGGAATCTCGAAGAGAACAGGCTTCAGAATGCGCGTGCCGAACACCAGGCCAAGATCGGCGTTGAGGCTGCGCACAAATTCGAGGGCCGGTTCGGAGTGGATGTCGGGGGTAACGAAGAGTTCGAGTCCGTTGGCTTTGCAGGCCGCCTTTAAATCGGCGACTCCATAAACGTGGTTGCCGTTTGGCCATCTCGGAGCCGCGTGAATGAAACGGATAAAGGCGTCCAGCAGGCTGGTGAGTTTGCGATTGATCGTGGCGAAAATGCGATGCAACACATAGCGCCAGTAGACGAGACGCTTCATCTTCTTGCGCCATGTCGCCATACGCTTTTGCAGAGTTTTGGGAACGAAAGGTGCGTAGAGCACGCCGACCAATTGAGCTTGCGGAGCGTCGCGGCGAATGCGCGCCAGGATTCGCTCCACACGATGCGGCGGAACGGAGGTGAAAACCACGACCTTAAACGGATTCTTTTCCATGAAATTGCTGAGCAATCACTTCAGTTTCTTGAGGGAGAGTCGGAGCAGTTTGCTGCCCTGCGGTGCCGGAATTATCCCGATCCTGATTTCCTCGCGCTCACTAAGTACTGGCTTAGCGTCCAACCCAGAATGTGGGATTTGGAAAACCGCTCCATCAGCGAGAAGAGTCGGAATTCCGCAGTTGGCCAGACTTTCCCCAGAGGAAACAGCAGGAAACCAGAGTAAGCGCTGTGTTCTGGATTGAAACCATGCTTGTGAAGAAGCGCTGGAATCTGCCAGGGGATACAACGATTCCAATGGCGGCCCACCGGTTTGCCGGAAGTGCGTTTGCCTCTGAGCTTCTTGATCGCTCTCCACGCAGGAACGGCGGTGAGGTTGAACAAATTCAGGGAGATGCGATCTAAGCTGATGCGTGTCGGCAACGAGATAATCACTACGCCTCCAGGGCGCAGAACGCGGTGAATCTCTTCCAGACAACGGTCATAGGTTGATAGATATTCGAATACGCCGAGGCAAACAACGTGATCAAAACTGGCGTCAGGGAAGGGCAGCAATTCGGCATCCGCGCGGGAAAGCTGCACGGCGTGCGATGCGGCGTAACGCTGATGAGCCAACGTCAGCATTTCCGGCGAATAATCGATCCCGACAATCTGAAATCCGCGAGCGAGGAGCGGCTCGAACTCGGCACCCGCCGCGCAGCCAATGTCGAGAATGTGGCCCTTTTCGGAACCTAGCATCTCCAGAACAATCTTGAGCTGGGCCTGAAACCAGGGCGACTGTCCGCGCTCGTCGGCGTAATGCGACGCCATGCGATCGAAAATGCCACTGACTTCATTTTTTGAGAATTGAGAGTCTTCCGTTGGCATTACGCGCCACCCGTGTGGAGTAGTAAGGTTCGCTCGATGTGCCACAGAAACTCTGATTGTTCGCGGGGTATATAGGTTCGAGGAATCGCCAAGGGACGAGCGTTGGCGCGCACGGCGGCGGACGTTGTGGTTACGGCCGTCGTGTAGCCAAGCTCTTCCGTAATTTTCAAAGTAGTCTCGTTCCAGTGCGGGTTGAGAGCCGGGTGCGGATACGAGAAGTGTTTTGACGGTTCGCCCAGCTCTGTTTCCAGCTTCAGCTTGGAGTCCCTCAGTTCGGTACGTGCGTCGTCCGCGGAAACCTGGGCCACGTTTGGGTGGGTCATAGTATGGGAGCCCACGATGTGGCCGGACTTCACCAATGTGCGGGCGTCATCCCAGGTCATCATCAGATCGGCTTCGTTAGGGAACGACGCCGGATCAAGTGAACGCAGCGAACTCGCGATGAACTCCTCGCGCGCCGGTGCGCTGGCTTTCGAGCAAACACCGGCAGCGTTCAGAAAAGTTGTTTCGCGGGCTTGCGTGTCGGTCAATTCGCGAACCACGCCTGATACGGGATCTTTCCAGTTTGGCCTGCGAGAGGTTAAGAATGCATGGCGCAGCAGACAATACCAGGGCGCCTTCGACCGGTCCACGGAATCGACTAGAACATAAAATGTCGCCGGGACTCCAAGCCGGTTGAGAATAGGAGCGGCAAAGCGAAAATTATCTTTGTAGCCGTCATCGAAGGTAATGGCCACGGCCCTTGGCGGCAGACTCTTCTCACCTTTCAGAAAGAGCGCGATATCGTCTAAGCTAACGGCATTAAATCGGCTCGCAATCAACTCTATGTGGCGTTCGAAGATGTTGGTTGCGTGAATGGAGTCGCATCCGATGGTGTCGGCGTATTGGTCAGGGCGATCCTGAATAGAGTGGTAGCGGAGAACTACGGCGGCGGGCGCGGCAAACTTGTGCGCGAGACGAAGGACGCCACTCGCAACGAACGCCTTTCTGGCGGCGTTTTTAACTGTCTTGCGAATACTCATATCGCGCTGTCCCGTGAGGACTGCGCTCCGACGGGCTTGGCGAGGGTGTTTTCACTTGCATTTACGCTCGCCCTTTCAGCATTGTGCACGCTGAACAGTACGGCCAGACCGTAGGGCTCGAGGTCGATCTCGTCCAGACATTTCTTCTTGGCCAAATCGTAAAGGGCGATGTGGGTCGGTTTATTACGATTTTCGAATCCATGCTTTGCCCAGAGCAGGTTTTCTTTGAACCGGGTGGAGCGAATGCGAGTGAATCCAATCCAGACTTTGTTTTGCTCCATCACTGCGACGCCGCGGCACCAACCGAGCACGAGGTGCTGTGGATTGTCGATGGCGTTGAAGTCGAAGACCTCTTCGACTTGCAGAGTGTGCCGGTTCGCAATCACCAAGTGTCCATCGACCGTCGTGAAGTAGATCCAATCGCCCACCACGTGACCGTCGTGCGGCCTTTGTACTCCGATATCAATGCGTCTGCCGGGGCGGGTGAGGCTGATCGCATCTCTTTGGTCGAAGCGCGTGGCCCATACTTCATCGTCCAACTGAAATACGTGATTGGGATGAGAGGCGTGAGGCTTGGTTTCGGGTACCTTGCGGTAGTCGATTTCGCGTGAAAATCGTTTCCACGTGTCTTCCCCGATTACGCTCCATTCGCGCAGCAGTTTGCCGGTGGGAGTCACTTCCACCACCATATCCAAGCCCGTGTCCGCGATCAAAATATTGCCTTCCGGAGTCGGGCGAACGTGGTGAAGATCGTTGAAGCAAGGAAGAGATACGTAGTGCAGAAGTTCGAAACCCGGCAGTTGATAAACGAGCACTTCCGTCGGGGTGCAAACGTAGAGTTTGTCATCCGCCACGGTGCCCGACTTGAACAATATTGAGGGCGAATCAGCGGGACACGCATCTTCAGGCGAGTCGTATTCCACCAAGACTTCCGAAGTCTTGCCTGGAGGATTTACTTTGAGGATCAGGGCCTTTTTGCAGGAGTTCCACTCCGGCAACTGCTTGAAAAGACTGGTTCGTAAAGCCCCGCCTACAACGTACAACTCGCTCATCCTTTAAATCCCCTTTGTGACAAACCGATGCTTCGAAGGTCGAGTAACCGTAGGGAAAGAAGCAGTTTTCCTTCCGAAGACCTATCCGGCGACCCTTCGCAAATCATTAAAAACAATGGCTGAGCACTATTTTACCTTAAGAATGTTTCGGTCATAAGAACAGGTGTGAAGCGAATTGCGACCTTCCATCCACGCTTGGGAAGGGAAAGTACGTTTCGTTGCAGGCGGATGGAGGCAACACGTGCTCGATCCTAGTGCGGGCAAGAACGAACCTAATTTAGACCTATATAATTTGAGTGTGAGCTCTTCCAAGGTAAAGCAGGTAGCATCCGCGGATTTCCCGACGCGCTGGGGACATTTCCTGATTCATGGATTTACGACTCGGGCACATAACGACGGCGCGAAGTCCGAAGAAGCCGTCGCGCTGGTGATGGGCGAAGTACATTCGGGGTCGCCGCTGGTGCGGATCCATTCGCAATGTCTAACGGGCGATGTATTTGGATCGCTGCGCTGCGATTGCCGCCAACAACTTGAAATGGCGCTTGAGATGATCGCTCATGAGGGTGCCGGCGTCCTTATCTATGAACAGCAGGAGGGGCGCGGGATTGGACTGATGGCGAAGCTGCAGGCTTATGCGCTCCAGGACAGCGGACTCGACACCGTGGAGGCCAATGAGCGGCTTGGTTTTAAGGCGGATCAGCGTGAGTTCCTGATGCCGGTCGAGATCTTAAAGGCGCTGGATATCCGGCGGGTTCGCCTGCTTTCGAATAATCCTGACAAGGTTGCGGCGCTTGAACGTGCGGGCATTCAGGTGACGGAGCGAGTGCCTTGCGAGGTGGCGCCTACCGAACATACGGAAGACTATTTGAAGACTAAGCAGGAAAAGCTGGGGCATTTGTTTAGCAGCCGCAAGGGACAGCATTAGGTTGCGGAAACAATCGTTAAGGACGCGACCAGTTCACCTCAGGCGCTAAAGCGCGATACGTTTTCAACGACGTAACGGCACGAGTGAACTCGTGCCCTTCCCCAAGCG
>Ga0209169_10000304_pt1 | contig 29673 bp, 24 predicted proteins | sample HubBroMetageWRM4_FD_188346 | JGI IMG/M metagenome (GOLD analysis project Ga0209169, IMG submission 188346) | Warmed soil microbial communities from the Hubbard Brook experimental Forest, New Hampshire - Hubbard Brook CCASE Soil Metagenome WRM 4... | ecosystem: Environmental > Terrestrial > Soil...
CAAGGAGGGCTTTTCAGGGTCGCGCTGTGCGCACGCACAGTACTTTCGTACCGGTGTAGGTCTCCCCTAACCGGGTTAGACTTGGCGTTTTCGGGAATAAATAATGTATAGGCAGACTGAAAGCGTTCTTGCGCGGGTGGGCCACCAGCTTTCTCAGCTCGAAAGGCGCGATTGGGAGCTCTGGCTGATTGTGTCGCTTACCGGCGTGCTGGTTGCCGCCGGACTGCTGGCACTTCTGTTTCCGGCAGCTTTCCTGAAGCAAGATAACGTCCACTTCGAGATCACTGTGTCCCGGCCCTTGGCTGTGGGCTTGATTGCTCTCTTGGCGTTGCTCAACACGTATCTCGTATCAAAGCGCCTTGAAATTCGTCGAGTGCGCGAAGAGCTAATCTCCAGCACGATTCAGGGGGAGCTGGTGCGGCAGCAATCCTTCACAGATCCCCTGACCGAGATCTATAACCGGCACTCCCTCGAAGAGATGGTGGGAAGATTTATCAGCCACGCGAAGCGTCTGCAGAACCCGCTCACTTTTCTGTTGATCGACATTGACCGGTTCAAGGACGTCAACACGAGATTCGGCCACCTGACTGGCGACGTTGTGCTGGCAGATACGGCAGCTTTGTTAAAGAGTTCAGTACGCGGATCGGACGCTGTGTTTCGCTATGGCGGAGACGAATTCCTCATCGTCCTGGCGGATACATCACGCACAGGGGCCGCTCGAGTTGTAGAAAGAATTGAAGCTTACGTACTTGAGTGGAACCGGGCGCAAAACCTTCAAGCGTTCGAATTGTGCCTGAGCATTGGTGTTTCGGAATGGTCGGACGGTATGACTCTGAACCAATTGCTTGACGAGGCCGACCGCGAGATGTATGTGGTGAAGGCTGGTCACCAGTTGAACAAAGGAACACCCGAGCTGGCTAAAGCCGCGTCGCCGAAACTTGGGCTTTGAGCGACGTTGCTTCCTCACGGCGCGCTTGGGACGATCAGAGTCGGCACTTCGCTCGCTTGAAGCGAACTGCGACCCCCGTCAACACCAGAGACTACACACCTGCGGTCACATCATCACAAAACCAGAGGTTATGCGTAGATTTTCACGCGGACGTGGAAGTAGCCTTCGCTCGCCCTGCTGAGACGCACGCCGCGCGGTTTGTTCTCAAAAGGAGTTCGATTGTCTCGGCAGCGACCGGCTTGGAGTAGAGGTATCCTTGGGCCAGTTCGCAGCCAATATCCTTCAGCAGGTCCACCTGCGCTTGATTTTCGACGCCTTCTGCAACGACCTTCATGCGGAGACCGTGGGCGAGCATCACAATGACGCGAACAATTTCGTGGGTTGCCAGGTCGGTGTCGATGCGCGAGATGAAGGCGCGGTCGATCTTCAGCGTGTCCACGGGGAAGCCTTGAAGCCGGCTAAGCGAGGAGTAGCCGGTGCCGAAGTCGTCGATGTCCAGACTAACGCCGAGCGCTTTTAATTCGGAGAGCACGACGGCAGACCTCGCGGCATCGGCCATGGCGATCGTTTCAGTGATCTCCAGGTTGATGCAGCGAGGATCAAGTCCTGTCTCCTGCAAAGTTTTGCCGATCTGGGAGGCCAGTTCAGGCTGCGCAAACTGTTTGGGTGTGATGTTTACATTGAGTGTGAGGGGCGGATCGGAAGGAAAAAGCCCTTGCCAGGCGCGGAGTTGGCGGCAAGCGTCGTAAAGCAGTTGACGGTTGATGGGCAGGATGAGGCCGGTTTCATCCGCAACCGCGATGAATTCCCCTGGCATGACCAGACGTTCGGGGCGCTGCCAGCGACTGAGCGCCTCGAATCCTATGATCTGGCCGGTACGCAAGGACACGATTGGCTGGTAGTAAACGCGGAGCTGATTCAACTCGATGGCTTTGCGCAGATCAGTTTCGAGCTGCAAGCGCTTGATGGCGCCGGCGTGCATCGCATGATCAAACACTTCACAGCGTCCCTTGCCAGCGCTCTTGGCGCGGTACATGGCGATCTCGGCGTCGCCGAGGACGTCCTGAGCCTCCGCCCCGGCATTGCCGCTGAAAGCCACACCAATGCTTACGGTCAACACGATCTCTTGACCATTCAAATCGAAAGGAACAGCCAATCTCTGCTGAATGCGCTCGGCGACGCGAACGGTGTCGCTGGGGTCATGAAGTTCCTCGAGGAGGACCGTGAACTCGTCGCCTCCGGGCCGCGCTAGCGTACTCTCGCCCACGAACGGCCCGGTCGCGCCACCGAGGCGGGGACGTGAAATAGTGTCGGCGCCGCGGAGACAGACACTTAACCGCTGCGCGATCTGGATAAGCAATGCATCCCCGGCAACATGGCCGAGACTATCGTTGAAGACCTTGAATTCATCAATGTCGATGAACAGCACAGCGAATCTGAAATCCGTGTGCCGTCGCGACTGCGTGATCGCACGTTGCAACCGATCGAGAAAAAGCGCGCGATTAGGGAGATTGGTCAAGCCGTCGTGGAAGGAAAGATGGTCGAGCTTTTCCTCGGCCCGCTTCCTCTCGGTAATGTCGCGGTTCACGATGACGAGCCCTTCGGTTTCGCCTTTCGGACCACGAATCGCGTTGGCGGTCGACTCGATAAAGCGCCAGGAGCCATCTTTATGGCGAATGCGATATTCGAGCCGCTCGCCCCGGCCAGTGTTGCGAGCTTTCTCCGCAGCCTCGAGCACGCGGGCGCGATCCTCGGGATGAATCTGATCCATCGAAGAAGTGGCTGCCAGTTCTTCGGGGCCATACCCTAAAATTGTCTGGTATGCGGGACTGTTATAAAGCCGCTGTCCGTCGCAATCGATCACGGCAATCATGTCCGCGGCATTTTCTGTGATCAGTTGAAACAGGCGTTCACGCTCGCCCAACTGGCGGCGGATTCTCTGCAACTCACGCTGCTGGTAGACCGTGTAAATATCGAATAGCAGAACGAGCGCAGCCAACCCGCGGACCCACTCTTTGAGATTCAGCGAATAAGCGCCGTCGGTAGGTAAATGAAAACCAGGAAACGTTAAAGAAAGGATACCGGCGGTCAGAACCAGGGTGACGGCTACGGCGGAACCCCAAAGCCACCACTCCCGGCCCTCGACTTGGCGCACCCGGAGAGCGGGGGGCTTCGGATGCTTGGATACAGATTGTTTACTCACAGCGAAAGCCGCCTGTTCGGTTTCTTGGATAATTGAAATTCGGGGATAGATTGGATTCTAGACGAGCAAGAACAGAGGGAAAGTTACGAAAGTCTGAACTTAGGATCTTGCCCGCGGCAGCCGCGACTAATTGCGGGGCGAGAAGATTGAATGTGAGGTTATAAGTGCAGTTTGTTTGACTGATGCCTTACCGGTTTACCCACCGCTATCTCTTAATCTTTATCTCTCGCTATGCGTTGCCAAAGCCCGTTCGTCTTCAAATTCGATGCGGTTGCGCCCCTGACGCTTTGCGCTGTACAGAGCCGCATCTGCGCGGGTAACCAGATCGCTGAGATCGGGAGGAGCCGCGGTGCGGATGCCGGCGATTCCGAAACTGGCAGTTGCACCAAAAGTGCTCTGGCCAACAGTGAACTTCTGGGCCGCAAATTGCTTGCGGACGCGTTCAATTGCAATCGCCGCATTTTCCTTTTCCACATGTGTAATGATCACCAGAAATTCCTCGCCTCCAAGGCGTCCGCAAATGTTTGAGCTGCGGGTGTTGGTCTTGAGAATCTCGGCGAAGCTCTTGAGCACGATGTCTCCCGCATCATGCCCGTGGGTGTCGTTGATGCTCTTGAAGTGATCCAGGTCGGCCATGACTGCCCAGACGGGGAAATCGTGACGCAGCGCCGCGCTGAGTTGCCGGCTTGCCCAGAAATCGAGCGCACGGCGATTGGGCAGGCCTGTGAGCGAGTCGGTTAGGGCCATCTCTTCCAGTTGTCGATTCTTGTCCTGAACTTCGCGGTGGAGTTCCACGATGCGGCGGCCCACTCTTACACGAGCCTGCAGTTCTCCGGAATGGAAGGGCTTGGTCAGGTAGTCATCGGCTCCGGCGGCGAGACCTTCAATCACTTCCTCTTTGTCGGTGTTGGCGGTAAGGAGGATGAGGTAGGCGTAGAACTGCTGGTGGTCACGGCGGATGCGCTGGCACAGTTCAATGCCGCTGACGTCGGGCATGCTCCAGTCGGTGATGACAAGCGCAGGCTGGTGTTCGATAAACAAATCCATGGCTTGCTGGCCGCTCTTCGCGAAGAAGACGGTGTACTGCTCTTCTGAGAGCGATTGCTCGACCAGTTTGCGATATATCGGAGAATCATCCGCCACCAGGATCTTCACATCCCGAGAAGAGAGATCCATTGTTTAGCCTCGATGCTGGTTGTGTTATTGAACGCCCCGTAAGTCAAAGCTATCACGAGAAGCAAAGCCGCGTTATTGGCTAACGTGAGACACCGCAACCCGGTGGCGCGCTCCTGCTCCCTTTGGCCAGGTTGCAGGCCGGAACGTTTCCTACGGGGTATCACATCTTGGGTTTTCGGCCTGTGCCTCCGCGGGCAGGAACCCCTCTCATATTACGAAATCCGAACAGGACCAGTGAGATGACTTACGTAATTAGCAGTTACTAACATGACTGTGAAACGCTGGCAATAACTTCAGTTCAACTTAGTAGGTACTTCAATGTTTACTAAATCGCCGCAGCCTGTCACGGGCACGATCTTAGTCGCGGACGACCAAGCTTCCAACCGCGAACTCCTGGAGGAATTGCTCAGCGCGGAAGGATTCAAGGTAGCGAGTGTGCCCAATGGTGAAGCCGCCCTGGAGCAGTTGTCCATTGTTCCGATCGATCTGGTGCTCCTTGACGTCATGATGCCTCATCTTAACGGCTTTGAGACTTGCGAGAAAATCAAGGCCAATCCGGAAACCTATTTGATACCCGTAATTTTGATTACGGCGCTCTCGAATAAACAGGATCGCATAGAAGGCATCAAGGCCGGAGCCGACGACTTCCTGACTCGTCCTGTGGACCGCTCTGAATTGCTTGCCCGGGTGCGCTCGCTGCTCAAACTCAAGCTGCGCACGGACGAACTTGAGCGCGCGGAATCAGTCCTGTTCACGCTTGCCCGGAGCATCGAAGGGAAGGATCCGTACACGCATGGTCATTGCGAGCGTTTGGCGGAGTATTCAGCTTCCCTGGGAGGACATCTCCAACTTTCGGAAGAGCAGGTTACTGCTCTGCGGCGTGCTGGCGTGGTTCACGATATCGGAAAGATTGCCATACCCGATGCGATTATCTTGAAGCCAACCGGTCTTTCCCCGGACGAATGGAAACTCATGCGGGAGCATCCTGTGGTCGGGGAGCGTATCTGCGCACCGCTGAAGTCCTTTCGCTCCGTCCTGCCGATCATTCGCCACCATCATGAGAAATTTGACGGCTCCGGATATCCAGATGGACTTGCAGGAGAAGCGATACCGATTACAGCCAGAGTCTTGCAGATCGTCGATGTCTACGATGCGCTTACCACGGTAAGGCCCTATAAACCTGCCTTCTCCATCACTGACGCATTGCAGACCATGAAGATGGAAGTAGCCAAGGGATGGTGGGACCCGCACATCTTCAGCCTGTTTGAGCAGTTCGTGAGAAGCGGCACGGCTGATTTTCTATCGCGCGGCGCATCAGCAGGAGCGAAGAGCTAGAAGCAGGGCATTTTTTCGAGAGACGAGGCTAGTGATGAACACGCGAGCACACAACGCTATCGACACCCGGAAGGACTTTGCTGCTGCTGCGGCGGGCGCGTGGTGCGTGATGACGTTCGCGCGGCGCTCTGCGCTCGTCATCTCGTTTGCGCTCGCGGCACTGCTGAACCCCAGTTTTGCCGCTGCCCAGGGAGACCAGGCGAATAGCGAACCCCTCAAACAGTTGAGCCTGGCGGACTTGGGCAACGTAGTAGTAACCACCACATCCAAAGAGCCGGAAGAAGTTTGGAAGACCCCTGCCGCAGTCTTCGTGATCACCCAGGATGATATTCGCCGGTCAGGCGCCACTAGTATTCCGGAAGTCTTGCGGATGGCGCCAGGGGTCGAGGTGGCCCAGGTCGACTCCGATCACTGGTCCGTAGGCATTCGCGGATTTGGAGCCGTGTTAGCCAGCAAACTGCTCGTCCTGATCGACGGACGGAGCGTCTACACTCCGCTGTTCGCCGGAGTCTATTGGCAAGCCCAGGCTACTCCGCTCGAGGATATTGAACGCATTGAGGTGATCCGAGGGCCGGGCGGCACGATCTGGGGAGCAAATGCCGTCGATGGGGTTATCAACATCATCACCAAGAGCGCGAAAGATACCCACGGGGCGCTGGCGTCACTGGGCGGAGGCAATGTTGACCAGGGAACGAGTGGCTTTCGCTACGGCGATTCGACCGGCCGCGGGTTCAACTATCGTGTCTATGGGATGGGCTTCGACCGTGGTGCCGAATTTCATCCGGCAGGCACAAACTTCGATGAGTGGCGAATGGGCCAGGGTGGTTTCCGCGCAGACTGGGATGGGGGCGCTCGCGATGCCTTCACGTTTCAAGGCGACATCTACAGTGAGGGCGCCGGCGAAGCAACCACGTATGCACTCTATTCGCCATCCACTCAGATCAACGCCTTCGGCACCGCAGACTTGACGGGAGGGAATCTGCTTGGCCGATGGAAGCGCGTTTTGAATGAGGGATCAGACTTCCAGCTTCAGGCCTACTTCGACCGCACGAACCATTTCGAGCCTGAATTCGGAGAAACTCGAGATACCTTTGACATTGACTTCCTCGACCATTTGACCTTGCCGGGGCAGCAAAACTTTCTCTGGGGACTAGGGGCACGCGTCAGTCCGTCGAATCTCGTACAACTCGTTCCCTCCATCGACTTCCAGCCGCAACACCAGACGGATTTGATCTATAGCGGTTTTGTGCAAGATGAGATTGCCTTCTTCAATCACCGGCTGTCTGTAACCCTTGGAACAAAGCTCGAACATAACAACTACACCGGTTTCGAGGTGCAGCCGAGCGGGCGTCTCATGTGGAACCGCACACCGCGAGAGTCCTTGTGGGGCTCCGTCACTCGGGCGGTTCGAACTCCGTCCCGTCTCGATACGGATGTTGAACTCACGGATTATGCGGGCACAACCTCGGGCCTGCCCGTATACCTGCGCGTCAGTGGCAACCCACAGTTCGAATCCGAGGAGTTGATCGCCTACGAAACCGGCTATCGAAGGCTGGTGACGCCCCACTGTTATGTGGATGTGGCGCTGTTTTACAACAACTACAACGATGTTTACAGTTTTCAGGTAGGCGCTCCATTCCTCGAGGCGTCGCCCGCGCCGGTGCATGCGGTCATTCCATTGCTTACGAGCAATGGAATCCAAGGCAACACAAAGGGATTCGAAGTGACGCCGGATTGGAAACCGGTGAAAGGCTGGGAGCTGAGAGCCTCATATTCCTACCTGGACATGGAGCTGGAAAACAAGGCAACCAGCAACGATCCCACCAGCGTCGCCGGGTATGAGGGATCGAGCCCGCGCCACCAAGTTGTGATTCAGTCCTTTGTAAATCTGCCAAGAAAATTTGAGTTTGACCAGACGTATCGTTACGTCAGCGCCCTGCCCGCCCAAACGGTTGCAAGCTACCAAACCATGGACACGAGATTCGGCTGGCATATCAACCCAGAACTGGAGTTGTCGGTCGGCGGCCAAAACCTGTTGCAACCGCATTTCGCCCAGTATGGAGGCGATCCCGGCGGCCCGGTTGAAATCAAGAGGAGTGTTTACGCGAAGCTCGTCTGGCGATTCGGCGAAAAGTGACCCTCGAGATCTTCCGGCTTTGAATGCACGACGGGAGAAAGCGAAGCTCAATCAGCAAGTCATCCGACCTGAACTTCATTGGTCGCGCAGTAAATCCTTCAGTCTCAAGACACGGAAACACGAGGCGAGGTAGCGAAGCAACACCCATGAAGCACGAAAGCCACAAAGCTGCTGGCGCCCAAGAGTACGGCAGGTCGACGCGTGCTCGCGGCTTCTGGCTGCAATACGCAATTGCGGCTCTTGTGTACCTGCTCTTCGCCGGTGCAAGCGCCCTCGGGCAACAAAGGCCGAATGAATATCAGGTCAAAGCTGCTTACCTCTATAACTTTGGTCGATTCGTAGAATGGCCAGCCAAAGGTGCTACCCCCCAGAACAGCTCCTTTACCATCTGCATCCTCGGCGAGGATCCATTTGGGCAAGCTCTGGATGCGACGCTTGCAGGAGAAACGATAGGGAGCCAAAGAGTGACTGCGCGGCGAATCTCGAGTCCGCAGATGTCGGGCGACTGCCAGATCCTGTTTATAAGTTCTTCAGAGGCCAGCCGGCTCAACAAAATCATCGAGGCCTTGGATAAAAACGCAGTCCTGACTGTCAGTGATATCCCGCAGTTCTCGCAGCGTCAAGGCATGATCCAGTTTGTCCAAGAAGAAAATCGAATCCGTTTCGAGGTCAACCTGACCGCGACCCAACGCGCGGGCCTGACGCTCAGCTCCGAGTTGCTAAAGGTGGCGACTGCCGTCAGAAAGAACCCTCAGCCGGGAGACTGATACGACCATGCCTAAAACTCAGCAAAATTCGCTCTCCAGGAAACTCACCTTGATGAACGTGCTGGTGAGCGCTGTGGCCTTGCTTCTGGCAAGTGCCGGCTTTTGCGCCTATGACATGTACAGCTTTCGCGCGGCCCTGGTGCGCAATGTCTCCATTCAAGCGCAGATCATCGGGGACAACACCATCTCTGCGCTAGTGTTCAACGATCCACAGTCCGCGGAGAAGACACTATCTGCCTTGCGTGCCAACCCCAACCTGATGTATGCCCAGATTTACACTCGCGACGGCCAGCCTTTCGCAGGATACTGGCGTGATCGAGCCGGTGAGACCAGGGCCCTGCCCATTATTCCTGCCGGCCAGACCCAGAGCTATTGGTTTGAAGATGGGCATCTGGGGATGGCGCGTGCGATCGTCTTCCAGGATAAACCGACCGGAACCGTGTACATCCGCTCTGACCTGGGGGCGATGAACGACCGGCTGAGGACTTACGCTCTCATCGTCGTGGCCGTATTGCTTGTCTCCCTGCTGGTGGCCCTGGTTGTCGGACTCGTGATCAACCGTTTCATGGGCTCACTCTATTCCAAACTGGAAACCGGCAATCGTTTCATGGATCTATCGCTGGATCTGTTTTGTGTTATTGGGTTTGATGGATTCTTCAAGAACCTGAATCCTTCCTGGGAGAAGACGCTGGGCTTCACCACAAAAGAATTGTTGGCGAAGCCTAACCTGGAGTTCGTACATCCCGACGATCAGCTGGCGACAGCCGTGGAAAAGGACGGCCTGAAGGACGGAAAAGTCACTCTGGCATTTGAAAACCGTTATTTGTGCAAAGACGGCTCTTACAAGTGGCTTCTGTGGAATGCGGTTTCCGTGCCCGAGCATGAAACTGTTTATGCCGTGGCGCGCGACATTACGGAGCGCAAGCGGATCGAAGCGGAAAAGCGCGAATTCACCGAAAGCCTGGCTGCTGCCAATCAAGAACTCGGGCTTCGCAATCGCGAGGTGGAGCGCGCTACCCAGATGAAGAGCAAGTTTCTCGCCAGCATGAGTCACGAATTACGAACCCCGCTGAATGCGATCGTGGGCTTCTCGGATCTGCTGGCAGAAGGAACTGCGGGCGAACTGAACACTAAGCAGAAGCGATTCGTGGATCACATCAAGAAGGGCTCCAGTCACCTGCTGCAACTGATCAATGACATCCTCGACCTCTCGAAGATCGAGGCGGGACAACTGGAGTTGCATAGCGAGGAGTTTCTCGTGAAGGACGCCCTGCCAGAAGTACTTTCCACCATTGATCCTCTGGCCATGGCCAAGAACATCCGGGTCGAACAAAAATTGGAGAGCAAGTCTCTGGTAAAGGCAGATCGCGTGCGCTTCAAGCAGATCCTGTACAACCTGCTCAGCAACGCGGTCAAGTTCACGCCCAAAGGCGGCCAGATCAGCATCGAGTGCGTCGACGAATGGGATTTCGTTCGCGTGTCGGTAAGCGACACTGGGATCGGCATTCGGCCGGAAGACCAAAAGTTGGTCTTCGAAGAGTTCCGGCAAGTCGAGGGGAATCCTGCCGACGCCCAGCAGGGAACAGGATTGGGGCTCGCAATCACCAAGCGCCTGGTCGAGCAACAGGGAGGCCGGATTTCGCTGGAAAGCGAGTTCGGAAAAGGCAGCCGGTTTACCTTTACTCTTATGGCCATCGAGCCGACCCCCGGGGTTCGCCCGATTGAAGAACCAGAAAAATCACGGCTCATAACGGTTTCAGGCCGTCTCACCCCGCTGGTGCTGATTGTCGATGATGAAGTGCCTGCTCGTGAGCTTTTGGCCAGCTACCTCGAGCCGGAATATCGGGTGGCGATGGCCCAGTCAGGCGTCGAGGCTATTAAAGAGGCGCAACGATTGCGGCCTGACGCCATTACGCTCGATGTGATGATGCCTGGAAGCGATGGCTTCGAAACTCTGGTTGCGCTCCGGAAGAACCCCGAAACGGCTAACATCCCCGTGATCATCCTCTCGATCGTGGATCAAAAGCAGGTGGGTTTCGCCCTGGGTGCGGCGGAATATCTCATCAAACCGGTTCCTAAATCCACGTTGCTGGAAACGATTCGCAGGCATGTTCCGCTTCCCTCCGACGATGATTCGTCCATTTTGCTGGTAGACGACGACCCGAAAGCATTGGAACTGCTGCAAGAAGCGTTGCGCTCGGCCGGATACGAGGTTCAAAGCGTGCGCAGCGGTGCTCGCGCCTTGGAAGTGCTGGCCAACAAAGTGGTGGGCGGAATCCTGCTCGATCTGCTGATGCCTGGGATGGACGGCTTTCAGGTGATTCGCCATGTCCGGCAGGAGCCCGGCTTAAGGGATCTGCCCATTCTCGTCATGACCGCCAAGAGCCTAAGCCGGGAAGAAATCACTCTCTTGAACCGCGAGACGCAAGGTCTTCTGCAAAAAGGCGGCTCCTGGAAACAACAACTCATCGCTGAAGTCGGCAGAGTAACCCAAGGCCGTCAGCGGGCAAAATCTGCGGGGCAATCATGACTCGAATTCTTGTCGCCGAAGACAACGCTGTAAACCGTGAACTGCTCCGCGAGTTGCTGGAAGCGCGCGGGTACACAGTCTTTGAAGCGTGCGATGGTCAAGAGGCGCTTCAAATGATTGAACAGGCCCAACCAGACCTTCTGCTGTTGGATATCGGCATGCCGGTACTGGACGGATTCGGGGTCATCCGCAAAATCCGCGAGAACCCTCGCCTGGCGCCACTGCCCGTAGTGGCGGTCACGGCATATGCCATGCGAGGGGATCGAGAAAAAATCCTCAGCTCAGGGTTTGATGGCTACTTGTCGAAACCGCTTAACCCATCTTCCCTGGGCGAGGAGCTTGATCGCCTGCTGACTAAAAGGGATCAGTCCGCCGGCGCAAGTGGCGTCGGCGCCTAGAACGAAGCGCTTCAGGCCTCGACGCTAGCGGTCCATATTCTCGATCTCGGCGATGAAGCGGCGGATCGACTCCTGAACCTGCGGGCTGACACTCGTGAATTGAATCCCTTGCCGGGTCTCTTTTGCCCACACGACCGTGCCGACTGCGTCAATCACCACACCGGAAACCGGTAGCGTGAGTGACAACCGAACAGAGTCTTTGAGCTTCAGGCCATTCACTTCTACTTGCATTCCTCCCTGGCTGAGGTTCCAACTTGTCCCGCGGACGGTTCGAGAGCCCACCGTGCACGTGACCTCGGTTTGGATCGGCACGCGCGTAGACTTGCGTCTGTTCTCCAACATCCCGCCGGCCACAGTCCGGAACAGGATGCTAAGTTTCTGCCGGTCAACCGGCTTCTGAAGGAAAAATGTCGCTCCGATCGAGAACGCTTCTTGCATGGTTTGTCTATCATCGCGTCCGGTCACGATGATGATAGGAGTTGACTTGTTCCATGACGATTTGCGGACGAGGCGCGCAAGGTCGAAACCATTCAGGTTCGGCATCTCCAAGTCCAGGAAAATTCCATCGAACTTCTCCTGATTGATCATTGCGGCCGCTTTTTGGCTGTCGTTGATGGGGCGCACTTCGGCCTTCAGAGACACGAAGACCTCGGTCATCAGTTCCAGGCTTGGGATGTTGTCCTCTACGACAAGCAGCTTCAGTGGTTGCATGCAGCCGACCTCATCTTTCACGACCGTTCCTTATACTATAGTTCGCTGGTCGCTACTGTTCTAGGCCTAACCGCAAGTTCCAGCAGTCGAATGTCGGTGACCCTTCTCCTGTCAATGGCAGTCGGTTGACGAAAAGAAGGACTGAACGGTTTGCTGCAGGTTGTTTCCGCGGAGCTGCCCATCCTTTACCGCGCGTACGAACCACTGAGAGTAGGGCTCCGGATTGGAAGATGACGCCCGTTTGTAATCCACGTATATCGCGGCCGCGAGGACATGCATCCCGCCATCCTGCTGCTTCCAGTATTCGCAAGCGTTGCGGCCCACACCGAACTTCTCGCTGACCAACTGCTCTAACGCCTGCACCGAATCTTCTTCGATATACCCAGCGGTCGTGTTGTACCCGAAGGATGGGTCATGGTGCTGCACCTTGTCGATCACGAGCGGATCGCGTCCCAGCAAGTCAATGGCTTCTCGGACCTTTGGATCGTCCGCGTGGTAAGGGGGGTGCATGGGTTCGTGAATCGCGTTGTGCAGGACGATTTTAAAGGGATAGGACACATGGGTCAGGAAACGAAGTCCGGTGATGCGGATCCCGTGAGGCTCTGAATAGGCTAGAAGGTATACGGTGATCGTGTGCGATGGCAGCGGAAAACCAAGATAGCTCTCGATTACCGGAATGACGTTGTATTTCGGGAGTTCGGAAGAGATCTCCGCGATACGCTTCTCGATTTTCGGTTTGGCATTTGCCTCCCAATATGCCGGAAATCCGACACGATTCAAAGCCTTCAGGGCCGTCTCCAAAGCTGGCCTCGCCGTCTCGTAGTTCTGCCATCCATCCGCGCTCCAGTATGAAGTTTTCTTGAGGGCTGCTTCCATCGCCACACTGTCGTGCGCGGTGCGTATCATTTCGGGGATGGTTTCGTCATCGACCACCGAATAGTAAAGAGACAGCTTCGCGGAGATAATTCCGTTCCCCTCATCCTTGATGACATGCTTCAACTCGGCAAAGCCGGCCTGTTCGTCAGGCGTGAAAAGAGGGTGGAAGTGGTCGTACTCGGCTTGGTAGAAGTGGAGATAGTATGGGTCACCGCTGAGCGCATTTAACAGGCAGAGCGTGTCGTATTTGAGAGAAGGCTTGAGTTGCCAGTCGGTGCTGGTGTGAAGCGGAGCAGTCTGAGCAGTGAGCAAAGACGGGTGAGCAACCTGGGCGGAACAGAAGCTGAGAAGGAAGAGCAGAGAATGAATCCGGCGCATGGATTCATTTTAGAGTTCGGGCTTTCTTCTTGTCTTGAATCCATTTGCAATGGATCGCCATGCCTGCGGTCCGAATCCCGTGAGTTGCTTAACGCTGCGAGTCATATGCGAGTGGTCGGAGAAGCCGAGGTCCGCCGCGATGCTTGCGAGTGGTGCCTTGGTGTGCTGAATGGAGTTCAATGCGTGGCGGGCGCGAATGCGCGCGCGGAAAGTCTCCGGTGAAACGCCAAACGCCAAAGCGAAACCCCGCGATACAGCCCACGGCGCAATTCCGTTTTCTTCGGCCCACTGCGTCAGCTTGAGCGATGGATCGCGTATGAGTGCTGCCACTAACTCGTCCGGCCAGTCGGCAGGTTGCGACGTCGCGCTGACAACGAGGGAGAAAAGCAAGTCTACAGCGTCTCGACAGTTTCTCTCGGCCATGCGCGCAATGGAATCGGGATCGGCCACCTTGGCTATTCCTGGTTCATAGGAGCGGTCGAAAGGCAGCCCAAGATTGAGTATTACCGCACCCGCTTCGGAGAAACGATCCAGGTGCGCTTCAAAGGGTTCGTGGAAGATAACGTCCCCGGCTTTCACCCGAAAACGTCCATGATCTCCTGCCTCTTCGTAGCCGCCGGAAAGCACGAGGGCTGCATATGCTTTCTCGTGGACATGGCGTCCGAGGACAGAAGCGGGAATTGTCTGCCACATTCGCATCCCGTCCAGTATGCGCCAGATCGGTCAGCTGTAGGTGCGCTCGCTGCCCGGGATCTTTCCGTAATGCGACCAGGGTTCGGTAAACAAGACAATGTTTGTTAAGTGTCTAGGCGCCCGCCAAGTACAGGTGGAAATGATATTCGCCAGAGGTTCTATTCTGGGTACACTACGTGTTCGCTCAATCCTGATCGCCGGTGCCTGGGGCTTCTCTGCATTGAGTGGTCGGCGAACCGGCAAGATGAAGAGCACGAGAAGGAACGTATGAGGCGATCAATAAAGTGGGTAGGTGCTGGCATCGCTGGCCTCGGGCTTGCGGCGGCGATTGTCGTGAGTGCGGCGACCTGGCGGATGAAACTGCCGGGCGAGGAGATGACTCCGGCTCGTGTTCGGCAGTCGAGTTCTCTGTACGTGAAGATGCGCGATGGCGTGGAGATCGCCGTGACCGTCGACTTACCCCAGGACCTGAGACCGGGCGATCGGGTTCCGGTGCTGATGAGAACGACACGCTACTGGCGAGGGTCGCAGATCGGCTGGACCTTAAGGATGTTAATGGCTTTGCATCTGACCAGCCTTCCCCCAGAACTGGAGGACAGTCAGTCGGCATACTTCAATCAACGGCATTTTGCTGTATTGGCGGTGGATGCGCGGGGCAGCGGAGCTTCTGGCGGAGATCGAGTCATGGAGTGGTCTCCCGCTGAGGTGACAGACATAGGCGAGGTCGCGGCGTGGGCTGCCAGGCAGCCCTGGTCGAACGGCCGTGTGGGCACGTACGGAATTTCCTACGATGGCAACACGGCCGAGCTTGCGGCGGCTTCGAACCAACCTGCGATTCGCGCCGTCATGCCGCTGTACGACAATTTTGATGTCCTGTTTGCCACTCAGCCCGGAGGCGTAGCGCAGCACGGGCAAATACAGGAGTGGAGCGATACGGTCGCGGCAATGGACCGCGACGACGTTTGCGGAGCGCAAGAAGACAAGGGATGGAATTGCTTGAAGGACCGGCTGATGGCTCCGGGCGTTCGCCCTGTGGATGCAGACCCCCACGGAAGGCATCTGGCGGAATTAGTCAGCGGGCATCACAACGTGAATGTGGCGGAAGCCGTCGCCAAGGTTGAATTCCGCGACGACCCGATGGGGACGTTCAGTGTTGCGGACATCAGCCCCTACGGCCTGCGCTCGCGAATTGAAGCTTCAAAAACGCCCATGATGGTTTGGTGCGGATGGTTCGACGGAGGAGGTGGCGAAGATGCGCTGATTCGGTACGAAAACTTCTCGAATCCGCAGGTAGTGGTCATCGGTCCTCTATCGCACGGCGGCGGATTCAATGTGGATCCGTTTGCATCGAACCACACGCCACCCGTTCCCTCGACCGAAGAGCAATTCAAGATGGAAGCGGATTTCTTCGATCGGGTGCTGCGGAAAGACACGCCCGAACCCATTGAATCTTCGATTCAGTACTACACGATGGGTGAAAGGCAATGGCATACAACCAAGACTTGGCCGCCGGCGGGATTGTCGGCTGAACGCCTCTACTTCGGCGAGCACAACACGTTGAACGCGGCGGCGCCCTCAAACACTGCCAGCGATTCCTACACCGTCGACTTCACGGCTTCAACCGGCAACCAGAGTGTCTGGGCCACTGGATTCGGCGGAGGCGATGTCGTGTATCCAGATCGGGCAGAGGCGGATAAGAAACTGCTGGTCTACACGAGCGAGCCGCTTGATGCTGATCTTGAGATCACTGGTACGCCTGTCGTTACGATCGAACTGTCCTCAACTACCAGCGACGGGGCACTGCATGCGTATCTGGAGGACGTCTCGCCGGAAGGCCGGGTGACCTATGTGGACGAGGGATTGTTGCGACTGATCGATAGAAAAGAGGTTGATCGGAAGAGCCTGCCCTATGAACCCTTAGGGCCAGCCCACAGTTTTCTGAGAAAAGATGCGGAGCCGTTGATACCAGGCGAAGTCGCAAGAATTCGTTTTGCGCTCTATCCCACGTCGGTGCTGCTGCGAAAGGGGCATCGGATTCGGGTCGCTCTAGCGGGTGCAGACGCAAGCGTTTTTCAGCGGTACCCGGCAGCCGGAACTCCTACGTGGACTGTCTATCGCGAAGCGCAGCAGGCGTCATTTATTGAACTACCTGTGAGGCGTAACCGCGAGACGTCACAGTGACCAGCCGTGGGCAACGTTGATTGCAATATCGACGAACTCGAAATCATTGTTGAAACTTCCAGTTTAGAAATTACGTAACATCGAAAGCGTTCAGGATTGCTGTGGGAGTCGTACGGCTGAACTCTGCGCAGCTGAACTTTACCCGGGTAAACCATCGGAGGGGACAGTGAAACGAATCATCGTCGGAGTCGTCATCGGCGCGCTAGCCAGTTCGGCGGCCTCGGGAGCGGCGCAGAGCGCGAATTCAACTGGCTCCAGCTCGGCTGCCGGTCCCGTTATCCAGATTGACGACGTGGAGCGATTCTATAAGGTCTACGACGTCGCGGGTGGACATCCGACGCCCGATCAGCTTCAGCACGACTATATCGATCCCGGTTCCGACGGGCTTCACCACCTCGCCAAGGCACGGAATGTTTCCGGGACCGCGATCGCTAAAACCTTGGCCGAGCATCCCGAGATTTATTCCGACGCCAAGCGCTGCATGGTCGCCCTGCCCCGTGTCCGCGATCGTTTGGAGGTCGCACTTCGCAAACTCGGCAGTCTCTATCCGGAGGCGCGATTCCCGCCGGTGACGATCGCCGTGGGCCGCGGAAAACCCGTGGCCATTGGGAGCCCCAGCGACGGCATCCAGATCGGCCTTGAAGCCCTTTGCGCGACTAACTGGCTCAATCCCAATGTTGAGGACCGGTTTGTGCACGTGATCGCTCACGAGTATACGCACGTCCAGCAGGCGCAGGCCCTCGCCGATGACGAGCATCCCACTGTGCTCGAGTTGTCGCTGGTTGAAGGCGCGGCCGAATTCACCGCCGAGCTAATTTCCGGCGAGGTCGCGTATTCTCAGTTCGGAGCGTCGACCAAAGGGCGCGAAAAGGAAATCGAAAGCGCTTTCGTCCCCGACGAAGACAAGACCGACCTCTCCAACTGGTTCCAGAACGCCACGCGGGAAAAGCCGGGAGATCTCGGCTACTGGGTCGGGTATCGCATCGTCAAATCCTACTATCAACATGCCGACGACAAGCGTCGAGCCTTTCGCGAAATCCTGGAAATGAGCGACCCAAAGGCGTTTCTGGCGAAGAGCGGCTGGTCACCCGGCATTCAGCTTCAATAGAGAGCATGCTGCCGTACGGCAGTCTAGACCTGCTGACGCAGATTGGGACGCAGCGTGAGTGAGCCATCATCGTTCAGTTTTTGGTGACAGGCCCAGCGCACGGGATAGCGCATTCCCTTTACCTCAATCTCGGCTCTAAGTTTCAATCCTTTCCAATCGCTGACGTTTGGAAGAACGAACTGCGCCTGCCGAATCTTGCCCGGCAAGGGGTAGCCGGCGTCCAGACAACCGCTCTTGAGCACCTTTCCGTCCTGGCTCTCGACGGTCACGCGCAGTACGCCCGGCACACCTGCGATTCCGTCATTGGCGAAGCCGACAATCAGCCCCAGAGTACCAGCGTCCTTATAGCTCCAGATGAAGGACGGCCTCACTCTATAGCCGATGCGGCGATTGATCCGGTCGAACGCTGCCGGATACGCCTGGTAGTAGGTCATCAGATTCTTGGCGTTGATCTGGTGAAAGTTCCACAGCGACCAGTAATTCGCTCCGACATCAATCACATGATCGATCATGTTCTCTGCCGGGGATATCCCTTCGACTGCGGCGTTTGGATCGGGAAGTTTGCCGGGAAGCCCCTGCTCGAGCAATGCCGCCGTCCAGGGTGGGCGATTACTGAGCGCTTCAATCTGCTCGTTTTCAATAAAGATGGTGTCGCTGCGAATCCAATTGTTGCTGCGGACCGTGCGGTCCAGCAGTTCTGAATTGCCCACGCGGCTATAGTCCGGCTGAGTATTGGTCAGGAGCGGAGTTCTTTTGAAGTTTTCGAGCTGCACTTCGAGCATGTTGATCCAGGTGCGCTCGGCAGTCTGATAATCAGGAAAAGGATTGTTACCAAACGGCCAGGTGTGACCTTCACCCCAGAAGCCATACATAAAAGTATCGATATACTCGACCAGAGGACTGCCATCGAATTCCGCCGCCAACAGGCCAACCAGTTCCTTGAACGCCTGCTGAAAAAAAGAATGGTCATAGCGGGGTTGGTAACGCGAGTGCGGATTCTCCAAAAACCTCTTTCCCTCGGCGGCGCTTTCCTGATCGCTAATCACCAGGTCAACTTTCGGAACTTTTTCCAGGACAAAATCCGGCAAAGCCGCTTCATGGGTGTAGTCCGGAGCGCACATCTGGATTCGCAATCCGACCCGCTTATTGTTCTTCTTCGCTTGGTCGAAAACCAGCTTCACGTAATCTGGCAGCTGCAGGCGGCCTGGGTGCGGCTGCACCTCCCTCCAGGTCGGACGGATGTAGAGCTGCTGGCCCAATGGAAATCGAACCAGGTCTTCGATCGCCTGGGAAATATTGTCAGACTTGATCTCTTCCGTGCCACTGTCTGCCGTGATATAGGTGACCAGTCCTTTGCCAAAGTTCGGTACGACTTCTTTCGAAGAAGTCGTGGTCATCACCACATCGTCGGTGGGAATGACGGCATCAGGCGGGTACTGCGGGAAGGGACCCTGATTGAGACGATCGGTGACCTGGGGACCGGAGCCGAAGTCGTAGCTTCCCCAATTGTGGGCGGGAACCTTCGCTTGCGCTTTACCCATTCCAAGTTCTGCAGCCACGGCAACAGCGACAGTATTTTTTAGAAAATCTCTACGGTGCATCGCAATTATCTCCTGCTGATCGTTCGACCAAAATGTCGGCTGGATGGGAGCAAAGGGGCCCTAGAGTCATGAGACGCTTGATTCCCAACCGAACTCGTCTGAGAACGAGAGGCCTCGACAAAAGACGTGTGATTTTAGCAGGTGCCCGGCATGCGAGAAACTCGGACTGCGATGGCTGACACAACACGCCCTTTGATGACGGGCGCCTTGGCTGAAATTTCAGTGGGGGGACCAGGGCTGGGGCAACAGATTACCTTTAATCTAAGTCCGAACAGCAGCGAGCAGATTGTCTTGAATTTGTTGGGCGAATCCTCTTGCAGTTCAGGAAGCAGTTCGTCGGGCAGTACCTCCGCGAACGGAGGGCTCACGCTTCGGCTCAAATCGGTAAGTCAACCGGTGCAGTTGGCGGGAACCATGTCATCTCCGTCCGCTTACTGCACCGGCGCATTCACGTTACCGCTCTAACCGTCGTCGTACCCTTCACGACGATTTCTTGGACAACGCGCGCACCTTCGCCCAGCGCGTTCTTTGCGCTGCCGCGATGCGCTCTCGGGCTGCTGCCGACAGCTGGCGTTTGCCTTTGCTTAAGCCCGATGAGGTGCTTGACCTTCCGCCCCTCACCCTGCTCAGCTGTGCAATCACTTTCTCCAGTTGTCTAAGCTCGCCCTCCGCACGTTTACGTTCTTGTCTCAACTGCTCTAGAACCGCATCTAGATCAGCCATGCACGCTCCCTTTAGGGATTTACCGCATGTCCCCGAGGATACACGGATTGCGCCGCCAAGGGCAGCGCCAAATTTCTGCTGGCACAAGAGTAAACAACAACACACGATCTTTCGAAGGCACCGCTCTCTTGCGGGTGGAAGCTCCAACGCCCCTACGCTGGATCCGTCCGCCCGAAGCATCCGAGGACCAGATCTTACCTCCACATGTTACTAACTTTCTACTTAGTAACTTAATAATATACTTATTAACTCATCGTGTTCACGATCGTCATTTAGATTGACACTTGTCCCACTCGCGTCACACCATCTGTTTAACCTGTAATGACCGCAAGTTACATTCATGTGGCTCGGTAGGAGAGCGAACCGTGAACTATTTGTTGGTTTTAGGGCTGGGCTTATTTAGTTCCGCGAGCGGAGCGCTGCTGGTGACGCTCCTGCACATGACACGAGGATTGCCGCTTCGAAGTTCGCCCCCGGAGGGCAAATCCGGCTCCGCACAGGAGAGCTCGAAATGAACCAGCTCGTAGAGACCCCAGCAGCCGCTACCGCATTGGTTGTGTGCAACGACGCAGGAGATCAGCAGTTAATCGTCGACTCCCTGCTGCCGCTTGCTATACGCCCGGAGATTTGTGGAGAAGTGTTCGCTGCGGCCCGTCTTCTGGATAGGCAGAAGTTCGAGGCTGTAATCGTTGATCTTCGGCTCGGGGAGGGGGCGTTGCTGGTCATGGAGCAGCTTCGTTTTTCTCGAGCCAACCGTACCGCTGTCACCTTTGCCATTACCGGCGGGGATGGGGCACCGACGCAGGGCGTCAAACTGGACTCGACTTTTGTATTGCCAAGGCCGCTCTCGGCTGCCCTGATCAACCAAACTATGAAGGCAGCCTATGGACTTGTTGTGCGTGAGCGGCGGCGCTACTTCCGGTGCCCAATCACAGTTCCCGCCTACGTGAGAGCACGCGAACCCGAAGAGTTCTTGTGCCAAACCGTGAACATCAGCGAAGGTGGGGTCGCGATCAGCGCCCGCACCATGCTCGACCCAACCCTCGCGAAAGCAGTGCGCTTTAGCCTCCCCGACCGGTCCAGCCAGATCTTCTCCAAAACGCGAGTGTGCTGGAGTGGTCAAGGAGGACTGGTGGGACTGGAGTTTCAATCTTTGGCTTCAACGCAGAGGTCGGAACTACAGGAGTGGCTGGCCCGCAAGCTCGATGAAACTCTTCCGGAACACGTTGCCGCCTTGTTCCGTAGCGTCAGCCAACCCTAGACTAGGATCACGGTCAGCCAGCAAGGCCGAAGTGGTTACCGGACCGGCGCGTTCAGCGCTGCAACCAGTTCCAAAAAACTGCTCGCATTGATCGCCTGGTCTACTGCCTCTTTGCGGCTGAACAATTCACTGGCGTCCCCGAGCAGATCGTGCTGCGACTGGTTGTCCCCAGTCAGGATCATGATTATGAGCCGCGCCGGCTTGCCATCGCGCGCATCAAAATCAATCCCCCCGGACTTCGCCACCACGACCAGCGGACGGGTCAGTCCATCTACACGCGCATTCGGTACCGCCAATTCGTTTTCCCAGCCGCTTGGGAGCACATGCTCACGTTCCGATATCAGGCGAAGCAATCTCTCAGGAGCGTTACTCGCCGCCTCTGCGGCAACCTCGCACATTTCCCGCAGTGCTCCGAGCCTGGTGGTCGCGGTCAGGTTGGGCAAAAATAGTTTGGCCGTGACAGTGTCCTTCAGGGTGAGGCTCCGCCTTCTTTTGACCAGGAAGTGAATGGCCGGCGCCGATACCAGCGATGTGAAGAGTGCCATGATAACCATCGCTACAAACATGTTTTCGCGGATCAAGCCCGCCTGCAGTGCAAGGATCCCCAGAATGATTTCCATGGCACCGCGCGCATTCATAGCCAGACCCACAGCCAGGGACGAGGTCCGGTCCATCCCACCCAATCGCGCGCCCCAACCGGCCCCTACCAGTTTGCCCACGCAGGCCACGCCGATCACGGTTGCGGTCAACCCCAGATGAAAGTTCGAAACAAAGTTCGTGCGCAATCCGATGCTGGCAAAGAAAAATGGCGCGAAGACGTTGGTCACGATCTGGTGAATGTGCTGAGAGGTGCGCTGGCGCAGATGTCCCGACTCTCCGATCGCGATGCCAATTACAAACGCACCAAACACAGCATGAATGCCCGCATATTCAGTGAACGCCGCTCCCGCCATTGTGAGCGTGAAGATGAATGCCAGCACGCCGCCCGGCCACGTGGTGTGCGCCTGTAATACCGGCAGGATCTTGTCGATCAGCCAGCGCCCCAGGGTCAGCGTGAGGCCCACGAATAGCACCACCAGCACGATTGTGTGCTTTACCCCATCGGCTATGCTGCCACCCGCTGGCGGATGCATCATGCCCAGCACAAACGAGAACAGAATCCACCCCACCAGGTCGTCAAACATGGCCGACGAAATGATGACCGTGCCCATCTCGGTACGCAGAAGATTCAGGTCCATCAGGATCTTGGCGATTACCGGCAACGCCGAAATCGACAGCGCCGTGCCCACGAACAGGGCGAAGATCAGGATGTTCGCTCCAGCTTCCGCCCCCATATAGCGAGGAAAAGCTCCGGCGGCCAGGAAGCCAGCGGCAAAGGGAAACGCTACGCCGAACAAGCTGACCAACAATGCGCTCTTGCCCTGCCGGAAGATGCTGCGCAGGTCGATCTCCAGCCCGGCCGTCAGCAGGAAGAAGACAACCCCCAACGTGGTCACCGTATCGAGCACAATCGGCATCGGTCCGGTCGTGGGGAAAAGAGCCTGGTACAACTGCGGCCGGTAGTGTCCGAGCACAGTCGGGCCCAGGAAAATTCCGACGGAGATCTCCCCTAAAATCGAGGGCTGGCCGATCTTCTGCATCAACTCCGCCGCCAGCTTGGCGCAGCCCAGCAGGGTGGCCAGCGCCATGAACATGGTCATCACATCGTGCGGACTCAAATGCTGCATGGACCTGCCTTTTCTCGGAGTTTACAGGAGTATCGATCTTCAGCAACCTTCCGGCCACGGATGTGCCTCAATATTGAATACCATTTGAGGTGCAAATTGCCGGCTCCAGCAAACATTGTAGGTCCTCATAATGTTTCCGAGGGGTTCGGCTCCGGCAGACAATAAGGTGGAGTAGACTGTCCCCTTCCGGGAAAAGCTTCGAGAGAGGAGAAAACATTATGAAGTCCAGGTCAGCGGTTCTCGTCGTTACTCTGTTATCGATTGGGTCGTTGGGCTTCGCTCAGGATCGTGACCAGGCCTCGGCGAAAGCTCAAGAACGCATTACACGGGAAGTTCGGCACGAGCTTCTCATGCTCCCCTATTTCGGAGTGTTCGACAACATCGCCTATAAGGTGGACGGATACACGGTCACGCTACTCGGGCAAGTCGTGCGGCCTTCGCTCAAGTCCGATGCCGGGAACGTAGTAAAGCACATCGAAGGAGTCGAGAAGGTAGATAACCAGATCGAGGTACTTCCCCCGTCACCGATGGATGATGGTCTGCGCCGGCGCTTATACCGTGCGATCTACGGATATCCGGCGATGGAGAAGTACGCCCTGGGCGTGCAGAAGCCGATTCGCATCATTGTGAAGAATGGCCACGTTGCCCTTGAAGGAGTGGTCGACAGTGAGGGCGACAAGAATATTGCCGGATTGCGGGCCAACGGTGTCCCCGGCATTTTCTCTGTGGACAATCACCTGCAGGTAGTTTCGTCGAAGTAATAGTTCTGGGGCGCGGCAGCGTCCACTCAAGTGTTGCCGCGCTTCGCAACCGATTGCGCACTCCTACCGCCTGTCGCTGCGTATAATGGTGCGGATTCCGACCCGCGTCCGGAGAAATCCTATGATGAATCGCCGCACCTTCCTTGAGACCGCCGCCACTGTTACCGCTGCCACGCTGCTCGCCAATCGAATCGGCTGGGCCGCGGCAGACCACAAGATCGACAAGCTCGGCGTGCAGTTGTACAGTGTGCGCGACGAGTTGAAGGCTGACTTCGACGGCACTCTAGCCAAAGTTGCCGCGATCGGCTATCCGGAAGTGGAATTCGCCGGATACTTTGATCACTCGCCGAAAGATGTGCGAGCCGCTATCGACCGCCATGGTCTGGTCTCACCCTCCTGCCACGTTCCGTGGGATGTGCTCGGCGACAAATGGCCGGAGCAGATCGAGTCCGCCAAAATTATCGGCCAGAGCTACATCGTCTGTCCCTGGATTCCCCCAGATGTCCGCCAACAGCCAGACAGTTGGAAGCACGCAGCGGATACGTTCAACCGGGCCGGTGAAGCCAGCAAGAAAGCCGGCGTCCAGTTTGCTTATCACAATCACTGGTTCGAATTCCTCCCTGTCGACGGGAAACTTCCGTACGATATTCTGCTCGAAAGATGCGACCCTAGCCTGGTCAAGATGGAGCTCGACCTGTGCTGGATCACTGTTGCCGGCGGCGACCCGCTTAAATATTTTGCGCGCTATCCAGGACGCTTTCCCTTGGTCCACGTCAAGGATATTAAGAAGCTTCCCCCCATTTCGGCGGCGGGTGGCCAGGATTTCGGTGATTCGCTCAAGGACATGACCTCGGTCGGGAGCGGCATCATCGACTGGAAAAAGATATTTGCGCACTCCGAGGAGGCGGGCATCAAGCACTACATCGTGGAGCACGACAAAGCCGCCGTGCCTTTCGACAGCATTACAGCCAGCTACCAGTACCTGCACCAGTTGCGATGGTGAGACAGGTCACGCTTTCCCGAAGGGATCTTCGAGCGACGGACTTTGTGGCGTAAACAATTCCGCGCCATTTTCCGTGATGTGCATATCGTCTTCAAGACGGATACCGAATTCTCCGGGAATGTAGATGCCGGGTTCGTCGCTGAAAGTCATACCGGGCGCGAGCTTGGTGGTGTTGCCGCGGACGAGGTAGGGCCACTCGTGTCCATCCATGCCTATGCCGTGGCCCAGGCGGTGAGTGAAGTATTTGTAATCGGGACCGTACCCGGCATCGGTAATTACTTTGCGCGCGGCCGCATCGACCGAGCCGCATTCTGCACCCGGATGCGCCGCAGCCAGCGCCGCCGCCTGAGCGCGGTGAACGATCTCAAAGTTTTTTCTCATTTTGTCCCCGAGTTGGGCAGAAGCCTTGCCCAGTACGAACGTACGCGTGATGTCGGATTGGTATCCTTCAACGTCGCAACCGTCGTCGATCATCACGATCGAACCTTCGCGAATCACCTGCGGTGTCCTCGATCCGTGGGGCAGAGCCGAATACTCGCCGACCTGTACGCTGGCCTCGCCGGGAAAACCTAGTTGTCCGTATGCGGCCGAGATTAAATCTCCCACCTCATGCTGGGTCATGCCTTCGCGCAGCGCGTGATACACCGCTTCGTAGGCTGCCAGGGTCACCTGGTTCGCCAAAAGCATCAGCGCGATCTCGTGGGCGCTCTTGATTCTGCGGCAACCCGCAGTGACTGGCGTGGCGCTGGCGACCGTGGCTTGTGGAGCGGCCTTGGCAATGTTGTCGAAGAAGAGGAAGCGGATCGTTTCTTCAATACCTAGATTGCCGCTGGCCACGCCGCGTTCCTTAAGTCCTTGGGCCACGCGCTGGTAGGGGCTCTCGTCCTCCTGCCAGGTGCGCACATCGGGGTTCGCGCCATCGGGCGCGTTGGCGAGCTGCTCGCGGGCGCGGCCTTCTTCAAACGCCGGACAGACATAAAACGCGGCACCTTTGGCCGGCAGCACCAGCGCGAACAAGCGCTCGCCGCCCCACCAGCGAATGCCGGTGAAATATGTCAGCGATGTGCCTTCCATGAGCACGATGGCATCGAGCGCGTTCTCACTCATCAACCTGCGCGCGTGTTCCTGGCGCTCGCGCCGCTCCTCGAGCGTAATGGGAGTGGCTTCGGTTTTCCGCGATTTCAGGCGAGCCAGCGACGGCGGCAGGGTCGAGCTGGACTTTTCGTCTCTTATTGCGCCGGATGCCATAAGGGGATGGGGTAGAGCCGCGACCCCAGTCGCCACACCGCCGAGTTCGAGAAACCGCCGCCTCGAGATCATGAAGCCTCCAGATTCCAAAATTGCAGCCCGGCCATTATAGGGCAACTGAATCTTGCCGTATGAGAATCGCCGAGAACATCGCATCCCGCGACGCTGAGAGATAATTGCATCGTGGAAGCAGGCTTCCAATGCGCAGGTTGTGGCGAGTGGAACTCGACCTCGGTAGACGAATCTGCAGGGCGGCGGCAGAGCTACGTGGAAGACTGCCAGACCTGCTGCAAACCCAACGTACTGCGCATCGAATACGAGGCCGCGTCACGGGAATTCTTCATTGTGGCGGCGTTGGAGTGAGTTGGGGGTTGGCTCACGGTGACTTACAAGCTACGTCTCTACGATTTCCTGGTGATATTCGCGATATAGTTAGCTGCTCGGCAGTAAGAAATCGCTTCAGAAAGGAATGACGGCGATGGCGACGAGTTACGCAGGTGGTGCACGGATGGTGGCACATAACATGGTCACCACTCAGTTTGAGCTGGATGGCTTTCGTGTGACGCGCACGCTGGGAGTGGTGCGCGGCATCGTGGTGCGTTCCCGCTCGATCTTCGGCACAATCGGGGCCGGATTGCAGACGCTGGTTGGCGGCAACATCACTCTTCTCACCAACTTGTGCGAGAAGACGCGCGTCGAGGCGTTTGATCTGATGCTGCGGCACGCCGCCGAACTGGGAGGCAACGCCGTAGTTGGCGCCCGTTACGACGCGACCGAGGTCATGCAGGGCGTCACCGAAGTGCTGGCCTATGGGACGGCGGTGTTCGTCGAGCCGACGAAGTAGGTATTGTCGATCGCCCATTTTCCGATTGCGCTTCGATCCTTAGTCCTTGTACACCCAACCTGCGACCAGTGCGGCCAGGATGGCGCCCAGCCACATGTCAATCATCCAGCCGAAAGGAAGCCCGCGGTCGCCGGCGAACCACGTGGCTTGCGCAAAGTTATCCGGAAAGCCAGCGAAGAAGCCGGCCAAAAAGCCGACCCGCAGCGCGGTGCCGGGACCAGGTCCCAACCCCTGACGCGCCCAGGCGTAAAGATGCGCGACCGCAATCGCCAGAACAAATAGAAGCACGATCCACATGACTGCGAACAACGGATAGCGCGGCGTTTTCAGGAAAAACCCTGCGTTCTGGGCCGCCGCGTAACGAGCATCGGTGATGACGAAATGCCCGATGAGGAAACTCCAGATTGTCCAGACGACGCCTCCTGCCAGACCGCCCAGCCAAATCCTCCCTCGGTTCAGATGCATAAGCTCCTCCAGCACTCGTCGTTGAAATAAACGGACGCAGTGTACACCCATTTGTGAGCCAATTGCCATGAAACTGGCTTCACGCGCGAATGAATCTTTCTCTGGCGTATAGTCTTCGGATCATGAAGCTCATGCGTGTCTTGCTTCTATGCCTCGTATTTTGCGGAGTTGCTGCGGTCGGCTACGGGAGCGACTTCAAATACGTTCGCCAGGGCAATCCGCGGGACGCGCAAACTCGGACTGAAGGCGGAATCGCCATGATGGGCGGAGGCACCGACCTGGATGAAGCGTTTCGTTGGCTGTGCGGTAAGGCCAACGGCGGTGACTTTCTGGTCGTGCGGGCGCACGGCAGCGCTGACTACAACCCCTACGTTGCCGGGTTGTGCCAGGCGAACTCAGTGGCGACGCTGATTATTCCCAGCCGGAAAGCTGCTCAGAACCCGCGCGTGGCTGAGATCATCAAGCAGGCCGAGGCGATCTTCATTGCCGGAGGCGACCAGTCGCGCTACGTCAACTTCTGGAAGGGAACTCCGGTCGAAGATGCGATTAACGCCCACCTGGCTGCGGGCAAGCCCATCGGAGGGACTAGCGCGGGTCTGGCGGTGCTGGGAGAGTTTGTCTACGGCTGCCTCGAAGACAAGCCGGACGATGCTGATCTCACATCGCGCGAGGTTCTGGCCGATCCCTATGTCAAACGGGTGACTGTGGTGCGCGATTTCCTGAAAGCCCCCGGCCTGGATAACGTTCTTACCGACAGTCACTTCGCGAAACGCGACCGCATGGGGCGCAGCCTGGGACTCCTGGCGCGAATCGTGCAGGATGGCTGGTCGAAAGCGCCGCGCGAGATTGCCCTCGACGAGAAATCGGCTTTGCTGGTAGAAGCTGGCGGTCGAGCAACAGTCGTAGGTACGGGGCTGGGCGTCTACTTTCTGCAGGTCACGGACGCGCCGGAGACCTGCAAACCCGGCCAGCCGTTGACCTTACGCAACGTCGCGGCCTATCGGGCGCCGACCGGGGCCCGGTTCGACGTGCGTACCTGGAGTGGCGATGGTGGAGAGGCTTACTCGATTTCGGTGGAGTCAGGGGAGATTCACACCAGCCGCGCCGGGAACGCTATCTACTGAGGGTTTGTCGCGTTTTTCCACAAGAAACTCCGCTAGGGGCGCGGAGTGCAAGAAGAATCTTAGCGAATAAATAGCGAAGGAACCTGGACCGTAAACCCAAGTCCTTGTGGTCGTCTTAGTGGTTAACCACAAGTGCTCGTACTTTGCTCACTCACTCCCTTGGTGGGAACCTAACCTTCAAGTTTATGCTTGACAATAAACGACTTACGGGTAAGATGTGGGAGAAAGTGGAACGGAGTGGTCAACACAGTTAAGGTCGTGGGAACGGGAAGCTGATAAAGAGGAGCCGGTGGGAAACCGACCCAAAAGCACGACAAACAGCCCGAACCACCCGAGTTTGACCACACTTTGTGCTGCTTTCACCCCCCTTGTTGCAGTCGTTGTAGCTAACAGAAAGAGCAGACCCGTAACGGGAACCAGCCTCCGCAGAGGCTTTACACATGTTTCGCGGCAATCACCCAACTCGCGTCGACGAAAAGGGACGGTTAAAGGTCCCAGCGGAATTCAAGCGGGTGATCGACGAGAAGTACGGACAGCAATTCTACATCACGAGTCTGGATGGGAAGGTTGCACAAGTGTATCCCTTCGAGGAGTGGGAGCGGATCGAGCAGAAGCTGGCCGGGCTCTCCACCTTCAATCCTACGAAGAAGAAGTTCCTGGCCCGAGTGAATTATTACGGGCAGCAGGTGGAGATGGATGGGCAAGGACGGCTACTGATGCCGCAACTGCTACGCGATACAGCCAGGATCAAGGGCGAAGTGGCGGTTCTGGGGAATCTGACGTACCTGGAAGTGCGAAATCTGGAGCTGTTCAAGCAAGAGATCGAGGAAGAAAAGTTCACGCCTGACGATGAGAAGACGCTCGACGAATTGGGCATCTAGTGGGCGAGGGTTCAACAGACACCCCTCAGGGGGTTGGGCATGGTGGTGGAAGGGAAGCGAACCATCTTTCACCAAATCATGTTCCGGTTCTTTTAAAAGAAGCGATCGACTTTTTAAACGTGCGGCGTGGCGGGACTTATATCGACGCCACGGTGGGCCTGGGCGGGCACAGTTACGAAATCGCAAAACGCCTCGGCGCACCGGGACATTTGATTGGGCTCGATAAAGACCCTGCGGCGCTCGGAATCGCGCAATCAAAGCTAGGCGGTAGCGCTGGCGTCTCGCCGGCAAATCCCGACTGGCCCAAGGTGACGCTGTTGCAGTGCTCATTCGCCGAAGTGGCAGAGCGGTTCGGCAAGAATTCTGCCGACGGCATTCTGGCCGACATCGGAGTGAGCAGTCTGCAACTCGACGATGCGACGCGCGGATTTAGTTTTCAGGCGGATGGACCGCTCGACATGCGGATGGACCCGCGGTCAGAGCGTACCGCCGATCAAGTGGTAAACCACCTCGACGAGCGCGAGCTTGCCGATGTGATTTACGAATTCGGAGAGGAAAGGAGGTCGCGGAGAATCGCCAGAGCCATTGTCCGG
>Ga0209169_10000305_pt1 | contig 29654 bp, 24 predicted proteins | sample HubBroMetageWRM4_FD_188346 | JGI IMG/M metagenome (GOLD analysis project Ga0209169, IMG submission 188346) | Warmed soil microbial communities from the Hubbard Brook experimental Forest, New Hampshire - Hubbard Brook CCASE Soil Metagenome WRM 4... | ecosystem: Environmental > Terrestrial > Soil...
ACGCTGGCAGAAAAGTAGCCAGCGCGTACATGTTGAAGTTCAGCAACGCGCCCGACAAAATGATCCACCACAAAGTGCGTATGCGCAGCAAGGCGAGTACGGATCCCTTTACCTCGCTCGTCGATGCAGGCCCCTCCTCCGACGCCCCACGCGCCGGTTCCCGCACCAGCAGCAACAATGGCACCAAAATGATCGCCGGCGCCGCCGCGCTCACCAGCGCTGTCCGCCACCCCCACACCTGCGCGATCGGCCCGCACAGTAAAAAGCTAAGCGCCCCACCGATCGGCACGCCTAGCATGAAAACTGACAGAACACGCGCCCGCCGCTTCGCCGGAAACAGATCGCCGATCCAACTCGTCCCCACTGGCGCACACACCGCCTCGCCCACTCCCACACCCAGCCGCGTGAACACCAGGAACGAGAAGTTAGCCGCCAGTCCCGATGCGGCCGTCAGTGCGGACCATACAGTCACCCCGATCGTAAGCAGCTTCTTGCGGCTCCATACATCAGCCACTCGCCCCAGCGGTACGCCAGCCAGCGCATAAACCCAGATGAACATGCTCCCCAGCAGCCCGATCTGCGTATCGGACAGCCCGAATTCTCTCCGCATCGGCTCCACCAGCGCCCCAGGCGCCTGCCGATCGTAGAAGTTCAATAAATTGATCCCACACAGCACCAGCACAGATAAAAGTGTGTTACGTGGTAAAAAAGTGTTTTTCGGCAGGGGAGTGCTATTCGCGCTCACAGTTCGGCGATGGTATCACGCCAGTAGCCGGTCATCTGAATCCGATAGAAACAAACAGCAGAAAGAATGCGCACTTTGTCGAGTGGAAGTAAACAGTTCTGAAATCGATCGATATTGTCATTTCGGTATCAGCAATCCTTTCCTAGGGGACGGGGGCCACCCACCCGCCAACGGTCGTAACTTGTTCCGCTGCGTATTCATGTCATAACTCTCCCAAGCAGGTGCGAGATCGCATGACACTTTGAGGAGTCAGCATTGGAACTCACAACAAGGATCGAACAGAGAGCGAGTGATGCCACAAAATTAGAGGCATTTTTGTACGTGAATCTATACGGAATTAAGGAAGGCGTAGCCAAACTCCTGGAATTCATCGGCAAAGACCGTATTTTCGATGAATACACTCGCGACGATATTTCGCACATTTACAAGCTCTTAGAAATCATGGAGTGGATCATCCCTGCTACCACTTTTTCCAAACTCACGTTGGCGGATTGCTTGATACTAACGCTCGCCGTCTATTTTCACGACCCGGGGTATGGTTGTGACAAGTGAGGAGTATGAGCGGCGGCATGAATCGAGTTTTCCAGAATTCAAAAGGACGGTTTTCGACGGAGATCAGGGTAAGGATTACCACGAAAAAGTTGCGAAGATGCCCGACGGTGAGGCGGAGCGATTCCTGTATCAAGGATTCGTGCGGCAACACCATGCCGAGCGTATTCGACAGTGGATTTCCGGAAAGAGCAAAGGAGATTTGGGCATCGCTGATCGCGTAATTTCAGAGGTGGATCAAGTGCTAAAAGGGCTTCACGATAGATTTCGAAAGGATCTCGGTCTCATCTGCGAGAGCCATCACCTTGACGATCTGGATGATCTGGCGAACTATAAGCTGTCGCAGCCGTACGGTTCCGGACCTCAGGAGTCTGCAAATCTGCAGTACTGCGCAATCGTACTGAGGACCGCGGACCTTTTACATGTAACGAAAGACCGCGCTCCAACGATCAGTTTTCGAATGATTAATCCCTCTGACCCAAAACGTACCGAGGAATGGCGTTAAGCAAATGCCCACCCTTCCACACTACCCATACGAACGCCGTTGAACTTCCGGGTGCCGCGACCCTTCGGTTTTGAAGGGTGCGGGTTTAGACGCTCCACCACCAGCCACCACAGCGAACCAAACCTCTCAATTCATTTCGGCCAGTGAGTACCAGCGCTGTCCCGCGCCGCCGGGCTTACCCACTCCTGGATCGCCGAACAGAATCCGCGAATCATGCGCCATTGCCTGTTGACGACGCCAGAACTCCGGGTCTTATGGTTCTGCGTTTCACCACTCTCAAGGCTTCGGATGCTACACACATCGTGCTCAGTTCTTCGCTGTTCTGAGGACTGTCACGCAGTTCCAGTTCCCGCTTAAACATTGCTAACTCAGCTTCCGGCACAAGCTGGGCCAACTTTTCAGGATCTGTTTCATCCAGAGTTTTTAGCAATATTTCCTTCCAGGATACGAATTTGATATCGCTCAACGAATCCCCCCTCTCTTACAAAGCGCGTACGAGCCAAACGACCAGACAGATAATTAGCAGCGTGCCCAAAAGTCCGTATCCAAACATCGCAGCCTCCTCCGAGAGCAAGATCCTCGGCTTGTCACTACCCAGAACTCTTCGCGGAAGCCAGACTAGCGAGACACACAGTCGAAATCTGTACCGTTGTGAACACCTTTGGGAGGCCTGATGAGATGACGTTGTAGGCTCCGTCCTCCCAGTAAACTTGGCAGGCCGGGTGCCCCATCCTACGCGTCGTTGGTTCATGCGAAGGCTGGGGGTCTAGACGGCGGGTGGCGCACTCTTCGGGGAGTTTGGACGCCGGACCGTTCCAGCCGTCCCCGTCAAGCGGTCCGTGTCCCACTCTTTGGGGGTCGAAGGACTCCGAAAAAAAATCGATGCCGCGAAGCGGTATGCCTTTCGCCGTGCATTTCCCTCGAGTTTTCGAGTTCCTCTACCTCATCGAGCACGCTCCGTTCCCGCGCCACTCGCGCGCTCCGCGAACTTTCGAATGTCCCGCCGCGAAATCAATGTGCGCCGCGTTCAGCAAGCAAAAAACCTCCGCGCGCGCGCCGCAAAAACCTGTAACAAATCTGTCCGTCGCAATCGGTACAGGTTTTCCGCGATTTCGTACAGCTAGTACTGGTTCTGCACCATTTCTGTCCCGTCGGCCAGCTGTTTTCCCCGCGCCTTCGCGCTGTCCTCGAACGGAAACTAAAATATGAAACCGCACACACAATTCTTTACGCTTCAAGCCTGCCAGCACCGGGGTCGAAAGGCGCGGCCCGAGCCTATATCCTTCCAGCGGCAAGGACGCAGCACTGCACCCGCGCAGCTGCCCACATTTCCATCTTCATTTTCTGGCTGCGCGGTTCAGCCAATTCTAAACGGTAGTCGCCAATTGTTAGAAATCGACGCAAATGACTGAAAACAATCATCTGCGACCCATTCTAACCGGTGGTTTTTCGGTCTTTTCCGCGCTCGCGCCCGCCCATGCCGCACGCTCCTCGGTTCCAGACACTCGACGCCACGCGATTAACGACGTATTGCCTATCGGAAACTACAGGGGTACACTCTGCGCGACGGAATGCGGGGAAGCAGACAGCCCCCTCGATTGTTCCGGTGTGTCCCTCTCCTGCTGCCTGCGCCCCGACCTAGGAGAAGGCCTATGCGAAAACCATTTTTGTTTGCGCTGTTGGTGGTGTGTCTGCAGCCCGCCGCAAAGGCACAGGCAACACTGATACCTGCAGGAACTCTGCTCCATTGCACGATAGACGATCCGACAATTTCACCGAAAACCGCCCAAGTTGGCGACCCGGTGCTTTGCCACCTCAGCCAGTTCACCGAGTTCGGTCACGCGGCCTTCCCGCGCGGCTCCTACCTGGCCGGACATCTGGAAGCGGCCAAGCAACCCGGGCACTTTATTGGCAAGGGATATCTGGACATTGTTTTCGATCACATTGGACTGCCGAATACAGATGCCGACCTGAACGCCAGAATCGTGGCAGCGCAGGGCCAGCACGTGGATAAACAGGGCGACATCATGGGCCACGGCCACGCCAAGCGCGACGTCATCGAATGGATGATTCCCCCGCTGTGGCCGTGGAAGGTGATCACACTGCCCGCGCGCGGACCACAACCAAAGCTGAACAGCGAGCAAATGATCACGCTAAAAGTGATGCAGGATGTGGAGCTGCCTCGGCTAACGGCATATCTGTCGCCGGCGCCATCGCAGTATGTAGCGCCGCGCGTGCAATCCTACGCGCAACCATCCAGCGGCCCGGTCGCGCCACGATCTTCGTCGGGAGTGTATTACCTGCCGCCTAGCACTCCGGCGATGGCCCCGCCCGTTTCGCTGGGCTCGGCGCAACCCGAACTGCCGAGTCGCGCACTCACGCTGGTAGCGTTGAAGTCGGAGACGATCCTGCCAGCGAGGGATTACTGGGTGGCCGGAAGGTTGCTTTTCTACGTGCTGCCCGACGGAAGCGAGGCGTCCACGGACCTCAACCGCATTGATTGGCAACGCACCACGGACTTGAACGCTGAACGCGGAGTCCGCGTGACATTGCGGACAACGCCCACGCAGTTCTAGAGCTGAAAATTCTCGGACACGCGCGCGGCGGCAATCTGGCGTGGCATGGAAAGAGATTGCCGCACTGCCTGGTACCGGTGCGTGCTGCGCCCGCTGGAACCCGCCACGAAGACCGTGGCTGCACAAGAGCTGCACTTGGAAACAGCGCTACGCGCGAGAACGCGGCGCCACGAGGTCCGTGGTAGCATCGCTGCAAGCTCTTATCGCCAACAGAACAGCTGAGCAGTTGCAGCGGAACCGCCGGCCAGGTAGTCAAATCAGAAATCCGGTTTAAGGTTTTCGCGCGGGCGAATGCGGAGGCACTTCATTGTTGAAGTTCAAACAGCTCGCGCAAATTCTTCCTTTGCTCTCGATTCTTGGGTTGTCCGGTTGCATCAGCTCCGACGTGAGCAACCTGTTCATCACCGGGGTCAAGCTCACTCCCGCGAATCCGACGATTGGGGCTACAGGGACGCAGCAGTTCGCGCTGACCGTGACATTTCTCGACGGCCAGACCTCGAACGTAACGACCAGCGATTCGACGTATGCCTCGGACAATAAGGCCGTGGCAACCGTCAATGGTTCGGGTTTGGCAACGGCTGTCGCCACGGGGACGGCGAACATCTTGGCCAGCTATCGTGGTAACAATACCAAGACGCTTTTGACAGTGACGGCTACGCCGCTGCTCGTCATTGCCGTGCAGGGCGATTCGCGCGTGCTGCACGTCATGAATCTGCGCACCGGCCGGCGGATGACTTTCGCGGCGAATGGTTTGGGAGATTCGCTGATGGTTGCGCGCGACGCTGAGCGTATGGGTGCGACCGAGGTAACCGTTTTTCCGGAACATGGGCCGGGCTGGCTGGCGATCGATCCCTCTGGCAGCTACCTGTATGTGGTGAATCACACTTCTCAGAGCGTTTCGGCTTTCAGCATTAACTGGAAAACCGGCGAACTGAATCCGGTTGTCACCTCGCCGTTTCCGGTGGCCGCGAAACCCTCAAGCGTCGAAGTCAATCCAGATGGCACAGGGCTTTCCGTGGCACATTTCCGGGATTCCACCGTTTCCTACTTCCGCATTGACCCCGCGACCGGTGCGCTCACGCCGGAGCCATAACGAGGCTGTTGGTCCAGGGCGGGTGGCACAGGAAGGTCCAAAATCTGGTCACAGGCAGGATTGCCGCGGCTAGGAAGTCAACGGAAGGAGCACAGCCAGAAGTGGGCTTTGCTACGAATCACTACTCACCACCTACCGATCTTTCTTCTGTAGTTCGTTCTGCAGGAGATTTTCTACCAGCGGCTTTACGCCTTGCGAGAGCAGTTCTTGCAGATGCGGGCCGAGCTTTTCCATAACTTTGCGGACCATGTCGTCCACGGCTTCGGCGTCTGTAGCGCGCGCGGCGGCAGGCTGCTCGGAATTTTGAGGCGGCAGCACCGGCGGCATCAGGAACGGAATTTCAGAGAGCGCTTCGCGATTGGGCGGCGGCAGCGTGGGGATGCGTTCGAAAGTTTCGACCGCTGGCGGTTCCTGCGCGGCGGATTCGACGAAAAGGGAACTGCCGGCTTGCGCCAGGACCTCTGCTTCGCGCGCGGCGGCTTCGCGGTCCCAATATTCTTCGTTGGGCGCAGGTTGCGAGATCTGGCCGGGCTGCGTAGCTTCGGCGTAGGCTTCCTGCTCGCGCGAATCGGCTGGCGGCGGAACTTGATCTTCATCGCGCGGAGAATATTCCGGGGCATCGTGCAGCGGCTGGCTGCCAAAGAGCGGCTCGGCCGGCAACATGCCGGAAAGTCCGCTGCCATTCACGGGCACGTCGGCTGGCGAAGGCAACACTTCAGGAGGCAGCTCGTGAGAAAGCGCGGGCGAAAAATCCGCAGCGCCGCTGGTGATGGGTTCAGGTTCGGCTTCCTGTGATGCGGATGCGGTTTGCGCGGGATCGTGAAATTCGTCGATCACGGCATCATGAGTTTCATTGCGCGGATCGTCGGAGAAATGGTAGGACGAGCCGCCGAATTTGTCGCCGCTCGCGCCGCCGTCGTTGAACTGGCGGGGCTCTTCGTCTGAACGCACGTCCACGTGGGACTCAGAATTCGCAGTCGGCGCGAAATCTTCGACAGGAGCAGATTGTAACGGTGCTTCAGTTGGCGCGAAAGCCGTGGCTTCGATGATGGGTTGCGTCTCCGCGGTCGGGTCCACGTGCGGAGCAGCGGCGACAGGCGCTTCGATGGGCGCAGGGTGCGACGCTGCGACTGGAGCAGGCCCTTCCAGACGCGCGGGCGAATGCGCCGATGCAGCAGGCGCAGTCGCAGATGGTGCGGATAGATTCGTCATCCAATGATCGTCGGCGGTGCTGGTGGAGTCCGCGACGGGAGTCGCGGCGGTATCGCTGGCCGAAGCATCGGTCGATGTGTTCGCCGCAGGCTCGGGCGAAGAAGGCGTGAGCATGTCCATCCAACCGCGCATGCGCGACACCAGCGTTGGACGGCTGGGCGGTTCTGGCGCGGCTTCGTGATGCTGCGCGGCAGGTTGCGCCGCAGCTGGCTTTTCGGCCGGTGCCGACTTGGCGAGTTCGGCTTCGGAATATTTCGCTTGCGCGTCTGGTTCTTCGAGGCGCGAGAATCCGGCGGCGAGTTCGATTTCGGGCTGGTCCTTCACGTCCCAGGGATTGGATTTTGGCGCGGGCGCGCGATCCATGGACGCTGACGCGGGCGCTGGCGAAATCTCGGCTGCGGGCGCATCAACTTTGGCTTCGATCTTTTGTTCGTGTTTAGAATCCGCTGAGGCCGCGGTTTCTTCGGCGCCGGGTCCGTCTGTCTTCCGGCGGCGCGGCGGAACGTCTTTCTCCGACGGAAAAGTTATGGGCTCGAAATTGCGGCCGTAGGAATAGACCGGATCGGCGGCGACATTTTCAGGAACTTCAAAGTCAGCGGCATTGCGGCGCCAATCGTTGGCGGTGGCTGAGCTGTCGAATTCGTCTTCATCATCATCTACGGCTGCGACGACCGGAGTTTTCGGAGCAGCAGGCGCTTTCGGGCCTTTGGAATCCTTCGCGGAAGCCTTGACGGGCTTCTTGGCCTTGGGCGTTTCTTCCTCGTCGTCTTCTCCCACTTCGTCCAGATCAATCGCGCGCACGCCTTTGCCGAAACCATAAATCACGGCGGCTTCTTCGGCGGTGGGCTCGGGGAATTCGGGCAGCGGTTTGGGCTCAGCCTTCAGCGGAACTTCCGGCAGGGCCGGCGGCAAAGCAGCTTCGGCTTTCGCTTCTTTGGCTCTTGCGAGCTCGGCCGCGACTTTGGGATTTTTTTCCAGCGCGGACATGACCATGGCGATCAGCGGATCGGGCGGAACGAAAGGTTTCTTCAGCACGCCATCCGCGCCAACGCGACGGGCTTCTTTTTCATCCAGCGGATCGAATGCGCCTACCAGCAGAATTACGGGGACGTGCGAAAAACGCGGGTCTTTCTTTACGAATTCACAAACTTCGTAGCCATTGCGCACGGGCATGAACACGTCGGCCAGCACCAGATCGGGATTCGCATCGGGCAGGCGCCGCACCGCAGCTTCGCCATTGCCGACGGCGATGACTTCCACGCCGCGCTCTTGAAACGCGAGCACGACCATTTTTTGGATATTGGTGTTGTCGTCCGCAACCAAAATTCTGGGCACTGGAATCCCCCGGGCGGCACGCCCCCATGCGAGACGCGCCTAGCCCTGAACATAGCTATTGCAGCACCCCGCGGCATGGGCGTCAACAAAGTCGAAGTACAGGCGTGCCTGAGTTGTTAGCAGGGAGTCAACAGCGAATTAGCCGCGAATCGGCGGCGGCTACCAGGGGATGAGTTTCTTCAACCCCTTCTTCTTCTTGCTAGTGGACTCTTCCTTGGTGTCCACCGGCGTGGGCTTTGCCGGGGTCGCGGTTTTGTCCGCTGTCTGCGCGGCCGGGGTTGAGCCTGGGGCGGCGTTGTCGCCCGTGGTGGCGGGAGCGCTGGGACTGGACGAGCTGGAACTTGAAACTGCGGCTGGCGCTGGCTGACTGCTGTCGGCTGGCGGGTTCGCCGTGCCCGAGCCGTTCAGGCCTGCATCCACTGTGCCGTTGGTACTTGGCGGTGTTGCTGGCGCGGCTGTTGTTGGCGCGCCCGTTTCCGCAGGTGGAGTGGTAGTCGCAGGCTGCTCTGAAGTCGGCTGGCCCTTGTCGTCCAGCGGAGTCAGGATTTCGACGCCCAGGCCGGTCTGGTTCTGATTCGAGCCTACTGGCGCGGTCGTCGCATCTTCCGGCGTCACCACTTCTGTGCTGGTTGACGATGTCTGCGTGCTCGTTCCTGCTGCGCTGCCGGTCAGCCCGAACGACGGACCCGCAGCACCGGGGCGGAGAACATCGGTGGCGGAAACGGCGTCGTTTGGCGGCGCCATTTGTGGCATCCCACCGCGCGCGGCGGTGGATGTGTCCGGATTTCCCTTGAGCATGTTCATCGGCAGCTTCAGCACGACGCTTTGGTGATGCTCCTTTTCGTATAGCTGCTGTTTCTGCATGCGCACGATGGCATCGGGATCGGCGGAAGGAACGGGCCTGCCCATATCTTTCAGGCGCGCCTTGGCGCCGGGGGAATTCTTCGAGAGCGGATAATCGCGCACGATGCGGTCGTAGCATTTGCTGGCGAGATCGCTCCAGTGGTTCTTGTCATCTTCGTTCTTGGAAACTTGTTTGGCGCGTTCGTAGATATTTCCCAGCATCCACAGGGCATCATCATTCTGGCTGTAGAGCGGGTAACGATCGGTGACTTCCACCAGGCGCGCGGCGGCGGCGCGAAAGTCCGTCTTCGTGTAGTAGTAGTAAGCGACTTTGTAATCGCCATCAGCCAGCACTTCCTGCACGTCGCGCAAATACTGTTCGGCTTTGGGGACCAGCGGGCTTTGCGGGTACGACAGCAGAAACGCCTGGAAAGCGTCTTCCGCGGCTTCGCCCTGGGTCTTGTCGCGGTCGGATTTTTCCATCATTTTATAATGCGCCAGGCCGATCTGCATCTGGGCATAGGCTGATTCGTCGAGAAACGGAAAGAAGGTGCGGAAGTCGTTATATTCCTGGATGGATTGCGTGAGGTTGGTGGTGCCGCCTTCTTTGTAGTAGGAGTCAGCGACGGCGAGTTTGGCCTTGGCGAGATATTCGCTGTCTGGATAGGTGTTGATCAGGGTTTGCAGAGCCAATCGCCCTTCGGTGTAGCGGCCGGCTTTCAGGTCGGCTTGCGCGCGATCGTAAAGAACTTTGTCCGGTTCGGCCGAGGTGTTTACGTCGATGGTCTGTTTCTTCTGGTCTTTCTTTTTCTTGTTCGCGGTAGTTTGGTCGGCAGGTTTAGCTTTGGGCTGCGGCTTGGGCTTGGCCGTGTCCTTGTCCGCCGCGGTGGGCGTGGGAGGAGGCGCCGCTTCGCCGCTGCCGCCGGTCTGGGGCGTGGGCACTTGCGCGCGCGCGCCAGGGCACACCAGGAGCGCTGCGCCGAGGCCAAGGATTAGCACTGCTGCGCTGCGATAATTCTTCAATTTTTTCGCTGCCATCGGATTTTTCCAGTCAGACGTTTGCAAGGTTTTTATGCCTTTTGGCTCAAAGCCTGGGTCGCGAGTTTTTTTAACTGGCGCGTTGCAGCCGCTGGATCAGCTGTGTGGAAGATCGAAGTCCCCGCTACGAAAGTGTTTGCACCGGCCTGCGCCAGCGCGGCCGTGTTTTCCGGTTCAACGCCCCCATCCACTTCAATCCGGAAGCTGGCATTATAGCGCGCCCGCATCTGATTGAGCTGGCGAATTTTCTCGTAGGTATTGAGGATGAACTTCTGTCCGCCAAATCCCGGGTTAACGGTCATTACCAATATCGTGTCCACTTTATCGAGCACTTCGCTCAGCATGCCCACCGGCGTCGCTGGATTAACTGCTGCACCGGCTTCTGCGCCGAGCTCGCGGATCATCGCCAGGGCGCGGTCCAGATGCACCGTGGCTTCCTGGTGCACCAGGATGCGGCTGCCGCCTGCGCGAATAAACTCCTCGATGTAGAGTTCGGGCTGCTCGATCATCAGATGCACATCCAGGGGCAGGCGGGTTGCCTTGCGAAGTGAGGCGACCACGGGAATTCCCAGGGAAAGGTTGGGGACGAAGTGGCCGTCCATGACGTCCACGTGAATGACGTCCGCGCCGGCTTCTTCGACCGTGCGGACTTCGTCGCCGAGTTTCGCGAAGTTCGCAGCCAAGATGGAGGGCGCGATTTCAATGCGTGCGTAGGCCATGAGTCCTTGGAAATTCTAGCACAGGCGGTTCGTTGTTTGCGGGTTTGGATGGCACGGCGGAAGGACGTCGCGAGTCAATTTCTGTGCCTGTGTGGCAGACTTTGCATCACTCCGCGAGTTGCAATTCAATGCTGGTGCTTGCGTCCAAGCGCGCGCCGCGCGAGGGAGTTTGCCCGATCACCGTTCCGTGCAGGCCGCCGGGGACTGGCGCGAACGTCAGCTTCGCGACTTTCAGACCGGTGCCGGCGAATTTTGATTCCGCTTCGGCGAGCGAGAAGCCGACAAGTTCGGGCATGACGTATGCGGCGGGGCGAGGGCCGAGCGAAACGAGCAGGTCCACGTGCGGACTGGTGACGTCTGACGTTCCGGGCGCGGGGTCCTGTTGCAGCACCGCGTCCGTTTCACTTCCTGAGACGTACGCCTGGGAAATTTCACCGACCTGCATTCCGGAGCGCAGCAGTTCGATGCGCGCGGCGCGAATGCTGTGGTCGGTGAGGATTGGAATAGTTGCCTGCTTGGGTCCGAGGCTGATGACTACGTGCGCGTACTGGCCGATTTTCACTTTCATTCCCGGCGGAGGCGTTTGGCGCACGACCGTGTCCGCGGGCAGGGGGCTGAACATGCGGTCCTCGACTTTGAATGATACGCCGCGGCCTTGCATCATCTGTTGCGCTTCGACGGCTTTCTTTCCCACGACGTCTGGCATCGCGACTTCGCGGCCCTGAATTGCAAAGCGCATGGCGGTGAGCGCGCTGAGGAACGCAACGGACATCAGGATGAAGGCTAGCAGCGCCATGCGGAAGATCCATTCGAGCCGTTCACGAAACGTCATCTGTTTGCCTCAGTCTTTATTCTGCCAACGGCAGCGCATTATGAGCGTAGCACGACTGGCTGTGGCGGAAGGTCGTTGCGTCGTAGCTCGCGCGGTTGCGGTTAACTCTGCTGGGGCGGCGGATTTATGATTTGCTGATGATTGCGGCGAAGAATCCGTCGGTTTCGAGCGTGTCTGGAGTCGTGCGAAAGTATCCGTCGCGATCGAACAGGGTTTTTTCATCGCGACCTGGAATGAGTTTGTCATTTAAGCCGCGTGCGAGTTCGTTTCCCACATTGCGTTTCAATCCGGTCGTGCCGCGCAGCGCTTCAGCTACTACTTGCTCGTTTTCCTCCGTTTCCATTGAGCATGTGGAATAAACCAGATGGCCTCCTGGCGCGAGTTGCTGAAGCGCGGATCTTAGTAGTGAGATTTGCAGCGTGTGAAATTCGGCGAGCTGCGGTGGTTGCAGGCGCCAACGAATTTCCGGATGGCGGGCGAGCGTGCCGGTGCCGGAGCAGGGGGCATCCACGAGGATCCGATTGAAACGTACGCTGAACGGGAGCGGGCGGGCGGCGTCCAGTTCTACCAAGCGCACTTGTGTCAGATCGAGACGTTTGAATTGCTCGCGCATCGCGCGGAGGCGGTGCGCGTGCCGGTCCGCCGCGACGACTGTGCCGCCGGAGCCTGCGGCGCGGACGAGAGGCGGCGTCTTTCCCCCGGGCGCGGCGCACAGATCGAGTACGCGGTCGTTTGTTTGCACGTCGAGGAGCAGCGGGACGCTTTGCGAGGCTTCATCCTGAATGGAAATCGCGCCGGTGCGGAACGATTCGGTGCGCGTGGGGCTACCGCCGCTTACAGCGAACGCGGTTTGCAGAATTTTGCCAGGTTCGACGCGGAGGCCGGAGCGCTGCAACGCAGCGAAGATTTCTTCGCGTTGCTTTAAGTCGTGCAATGCGCAGGTCAGCCGCGGGGTGCGATTGTTTGCTTCGAGCAGGGCGATCGTTTGCTGCTCGCCAAGGCGCGCGAGCCAGCGCTCGACCATCCATGTGGGATGAGAATGCAAAATGCCCAGGCGCTCTGCGGCCAGAGTGGCTTGCGGAACGAGTTTCTCAGCGGGCACTCGCGCGTCATTCGCCGCGCGGCGCAGCACGGCGTTGACCAGTGTCGCTGCGGAAGTCTTGCGAGCGCTTTTTACCAGCTCTACCGATTCGTTCACGGCGGCGCGTGCTGGAATGCGTTCGAGGAATCGCAATTGATATAGGCCGATGCGTAGCGTCAGAGCCACCTGCAGATCCAGCCGCGCTACCGGCTTCTTCAATTGGCGCTCGAGTAGAAAATCCAGCAGGCGACGCCAGCGCAGTACGCCCATCACTAGTTCGGTCGCGAGACCGGCATCTTCGGCTTTCACGCGCGCGCCGAGTTCGGCGTGGAGCAGGTCGCTGGCGTACGCGCCCTCAGCTTCGACGCGCCGCAAAACTTCGTAGGCGATTTTTCTGGCTGGACTAATCACGATCCGAATCGTTCACTGGGCGCGAGTCGCGCGCCGTTTGTGAATTCGCGCGCGGCGATGCGCTTCCGGCCTTCGAGTTGCACGAATTCCAATCGTAGCGTGGTTTTTTCTCCGCATGCCACATCCACTTCGCCGCCGCTCGCAGTGACTGTGCCGGCCTCGGATTGCGGCACTGTGTGGGCCATCATCGTAGCCGGCGCGGGCTTGCCCCAGATCGCGCACTGCTTGCCGCGGAATGTCGTGAACGGGCCTGGCCACGGCTGAAAACCGCGGATTCGGTTGTAGATTTGTTGTGCGGGCAGCGACCAATCAATTCTGCCGTCTTCTTTTTTCAGCGGAGGCGCGAGAGTTGCTTGCGAATTGTCTTGCGGCGTTGGCGTGATTGTTCCGCGTTCGAGTTCGCGCAGCGTTTCGGTCATCAGCGGCGCGCCTGCTTCCGCCAGTCGCGCGTATAGCTCCGGTGCGGTCTCGTCTGGCGCAATTTTGGTTTCATGCTTGAGCAGCATAGGGCCCGTGTCCAGACCCGCGTCAATCTGCATGGTGGTCAGGCCGGTGCGTGTTTCGCCGCTGGCAATTGCCCAGTGAATTGGCGCGGCGCCGCGATATTTTGGGAGGAGGGAGCCGTGGAGGTTAATCCATCCGAGGCGCGGTATGGCGATTAGGCGCGCGGGAATAATTTGGCCGTAGGCGATGATGACTACGACGTCGGGCGCAGCACTGCGGAAATATTCGTAGGCTTCTTCGGCGCGGACTTTCTGCGGCTGGTAGACCGGGATTCCGGCGGCAACTGCGGCGTCCTTAACTGGCGAGCCCGACGTTTCCTGGCCACGGCCGCGCGGGCGGTCGGGTTGCGTAACGACTCCCTCGACCTTGAACTCGGCGTGCGCCAGCAGTTCGCGCAGCGTAGGCAGGGCAAACAACGGAGTGCCGCAAAAAATAATTCTCAGCGGCGGCACGGACGCCCTACCACTCGCCGGCTTTTTTCATTTTGCGGATTTTGCGTTTGATGAGGTCGCGCTTGAGCATGCTGAGGTGCGTGATGAAGAGGATGCCGTTGAGGTGGTCAATCTCGTGACAAAAGGCGCGGGCGAGCAGGCCTTCGCCGCGGCGTTCGAACTGGGCGCCCGTCGCATCTTGCGCGCGGACGGTGACGTATTGAGGGCGTTCGACGTAGCCGCGAAAACCAGGAAGCGAAAGGCAGCCTTCTTCTTCGCGCTGCTGGCCTTCGGCGTAAATAATTTCGGGATTGGCGAGCACCATTTTCGCTTCAGGAATTTTTCCGTTGGAGACGTCAATCACGGTAAGGCGAAGTCCCACGCCGATTTGCGGCGCGGCGAGCCCCACGCCGTTCGCGGCGTACATGGACTCGAACATGTCCGCGACGAGCTTTTGGACGTCCTCGTCGAATTTTTCCACGCGCTTGCCGGGAGTTTCCAGCACCGGGTCGCCGTATTTCACAATCGGATGAATCATCTTCAGTCAGTTCCTATGCTCGACGCGCAAATTGATGTGCGGCGTCACCTATCATTAGAATTCATCCAGCTGCTTTTGATAGCCGTCGAAATTGCGGCGGGTTTCCCCGATGGAATCGCCGCCGAATTTTTCCAGGAATGCGCCGGCCAGTTCCATCGCCACCATCGCTTCGCCAGCGACTCCGCCTGCTGGGACCACGCAGACGTCTGAGCGTTCATACGCGGCTTTCACCGCTTCCTTCGTATTAAGATCCGCGGTGAGCAGCGGGCGGCGCAGCGTGGAGATAGGTTTCAAATATCCGCGGACGACCACCTCGCTGCCGTTGGTTATGCCGCCTTCCAGACCGCCGGCGCGATTCGAGGTACGGTCGAAGCGTTTCTTTGCGGCGTCGTAGATGATCTCGTCCTGCACATCCGAGCCGTAACTCGCGGCATTCGCGACGCCCGTGCCGAATTCGACAGCTTTCACAGCTTGAATGGACATCACGGCGCGGGCGATGCGCGCGTCGAGTTTCTCGTCCCATTGCGCGTGATTGCCCAGGCCCGGCGGAATTCCGCGCGCCACGACTTCGAAAATGCCGCCGACGGAATCACCGGCACGCAAAACGCGATCCACTTCCGCGACCATGCGCGATTCGGTCGCCGCGTCCACGCAGCGCAGCGGCGATTCCAGATTTTCGCACACCCGGGCGATTTCTTCCCAGGTGGCGGGGCGTCCCAGCCGCGCGTAGCCGACTGCGATGGTGTGGCTGAGCACCTCGGCGGCGAATTCGCGCAACAACAATTTTGCGAACGCGCCGGCGGCGACGCGTGCGGCAGTTTCGCGAGCGGAAGCGCGCTCCAGAACGTAGCGCGCGTCGTGCAGATTAAATTTCAGCGCGCCCGCCAGGTCGGCGTGACCGGGCCGTGGCGCTGTCAGTTGGCGTTGCGCACGCTTGGGATCGCTGGCGTCCGCGCCGTCGCAGTCTTCCACGTCTTCCACCGGCAGCGTCTTCTCCCAATTTTTCCAATCGCGATTTTCGATGCGCACGGCAATCGGCGCGCCGATGGTTTTCCCGTGGCGCACGCCGGCGAGAATGTCCGCTGCGTCTTTTTCAATGTGCTGGCGTCCGCCGCGCCCGTAGCCCAGTTGGCGGCGACGTAGTTCGCGCTGAATAAATTCCAGATCCACGCGCACGCCCGCAGGAAGTCCGGAGACCCAGGCAATCAATGCCTGCCCGTGAGATTCACCGGCTGTAATAAATCGCAGCATAGTAGGTCGGACCTCGCATGCAGGCACGAATGACAGATTCTACCGGACGCTTCCACGCGCGTAAAGCTGCGCCGCACGAAGTGGTGCCCTAATTTGTGCGCAAGGAAATTACGAGCGCGCGAGAAATCCGATGCAAGACGTGGTGTACGCCCGGTTATTCGTAGCGCAGCGCGACCATGGGATCCACGCGGGAGGCGCGGCGGGCTGGAATGTAGCTCGCTGCCGCGGCGATGGAGGCCAGGATCACGCAGGCGGCGATGAGGGCGATGGGGTCGGCTTCGCCCAGGCCGAAGAGCATGCTGCGAATCAGGCGCGTGCCGACGAGAGCGATAGGAACGCCGACGGCAATGCCGATCAGCATCAGGATGGAAGTTTCGCGCAACACTTGGCGCAAGATCGTGGAGGGGCTGGCGCCGAGCGTCATGCGAATGCCAATGTCGCGAGTGCGCCGCGCAACGGTGAAAGCCATGATGCCGTAAAGTCCAACGCCGGCGAGAACGATGGCCAGCAGGCCGAACGCCGAGGCGAGTCGAGCGACAAAATAATCCGTGTGCATCGATTGCTGCACCAGATCGGGCATGGTGTGAATTTCGATTTCCGGAATCGCCGGGTTGGTGTCGTGGACTACTGCGCGAAGCGCGCTCGAGACGCCGGCAGTATCGCCCGCGATACGAATTTCAAAGTAGGCCATGTTGCTTTGCCATAGCGGATTGAAAATGGGCGCGTAAAGGCGCGGCGGCGTCTCCTCGCGAAGGCTTCTGTACTTGGCGTCGGCCACCACGCCGACGACTTGCGCATCCGCAGTGCTGCCGGGATAAGTGTCGCGCACACGTTTGCCGATGGGATTGGTATTGGAGAAAAAATGCTTGGCGAAGGTCTGGTTGATTACCGCGACGCGCGGCGCCTTGCCGCCAGCGGGGGCACTATCCTGCGCGAGAATGCCGCGTCCGTAGAGGAGGGGCATTCCGACGACGGAGAAATAATCGGGCCCCACGTGATCCATGCGCGAATTCATCGCTTCGCCAGCTGTGGGGGTGTAGCCCTCGACGGCGATGGGATCACCCGATTCGGTATTGCTGAAGAGGCCGTCCACGGAAAGACTTGCACCAGAAACGCCGGGGATGACTTTGAATTTGTCGAGCAGATTCTGATAGAGCAGCGGAATGGCGGCGTCTTTGTAACCGGCGGGCAAGGGACTGATGCGGAAAAGAATGAGTCGCGTGGTGTTGAAGCCCAGTCTTACCTGGCTTAAGCGCTGGAGGCTGTGCACGAACAGTCCTGCCGCGACCAGTAACACGAGCGAGACGGCGACTTGCGCAACGACCAGGATCTTAGCCATGGGAAAGCGGCGATGGAACGCTTCGGTGGTGGAGCCCGATACTCCGGATTTGAGAACGGGCGAGAGATCGATGTGCGTAGCGCGCAGCGCGGGTACCAATCCGAAGAGAATAGCCGTGAGCGCGGCGATGCCGAAGGTGAACGCGAGAATACGCGCGTCGGGACGCAGTGCAAGCTGAATCGTATTCGGCCCAGTGCCGGAAACCATGCGGAGCAGTAGCGCATCCGCCCACTGTGCCACGAACAGTCCGGCGGCAGCGCCGCAAAACGCGAGAAGGAAACTTTCCGTGAGAAGTTGGCGGATGAGCCGCGAGCGCGAGGCGCCGATGGAAAGGCGCACGGCGAACTCCCGCTGGCGAGCCGCGCCACGGGCAAGCAGCAAGTTGGCAAGATTGGCGCAGGCGATCAGCAGGACGAGCGCGACGAGGCCCATGAGGAGTTTCAAAGGTTCGGCGAACGCGCCATGCACGGTGGACGTGCCGCGCGCACCGGGTTGCAGGTTGATTTGCTGGTCGGAGTATTCCTTCATCTCTGCGGGCGAAAGTTTCGCGGCCGCAGCAGAAGTCGCGACGTAGCGCTGGAAGACGACATTGATGCCGGCGTTGGCTTGCGCGAGCGTGACGCCTGGCTTCAGACGTGCGATCACTTGCAGCCACATGCGCTGATCAATGTTGTTGTCGGGGAATGCGGTGAGGAGATCAGAGCCGGGATAGACGGCGGCCTGCATGGTGGCGGGAAGCCAGATCTCCGGAGAATCACCCACGGACTCGCCGAAGAATTCCGCGGGAGCGACGCCGATGATTACAAACGAAGTTTTGTTGATTGTGATTTTGCGGCCGACCACTTGCGGATCGAGGTTGAACCTGCGGCTCCAGAATCCGTGGCTGATCACGGCGACGGGAGAGGCGTCGCGCACGCGATCTACTTCAGTGCCGAACGCGCGGCCGAGGACGGGTTGGACGCCGAGAGTGTGAAAATAATCGCCGGAGACGAGGTGGACGTGTGCGGAGTCCCGCATGGCCGGCGCGAGCGGGTTCGTGGTGTCGCCAGGATTCGTGGGTTCGGATGCGGTCGCGATGGTCACGGGAAGTTCCATCAGCGAGCTGTCCGCGGCGAAGATGCCGGCGAAGACTTCGTTGTGATCGCGCAGGTACTCGAATTCGGAGTAAGCGAGCAAATGGCGTTCACCGGCCTCGCTGCCGGTGCTCATGCCATGCTGGTCGGGATCGGTGAGCACGACGAGTTGCCGCGGATTTGCGACCGGCAGCATGCGCAGTAATACGGAGTCGAGGATGGTGAAGATGGCAGTGTTTGCGCCGATGCCCAGTGCGAGTGTGAGGATCGCGATGAATGCGAAGCCGGGATTTCTAAGGAAGGTGCGAAGAGCGTAGCGAATATCCTGCAGCAAGTTTTCCACGGGCGCACCTTTCGTCAACATAGATGTATATCGTGAAAATGGAGGCACGCTGACTGCCGGATGCGCACGTCACTAGGTTTAGTTCTATCAAGGAGTTGGAGAGACGGGATGGTTACGGCGGCGGCGGAGTTGCTCGGTTGTGGGACGGAGCGTTGCGGAGGCGGACAGGCGAAGCTCCGAAGTTTGGCCGAAGGGATTGCTGGTACATCGATTCCGCACTGAGGTGCTCCGCTACCTCACGATCCCACGCCGCGGGATCTAAGCACGAATCGTCCGGCGGAGTGATTTACGAATTCAAGAGCGGCGTTTCGGCGCGTTCGGCGAATTTTGCTGCGGATGTTTGCTTGACGCCGCGCGGATCAGCCGTTACGCTTCCGGGGACTCGCCGCAAGCGGCGCATTCCGCCCGCCACGCGTCGCTCAACATGCCCGAATCCAGCGCCACCTCATCGCTCACAGCGGTCCTCGGCGACGTATTGAAGCGCCAGGTCGCGGCTGTGCAGGATTACACGCTGCTGACAGTGCAGGCGTTGCGCTGCATGTTCTCCCCGCCGTACTACTTCTTGGACACGCTGGAACAAATGGACATCATTGGGGTAGGCTCGCTGCCGATCATTATCGTGGCCGGACTTTCCATCGGCGGCGTGCTGGTGCTACAAACGGCGGCGCAATTCCAACGCTTCGGAGAAACGGCGTTGACGGGCGACGCGGTGTCGCTGGCGCTGGTGCGCGAACTGGGCCCCGCGGTGACGGCGCTGCTGGTATCGGGGCGCAATGCGTCGGGGATGGCATCGGAACTTGGTTCGATGGTGGTAACCGAGCAGGTAGACGCGATGCGCGCGCTGGGCACCGATCCGATTCGCAAGCTGATGATGCCGCGGGTGATCGCGACGGTGCTGATGGTGCCGCTGCTGACCGTGGTTTTTGATTTTGTGGGGTTGTGCGGCGGATTTCTGGTCGCGTACACAACGTTGCGGTTGGGCGCGGTGCAATTCTGGACGCGCGCGATCAACTCGCTGGATATCGGCGACGTGGTGCAGGGCCTCACAAAGCCGGTCGCGTTCGGGCTGATCATCGCGACGGTGGGATGCTACTGCGGATTGCGCGTGAGAGGCGGAACGCAGGGCGTGGGGCGCGCTACCACGACGGCCGTCGTGATTTCGTCCGTGTGCGCGCTGGTGGTGGATTTCTTCCTGTCGAGATTGTTGTTGTATCTCTTCCAATGACGGTATTGAGCCACGCGCGCGAGCTTGCATCGAACTCTCCGCTTGAATCCGCGGATTTCCATCTATAATCGGACGCATGACGCGCGACGTCCCGCCGCCTTCCCAGAATATTGCGAACACATTGCGTCCGTTACCGCGCGAATCGGGGCGGCGGGAAATACAGAGCGTGCCGGGCGAGGCGCTGATCTCCCTCCGCGATATTCATGTGGGTTTCGAGGACCGCGAAGTTCTGCAGGGAATTTCATTTGATGTGGCGCACGGCGAAACCAAAGTGTTGCTGGGCGAAACGGGCACGGGTAAGACGCTTATTATGAAACTGGCGGCCGGGTTGATTCAGCCTGATTCCGGGCACGTGTTGGTGATGGGCCACGACGTAAGCGAAATGCCGGAGAGGGAACTGCTGAATTTTCGGCGGTCCATCGGATTCGTGTTTCAGGAAGGCGCGCTTTTTGATTCCATGACGGTCGCCGACAATGTGTCGTTTCGCCTGCGCGAGGAAGCGATGGACGAAACGGAAATTGACGAGCGAGTGCGCGAGGCGCTGCGTTTCGTGGAGATGGAGGACGCGCTGGAGAAATTTCCCGCGGACCTTTCTGGTGGAATGCGGCGGCGCGTTTCGATTGCGCGCGCACTGGTGGATCGTCCGCCGGTGGTGCTGTACGATTCGCCGACAGCCGGACTCGATCCGGTGACTTCGCAGACGATCATCACCCTGATTTTGCGCGGGCGCGATTTGCAGGACGTGACCGCGCTGCTGGCGACCCATCGCGTGCAGGACGCTTTCGGCCTGGCGAATTTTTGTTTTGATAAATCCAGCGGGCGCGTGAGAGCTCTGGTTGGCAATGGCAGTTCTGGCCTGGCGCGATCGCTGGCGGAACGCGAGGAAGCCGCGGAAAGCGGGAAAGAGCGCAATGAGGCGCGGCCGACGAACGTGCTGGTGTTGCGCGACGGCAAAATTTATTTTGAGGCGCCGGCCGATGAATTGCTGCGCACCAAAGATGAGTACTTGAAAAAGTTTCTGGCTTCGGCGGAGTGAGTCCGTCATTCGCATTCACTGAGGAGGCAAGGCCATGGCGCAACGCAAGCAACTGACGTGGACGGAACTGCGCGTAGGACTTTTCGTGCTGGTGGGGCTGTTCATTCTGGCGGTAGCCATCTTCTACATTACGGGTGCGGGGATATTGGGGCCGAAATATCGGCTCTACACCTATCTGCCGGAGGTGGAAGGCGTGGCGGCCGGGGCACCCGTGCGCCTGGACGGCGTGGCGATCGGCAACGTGGAGAAGATCGCGCTGAATCCGCAGCCCAAGGACCGCACGCAGAGCATCCAGCTGATCTTGCGCATTGACAAGAAGTTCAGCAAGGACGTGCGTACCGATTCGACGGCGAGCCTGGTGACGGAAGGATTGCTCGGCGATCGTTACGTGACCATCAAGCGCGGACTGACCGGCGATGAGTTGAAGGCGAACAGCACGATTCCTGGCGCGCCGGCGGTGGCTATGACGGAAATGGTGGAGCGCGGCACCGATTTGCTGGATACGCTGAACTCCGTGTCTGGCGACCTGCGCGGAATTATAGATCAGGTGCAGCAAGGCAAGGGCACGGTCGGCAAGTTGATCAAGGATCCCGCGCTTTATGACAACGTGAATGCCACGGTGGCGCGGTTGAACTCGATGGTTGGCTCGATTCAGGAGGGCAACGGAACGGCGGGGAAATTCCTGACTTCGGATGAGCTTTACACCAAGGTGAACGCTACCGTGGATAACGTGAATGATGTGATTGGCGCGGTGAAGGAGCAGAAGGGGACAGCGGGGAAGTTGATTTACGATCCGGCGGTTTACAACAGCGCGAAGGGATTTTTGGATAATGGCAATGCCGTGCTGAGCGACGTGCGCGCGGGCAAGGGGTCGCTCGGGAAATTTGCCACGGACGAGGCGCTTTACAATAATTTGCGGGATGCTTCGGGACAGGTGCGCGACGCTTCGGCGAAGCTGAATTCCAATCAGGGCACGGCTGGAAAATTGTTCACAGATCCGGATCTTTATGACAACCTCTCGGCGATGAGTGGAGATTTGCGTCTGCTGATCGGCGATTTCCGCAAGGACCCAAAGAAGTTTTTGCACGTGAAGCTGGCGGTGTTTTAGGGTTGTGGTTTAGGCGCGACGGGAATTCTTAGCCACCAGACTGTGCCGGCGTAATCGGAGAAGCAGACATGGCCGCCGGATTCTTCCAGCACGCCTTTACTGCGGTCAGAGAATTGTATGGTGGCGACGATGCCGAGCGGCACCCATTCATCCCACTCCACGTAGCGAGAGACTTCCGTGGTTTCTGCACTTAGCACCGCGACGATGCGTTTGCGAAGTTCGTCACGGTCTAGTTTTTCCTGGCCGCTGCCAAGGCGACGGATGATTACGACCGCGATGGGCGCGCCGAATAATTCATTGACGGAAAATGGACGGTCGAAATTGCGGTAGCCGTCTTTCGCGGCGCCGGCTGCGCTGCAGGCTTTGCCGAACGGATCGGCGGATGACAAGTGTGTGGCGCCGTCTGCGCCGGCCGGTTCTTTCGCGTTCGAATCGCTGGTGGGCGGCCGCTTATCGAGCTCGACGACGACTTTGGGGTCTTTGTTTTTGTCCTGGTTTTTGTCCTGCGCGTAGCCAGGCTCGGCCGCCGCTATGGCGAGCGCGAGAATCACTAGGAAATATTGCGGCCTTCTGAGCATCTTATTTGTTTGGACGCGACTCATCCGGAAACCGGGATTGTACTGCAAATCCCCGGCGCGCGGAGCGACCTCACGTGTCAGCGTTATGTATCGCCTTTACGTAGACCCACGGACCACACGCCTTGCGTGCGGCAGCCGCGCCGCGGAAATTGGCTGCCTGTAATTCGAGGGGCGGGGAAAACACCGCGTCCTCGATTGCAATTTCCGCAGCGCTACATGCACGGTTCGGTTTGTGGTCCGTGCTACGCCTCGTCGTCCAGCACGAGCTCATTTTCCCGGTCGCCTTCCTTCACTTCTCCGCGAGCGACGAAGCCGGCTGGGCGCTTCGGGCCGCGCGGAGTGAGCGTCCAGGCGATTTCTTCCATTTGGCGAAGAGTTTGCCGGCCCTTATCTTCGTAGGTCGAACATTCGCGCACGGGGAAGAATACGTGCCTTTCCGGCCAACTCGCCTGGCATATCACGACCTTCTCGCTCTCGCGGTTGCCTTTGACGACGAGAGAACGGAAACAAGTGTCGCAGAGCGAGGGGCCATGCGTCGGCGTGCCGGTTTCTATGTTGACGCTCATTTGCTTACTCCTTTCTGGAAGCGGGAGATTCGCCGCTTCGAAATTTTGGGTTATTCGCGCGGGTGCAGAGACACTTCTACGGCTGCGCCAGCGCGCACGGTGCGACGACGGCGCTTCTCGGGCGCCGCGAGTGCGCGAATACTAGTCGACGGAACCGGGAAATGCGCCGGCCGATGGTTCGAGTTACGTTTTACGCGGTTGAGAGCTAGGGAGACTTACCGTGAGGGATTGCTGAACATACGGCCACAATCCCCGCGCCGCGTCTTGGCCGCTGGCTGCAACTGCGAATTGTGTTGGCGTATGGTCATGCTGTGTTTTTCTCCAGCTTGCGGCAATTTACGCGAGGTGTAAGGGGAAGGCAACGGCAAAGTGGTGAACGGGGGAGAACTCGCGGCGAATGGTTTTTGGCGATGGTTGAAATGCGAAAGTTGGCGTTTTTGCTGGAGGCGAGGTGGCGCCTCACGCCGCTGAGAGATCCTTCGCTCCGCTCAGGATGGCGAACGGATGGTTTGATCGTGGATCAAAGAAACCAAACGTCGATCAGCGATCACTGATCACGGATTCCTGCTCACTCCGATTGGCCGGAGCGTTCGCGGGCTAGTTCGTGGATGCGACGGAGATCTAGTTTGCCGCTGCCTAAGTGGGGGAGCTCTTCGATTTGGAAGAACTGATTCGCGCGGGGAATCCAGAGATTTGGCAGGCCGGAACTCGATAACTTTTCCAGCACCGGCTTCAGCGCGTCGGGCGCTAGTGTGTGTAGGACTGCCAAGCGCTCGCCTTTTTTTCCGTCGGGGACGCCTGTGACCACGAAAATCTTTTCTGCGGACTCGGCTAGCTCTTGCAGTTTTTCTTCGATTTTTATGTGGGGGACCATTTCGCCGCCGATTTTGCTGAAGCGGCTTAGGCGGTCGGTGATGGTGAGGAAGCCGTCTTCGTCTTCGGCGGCGATGTCGCCGGTGGTGTACCAGCCGTCTTGCAGCACCTCGGCGGTTTTTTCGGGCTTGCCCAGGTAGCCGAGCATCACATTTGGGCCGCGCACCAGGAGTAGGCCGGGCGTGCCGACTTCGCGGCGCTCGCGAGTATCGGGATCAACGATGCGGACGCTGATGCCGGGGAGCGGATGGCCGATGCGTCCGCGTTTGGAGCCGACCTGGCGGAATCCTGGCGCGCGAAAATCGTGCGTGTTTACGGCGACTACCGGCGAACATTCCGTGCAGCCGTATCCTTCGAGTGGGCGGATGCCGAAGCGGTCTGCGAAGGCGACGGCGAGTGGCTCCGGCAATTTTTCCGCGCCCACTACGACGAATTGCAGACTGCCGAAATCTTCGGGGAGGCAGCGGCGCGTGTACGCTTGCAGGAACGTCGGCGTCGCGAGAAGAAACGTGACTCGATAATCGCGGACCAGTTCGCTGACTGCCGTGAGGTCGAGAGGGCTGGGATGATAGGCGACGCCGACTCCGAGAACAGCTGGCAGCCAGAGCGTCACTGTAAAGCCGAAAGAATGGAAGAAGGGCAGGACGCCGAGCAGGACGTCGCCTTTGCCGAGCATGAAGGTCTGTGCCATCTGGTCAATATTGGACATGATGTTGTAGTGCGTGAGCATCACGCCCTTGGGTTCGCCGGTGCTGCCGCTGGAAAAAATAATGGTGGCCAGGTCGTCTAGCGATTGCGGTTTTCCGGAGCTGAGGGCGCGCTCGAGCAGGCGGCTGGGCAGCAACCACAGCAGCAGGGCCGCGATTTTTTCGTTCAGGCGCGGGCGAGCGGCAATTTCTTCGAGGAGGATTTGTTTTCCGGGTACTTGCAGGGGAAGTTTTTCCAGCAGGAGCTTCGTGGTGATGACGGTTTGCAGATTGCATTGTTGCGCACAGGAGGCGAGCGTTTCGTTCGGCGCGGTGTAATTCAGATTTACGGGAATTTTTCCGCTGAGAGAGGCGGCGAAATTCACGAGGGCGCCGGGAACGGACGGCGGCAGCAGGATGCCAACCATTTTCTGGCCGGTCCAGACACGGCGCAGGCGGCGCGCTAGAAAAATCGAACTGAGCAGCGTGTTGCCCCAGTTCATGCGCGGGCGACGCTTGTCTCCCATGGCGAAGCGAAACGGATAGTGGTGCGCGGTGCGAATCAGCGAGCGCGGCAGAGTGTTCATGCGGCGCTTATGGTGGCGATAGGCTTCGGATTGCAGTTCCTGTACCGCTTCGCGGACCTGGAAGGCAGTGGCGCTCGGAGGCATCGCCGCGCCGAAACTTACCGTCACCGGATACGGAATTTTGCGTGGCAACTTCCAGAGGAAGCGGCCGCGTTCGTAGCTGAAGATGCTGCCCCAGACGCCGTCAAGATTTACGGGAACGATCGGCGCGTTTACGCCTTTCATTATACGTTCCATGCCGCGGCGGAAAGGCAGCAGCTGGCCGATGCGGGTGATCTGGCCTTCGGCAAAAATGCAGACGATTTCGCCGTTGCGGATGGCGTCGCTGGCTTCGCGCAGGGAATGAATCATGTCGCGCGGGCGCAGCTGCGAAGAAATGGGAATGGCGCGAATCATTTTGGCGAAGGGCTTGATGTGCGGCTGGTCGTAGATGTCCTTGAACATGAGGAAGCGGATGGGGCGGTCGGTGGAGGCGAGGAGGAGGAGCGCGTCCACCAGGGACATGTGATTGGAAACGAAGAGCGCGCCGCCGGATTCGGGGATATTGTCGCGGCCTTCGACCCGAATGCGATAGATCGAGTGCGTAATCATAAAGAGAACGAGGCGGAGGAGGGAATCGGGCAACAGATAAATCGAATAGCCGGTCATGACCGCGGTCAGAATCGCGCCGTCGAGAAAAATCGTCGCAGCGGACTGGTGAAAACGCGCCGAAAAAACGTTGTACGCCGCGGCCGCTACGAATATCCCGACGAACGACCAGAAATTCGCCGCGGCAATCACGCCGCCCTTCTGGTCAGGGCGTGGCCGGTGCTGGATCAGCGCGTTCAACGGAACCGCGAAGAAGCCGCCAAAGAATCCGAGTAGCCAGAGATCGGGAATGCGCAGCTGTACCAGTCGTGCGATCAAGGAAGCCGCGTGTTCGAAGGGAGCCAATCCAGTGTGCGCTGCAGTTGTTCCCAGCCAAGTGGCCAGCATCGCGCTGGGTGCATTGAAATAGAGCAGCGCGCCGAAAATCGTCATTCCCAGCGCGCCGAGCGGAATCAATCCGTATTCAATTTTGCCGCCCGAAAGATATCCCGCTGCGACGCTGCCGATTCCAATTCCGATTCCCACGGCCGCCTGCAGGTAGCTAATGTGCGTTTCGTCCACGCGCAATACATCGTGGCCGTAAATGATGATGGTGAATTGCAGCAGCGCCGCGAGAAAGAAAAGATACGTATTACCCATTACAGCCCAAGCCAATGTGCGATCGGCGAGAATGGTTTTCATCTGCGCGCCCAGATCGCCGATCGGATTCCATTGCAATTTCTTGGTGGGATCCGCCGGCGGCACGTGCGTGATGCCGAAGCTGGTCGCAAGGCCCAGGAGCGTGCACCCCAGCAGGATGACGCCGGCGATTTGTTCACGACCGTGGTAGCGCTCCGCCAAGGCCCCTGCGGCCATTACCGCCGCGATGCTGCCCAAGAAAGTTCCGAGTTCGATGATTCCGTTGGCCCAGGAGAGTTTTCGCTCAGGGACCAGCTCCGGCAGTAAACCGTATTTTGAAGGCCCGAATAAGGCCGACTGCGAGCTGATCAGAAATACCGCGGCGCATTCCAGCGGCAAATGGTGCAGCCACAGGCCCAGAATGGTGACGGCCAGCACGAAAATTTCCATCAACTTCGTGCCAATCACCACGCTGCGCTTGCTGTAGCGATCCGCCAGATTGCCGCCAGCCATGGAAAAGAATATGAACGGCAGGGCAAATAGCGCGCCCACGACGAGAATCAGATTTTCCCGGGTGTCCTTCGGAAAATTCATCGCGACGATGATGTAGATCACCAGGAACTTGATAGCGTTGTCGTTGAAGGCGTTCTGGAATTGCGTGACGATCAGACTCCAGAAACCGAACTGCCAGTGGGATTTTTCTGGCCCTTGGTGCGGCGGCGCGACGGATTGCGCAGGTGACGGGATGGAGGTGACGTCAGACATTTTGTCTCGCGCGCGTTGCACGGGATGTGTGAATCATCACCGATCGCTTTTCGGCAGGCAGCGACGCGCTGCGGCCGGTATCAATTTGCCGGGAGTTTCGCTGAGTTTCAATGGATTTCGGGTGGTGAGGTGCGAGGACAGAGTTTGGCGCTTGCCCGCGTCATAAGTGGCGCACTGAAGCGCGCCGGTACAGATTCGAATGCAACGGCAAATACGCCCGCCTGGAAAGCAGGCGGCCGCTACAAGTTCAAATGCGACGCCCAAGCAAAGTCCAAGGCGCCCAGCGGAAGCCGGCCACTTCAAAATCACGGTCAAAGTCAGAGTCAAAACCTACGCGCCGGGTTGATCGTGGTTAATCGCTGCGCTTGCGGAGCCAGACTTGGTAGTTGGATTCGAGGACTTCGAGTTTTTGGGAGTAGAAGGCGAGGAACGCGTCTATGGCGGGCTTGGGGACGCCAGCATGATTGTGCTGTGGATCGTTCCATAGATATTCGTCGAAGGCGATTATGGCGCCCGGTTTGGCCAGACGGAAACTTAGGGTGGCATCCTCAAGGACGTCAACTGTGGAGTGGCCGCCGTCGATGTAAATGAAGTCGTAGGTGGCGAGGGGAAGGGTGCGCAGCGTTTCGCGCGAAACGCCCCGGCGGAACTCCGTGCGTTTTTCGCCATCGGCCCAGCGGATGTTCGCGGCAAAGTGCGGCTGATCGTTGCAATCGAGGCAGAGCAGGTGCGAATCTGGCGAGGTGGCAATATTTTGCAGCAGTCAGGCGGAGGCGCGGCCTTCGCAGCAGCCGATTTCGAGGACCGAACACGCGGTGCCCTCCAGCGGTTTTAGATGTTTCCAGAAGTTGGGAATATTCGACGAGAACCAATCGGCGGTGAAGGTATAACCCTCGGTGATTTGCCGGGAAAGAGGCGCGGCTAGTGACGCGGGCTGGATTTCGCGGAGCGCGAGTAGCGAATTCAGGTACGCGTGCGCGGCACCGGTGGTGGTGGCGAGCGCTTGGCGAAGGAACACGGCGGTATCGGCACGATTGCCGATGCTGAAAAGCAGGATGCCGAGGTTGGAGGTGGCGTTGTAGTGGGTGGGCGCCAGCAATATTGCGCGCCGGAAGGCGAGTTGGGCGACTCTGAGTTGAACGACAGCCCAATCGTTCCATAGATCGGCGGATTCGCCCTGCAGGATGGCGCTGGAAAGCAGCGCAGCGGCTTCGACCACGCGGCCCTCTTGAAAAAGGGCAATGGCGCGGGACATGGGGCCGCGGGAACTCGGGTCGGGGAACGGGATCGTCTTTTCGACTGGCATGGAATAGGCTCCGGGATTTTTGGGCAGGTTGGTGGCCAGGAACCACGCGTGATGATTAGAAATTGCTCACGGCAAGCACATGCTGAGGCGTCCGGCGCGTCCCACAGGCGAGCAGTCTGGCAAACCGCAACGCGAAACGCCGGCGTGTAATCCAAACGTAATCAATGCCTTGCGTTCGCCCGAGCTTGGCATGGTGGTTGCAACTGAGCAGCGTAGACGAGGTGTGCCAATGATTATTCATCACGGAAAATTGCTGCAGGGAATTCGTCACACGGGGCTGGTCGGCGCTTGTGCTTTGCTATTGGGACCTGTCGTTTTCGGCACTGCGGCGTCTTCGCCGAACCCGCGACGCGATGTGCTTATCGAGTTTCCATCGGACGTTGCCGCGACGACGGCAGACGATCGCACTCTAGTGGCCGACGCGCAGCCTGAACTTAAGAAGGATGAAAGCTTCACGAATGAGACGAAGGTCGCCGAGTATCGCTTCCGCCTGGACAGCTCGTCGGACATGGTGCATCTGAAAATCTTCGCGGAAGTTGAGCACGGACTGGTTCGCTGGGAGTTGATCGATCCCACCGGCGAAGTGCGCACAACAATCCGAACAACGGAACGAGCCAGCATGAACACGACGGATATTCAGGCCATCAAAGGCGAATGGTTGCTGCGGATGACTTTGCAGGACGCAACCGGCCGGTATCATATTGACTGGACTCGCTAAGACGCGAAGAATTCTGAACTCGTGCAGCGCTGAAACTCGGGAGGCGCACCAATGAACGCAATGTGGAAGAACGTTCGCTACGGGATGCGCGTGCTGGCGAAGAGTCCAGGCTTCACCGTGGTGGCGGTGCTGACGCTGGCGCTGGGGATTGGGGCGAACGCTGCGATTTTTTCGGTGGTGTACTCGGCGCTCCTGCGGCCGCTGCCTTATTACCAGCCCGACCGCCTCGTGACGTTGGGCGAGGGGCGCACACAGACGCGGGACAACGAGCCGGCGAGCCGGAACACTTCCATGCCGGATTTCATGGACTGGGACAAGACGACGAAGAGTTTTGCGGCGTTGACGGCTTACGGTTTCGACAGCTTCACGCTGGCGGGGAATGGCGAACCGAAAGCCGTGTTCGCGACGCAGGTGCTGCCGAATTTCTTTGCGACGCTGGGCGTGAAGCCGGCGATGGGGCGCGCGTTTGTCGATGGCGAGGACGCGAGCGACGGGCCGCACGTGGTGATGTTGACCTACGGCTACTGGCGCAGCGATTTCGGCGGCGATCCGCGGGCAGTCGGGCGCACCATTACCTTGGAT
>Ga0209169_10000307_pt1 | contig 29634 bp, 20 predicted proteins | sample HubBroMetageWRM4_FD_188346 | JGI IMG/M metagenome (GOLD analysis project Ga0209169, IMG submission 188346) | Warmed soil microbial communities from the Hubbard Brook experimental Forest, New Hampshire - Hubbard Brook CCASE Soil Metagenome WRM 4... | ecosystem: Environmental > Terrestrial > Soil...
GCTGGCGGACAATTTGACTAATCAGGTGCGAGCGATTGCAGAGGTCGCGACCGCAGTGACCAAGGGAGACCTCACTCGCTCCATTCAAGTGGAAGCCAGTGGTGAAGTGGCGGAACTGAAAGACAATATCAACACGATGATCGACAACCTCCGCCTGACTACCGATCGAAATACTGAGCAAGACTGGCTCAAAACGAATCTTGCCCGCTTCACCGGTATGTTACAGGGGCAGCGCGATCTTGCGACGGTGGGACGCCTGCTTCTTTCTGAATTGTCGCCTCTAGTCAATGCACAGCAAGGGGTGATCTATCAGATGGGAACAGAAGAATCCGCCGAGATGGTTCTTCTTTCGGCATTTGCAGGCGACGGCGAAGATGGTCATCTGCGGCGCTTAAAGATAGGCGAGGGTCTAGTGGGACAGTGCGCTGCGGAAAAAGAGCGGATGTTGATCTCCGATTTGCCGCCAAACACGATCTCCATTCGGTCGGGTTTGTTCGAAGCCGTCCCACGAAATGTCATTGTGCTCCCAGTGCTCTTCGAGGATCGCGTCAAGGCGGTTATCGAGTTGGCGTCGCTGAGCAATTTTACGACTTCCCAACTGGCATTTCTCGAACAGCTGACGGCGAGCATCGGTATCGTGCTTAACAGTATCGAAGCAACCATGCAGACTGAAGGACTATTGAAGCAGTCCCAGCAGTTGGCCACCGAACTCCAAATGCAGCAAAGGGAGTTACAGCAAACTAACGAGCAGCTTGCGCAGAAAGCGCAACAGCTCGCCGAACAGAACGTTGAAGTTGAACGCAAGAATCAGGAAATTGAGCAGGCCCGCCGTGCTTTGGAAGAGAAGGCCAAGGAACTGGCTTTGACTTCGAAGTATAAGTCAGAATTCCTGGCCAATATGTCTCACGAGTTACGCACCCCATTGAACAGCATTCTGGTTCTGGGTCAGCAACTTACTGACAATCCAGACGGAAATCTGACACCCAAGCAAGTTGAGTTCTCGCGAACGATTCATGGTGCCGGCACAGACTTACTGAATCTGATCACCGATATTCTCGACTTGTCCAAGATCGAATCGGGTACAGTTTCGGTCGAAGCAGAGGAGGTCTTCTTCGCAAGCCTGCTGGACACGGTGGAGCGTCCGTTCCGGCACGAAGCCGAGAACCGGCATCTTACCTTCGACGTGCAGACTGACCCCCACCTTGCCCGTAGCGTGGTTACTGACTCGAAGCGGTTGCAGCAAGTGTTGAAAAACTTGCTCTCCAATGCGTTCAAGTTCACCGAACTGGGAGGCGTTCGCTTGTCCGTATCCATAGCGAAAAGCGGCTGGAGCGAGGAACACCCGATCCTCAGTAAGGCCGCATCGGTAGTAGCCTTCGAAGTTTCAGATACAGGTATAGGTATTCCGCTCGACAAACAACGGATCATCTTCGAGGCTTTCCAACAAGCAGATGCTGGCACCAGCCGTAAGTACGGAGGCACAGGTCTAGGGCTGGCAATCAGCCGCGAACTGGCCAGTCTGCTCGGAGGTGAGATCCAATTACGCAGCGCACCGGGTCGCGGAAGCACCTTCATCCTCTACTTACCGCAAACCTACGTGGGGCCGTCTAGTTCTGCCACGTCGGAGCGGCATTCGCCGGCATCTGTTCTGCCGCCGCAGTTATCTGTCGTGGGTGTTTCGGAACATCCGGTGGAAAAAATTCCTGATGACCGGGACGATCTCCAACCCGATGACGCAATTCTGTTGATTGTCGAAGACGACCCTCACTATGCGCGCGTGTTGCGTGATCTTTCTCGCGACAAGGGATTCAAAGTGCTGGTGTCTATGCGTGGCGCAGAAGCGCTCGCTCTCGCGCGTGAGTACCATCCAACCGCTGTGTCATTGGATGTGTTTCTTCCCGATATGCTGGGCTGGACGGTTCTGAATCATTTAAAACAGGACCCTGCAACCCGGCATATCCCCGTGCAGATGTTAACGCTCGACGAAGACCGTCACCACGGCCTCGCCCGCGGCGCTTTCGCCTTTGTTACCAAGCCAACTACTCCGGACGGTTTGAGAGCGGCCCTTACTCGTATCAAGGAGTATGCCACCCCCCGGCGCAAGCGCTTGCTGGTGGTCGAAGACAATCCCGCTGAGCAACTTAGTATCAGGGAATTACTTGGCTATGACGACATCGACGTCACAACCGTTTCAAGCGGTGAGGACGCAATCGAAGCCGTTAGCGAGCAGCCTTTCGACTGCGTCGTTCTCGATTTACGCCTGCCCGATATCTCTGGCTTCGACGTGCTGGAGCGCTTCCGCGATACTCCATCATTATCTGACTTGCCGGTCATCGTGTTCACCGGCAAAGAACTTTCCCCCGAAGAGGATGCCCGTCTGCACGCTCTGGCGCGAAGCGTAGTGGTGAAGGGAGTTGAATCTCCCGAACGCTTGTTGGACGAGACTGCATTATTCCTTCATCGCGTCGTTGCCGATCTCCCCGTGGAAAAACAGAGAATGCTCGATCGGTTACACCATTCCGACGATGCCCTAGTCGGGAAGAAAGTGTTGGTGGTCGACGATGACGTGCGCAATATCTTTGCCCTTAGTAGCGTGCTCGAACGTCGTGGCATGGACGTAATCACCGCGGGGACAGGTCGTGAAGCGATCGCGAAACTCGACTCAACGCCGGAGGTCGCGATCGTCCTGATGGACATCATGATGCCCGAGATGGATGGCTACGAAACCATGCGGGTGATCCGGCAGAATGTTTCGCTCCAGCGCTTGCCCATCATTGCTCTGACCGCAAAGGCAATGAAGGGGGATCGCGAGAAATGTCTGGAGGCTGGTGCGTCCGAATACCTGGCCAAACCCGTAAATACCGAGCAGCTATTGTCGTCGTTGCGAATGTGGCTTCACAGATAGAACTCGTGGTAGCAGGCTGATTGGCTCCTGGAGCAGTACGGAGAAAACGATGGGCGCAAACGAAAAAGTCAACATTCTCATGGTGGATGACCAGCCCGCCAAGCTCCTCAGTTATGAGGTGATGTTGGCAGAGCTGGGCGAGAACCTGATTAAAGCGACTTCCGCGAAAAAGGCGCTCGAAATTTTGCTGAAGACCGATGTTGCCGTAGTGCTCATGGACGTAAGCATGCCGGAGCTGGATGGTTTTGAATTAGCTAACATGATTCGTCAACATCCACGCTTTCAAAGGACCGCCATCATTTTTATCTCCGCTGTGCATCTCACCGATCTCGACAGGCTCAAAGGATACGAGCACGGAGCAGTGGATTATATTTCAGTTCCAGTTATTCAAGAACTTCTGCGCGCCAAGGTCAGGGTATTTGCCGAGTTACATCGAAAAACCAGACAGCTGGAGGCATTGAATCGCGACCTGGAGCAACGTGTGTCGGAACGCACTGAGGAGTTAGCGACAAAAGCCGAGCTGCTACTGCATCTCAATGCCGAGTTGGTAGGCAAAAATCAGGAGCTCGACGCTATTGTGAGCACCGCGCCGGATGTCATCTTCAGCAGCCAGGGAGACGGGCACTACGAATATGTCAGCGATCGGTTCCACGAATATGCCGGCACATCATCAGACTCTGGTAAGAGTGTGAGTTGGTTGGACTATGTGCATCCTGACGACGCTGAGCGTAGCAAGGCGGGCTGGATCCAGTCCGTTCAAGCGGGAGCACATTATGAATGCGAGTATCGTTTGCGTTCAAAAGATGGCAGCTTTCGTTGGTTTCGGTCTCGTGCTGTTCCAATTCGAAATCCAGAAGGAAAAATTGTTAAGTGGTACGGCACCTGTTCCGATATTCACGATAGCAAGCTGCTCGAGCAATCCATTCGTGATAACGCTGTTGAACTGGAAAAGATGATTGATAGGCGCACCGACGAATTGCGCCGCCTCTCTGTTCGTCTCATGACCATGCAGGATCAGGAGCGACGGCGTATCGCGCGTGATCTGCACGATGGATTAGGGCAAGAACTTGCCGTGGCTAAGATGGTATTGGACAAGATGTTCCTGGAGAAGCCCGCTCAGCCGCAGGATCAAACATGGGTTCAGGCTAGCTCCATTATCGATCGTGCGATTCAGGAGGTGCGCACCATGTCTCACCTCCTACATCCCCCGCTGCTGGATGAAGTCGGATTGCAGTCGGCCCTGGGTTGGTACGTGGAAGGACTTGCAAAACGGAGTGGCATCGAGATATTTCTTGAAGTCCAGCCCTCAGATTTTCCCCGTCTTACACCGGCGGTGGAGACGGCAGTCTTTCGTATCGTTCAGGAGGCGCTCACCAATGTGTTTCGGCATTCGGAAGCTCGCAAGGTCTGGATCACTCTCATTCAAAAAGATGGGTCGATTTTCGTTTCTGTGCTTGATGATGGCAAGGGAATCGACAAGAAGATTGTAGATCTGCGCCCGGAGAGCGTGGGAGTTGGAATTGGCGGCATGAAACAGCGCGCCAAGGAATTCGGCGGCGAGTTACGACTTACTAATGCCGATCCGGGAACTCTTCTTGAACTCATGATCCCCTCCAGCTCGGCATTACGAGAATCGAGCGCTGTTTTGAATGAATGTACGTAGCATTTCATCTGTTTAGTGAGTTAGACGAACCAAGCTTTTGCAGTGGGTCTCTGACTTTAATAGTTAGGGCACGAAGCCCGCAAAGTTTTATCGCAAAAGTGTATTCGAGGCTTTTGGAAGTATGTCATTTGTCAACTATTTGTAAAGAAAGTAGCTGCCCGACAAAACCGTGTAAATAGGCTCCAGCGATTCAGCAGGATTCGGTACAGCAAGATTCGGAATCAAGTACAGGAGCGCCCCGATGGGACAGGCTCCGCCACTTCGCTAGTCTGTATCTCGAAAGACGGATTGTTCCCGTTGTATGTGGGAACAAAATCGCGTTAGTCGATCAAGGAGACTACAGTGGCCACTTGTCTGGTATCCACGACCGCAACCAACATCTTTCCCCCGAACGTGGTTCAGCGAAAAGATCCAAGCCAGAAAGACGAATCCGAAGGCACTCTCGTTCAGCGTGCACAGCGCGGCGACGAACAGGCCTTTGCGACTCTCTATCAGTTGCACAAGAAGCGCGTGTATTCGGTTTGTTTACAGATGACAAAAGATGTGGCAGATGCCGAGGATTTAACGCAGGAAGCCTTTTTGCAGGTATTTCGCAGCGTCAATTCGTTCCGAGGCGATTCCGCTTTCTCTACCTGGCTCTACCGGATCGCAGTAAACACCGTGTTGATGAAGTTGCGTCGTCGTAAGGCCCCGCCTCTGCTTTCTCTCGATGAGCCGGTCTCGGCGGATTCGCCCTCCCTCAAACGTGAGGTTGGGAAAGCCGATCCGCGTCTCTCCGGGGCGGTCGATCGTATTGCTTTGCGCCGGGCGGTCGAGGAGTTGCCAGCGGGATGCCGTCAGATCTTCGACCTGCACGAGGTCGAAGGATATCAACATCATGAGATCGCCGAAATCCTGCACTGCTCCGTCGGAAACTCGAAATCACAGCTTCACAAAGCAAAGTTGAAGATGAGAGACATTCTATTTGCAAAAAAGAGCAACCCGAAGACGTCCAAGGCAAACGACGCCCCAGAAAGTATTGCAACTTCGCTAGCTTAACCGGCTGCGGAAAAAATGTTTTAGAGAAGACTTTCGCGGAACGCGGTGACCTTCAATCGTTGAACCTCTAGCGGCAGATTGCTTTGGCGAATGCTCGGGGATTTACGGTATTGCGAACACCATCTCGCAACTTCTATGATTGAGAAATCAAAGGAAGGTAAGGTTCCGCTTGGTTCGAATTCTTGTGGCTGATGACAACCCGGCGGTGCGCAACTTCCTTCGATCTCTCCTCGAACAGCAAAGCACGTGGCGAGTTTGTGACCAGGTTCCGACCGGAGCCGAAGCCCTGCAAAGGGTTCAGGAGAATCCGCCCGATATGATTCTGTTGGACTTCCAAATGCCAGATCTCAACGGGATCGAAGTGGCCCGGCGGATTGTGAAGCTGCATCCTGAAATTCCCATTCTGATGGTCACCATTCACATATCAAAGCAGCTGGCGGACGAGGCCCGAAAGACGGGTATCCGCGGGGTGTGTGCGAAGTGGGACGTTGGCTCGATAGTCGAAGCGGTAAACGCACTCCTGGACCGGAGAACCTATTTCCCGCAGGTAGCCTGATCGACTACAGGATTCCCTGTATTCGGGATATAACACCGCCATGTTAGTTTCCTACGTGGTTTAGTTACAGAATCTTGCCTGCGGTTCGTGTGGACGAAAATTGCTGCAAGCCACCGAGTTTTACATGGAACTGGAAAAAGTTATGGCGGTTCGTATTCTTCTGGTCGACGACCATCCTGTCGTAAGGCAAGGTTTGAGAACTTTGTTGCAGGGCAGATCCGAGTTGGAAGTAGTAGATGAAGCGTCGGATGGTTTAGAAGCCATAGAAAAAGTCGGCAACTTGCAACCTGATGTAGTGGTGCTCGACGTCACCATGCCAAGGATGAACGGCATTGAAGCCTGCCGGTTGATGAAGCAAAAGAATCCCGGGCTCGAAGTTTTGTTCGTTACGCAACACGACTCTCCGCAGATGATGCGCGAGGCTTTGGCTGCAGGCGCGCGAGGGTATGTCGTGAAATCAAATCTGGCGCGGGATCTGATTGAGGCGGTTGAGGCTGTAAGCCAGCATCGGGAATTTACTGCGCTGGCGCGAAATCCACACGCTGCGAACTGAATAATGAGCGTGAGTTAACAAGTTGCAATCTCTGAAGGTTTTTGCAAAAGGATCTGCTAAGGAAAATTCTGCCAGAAGGAAGGATTTGCCATGAAACTTCGTATTCTGCTTGCCGATGATCACGAGATTGTGCGTAGAGGTTTGTGTTCTCTTCTGCAGAAACATGAAGGGTGGGAGGTGTGCGGGGAAGCATCCGATGGCCGTGAAGCGATCGCGATGGCCCAGCAACTGAAGCCAGACGTTGTAATTGTAGATATTGGCATGCCACACCTCAACGGCCTGGACACAACACGCCAACTTGTCCAACTGGATCCCAACTTCAAGGTCATCGTCCTGACAATTACGGATTCCGATCAGGTGATCCGCGAAGCTCTCAATGCCGGCGCACGCGGATTCGTGCTCAAATCTGACGCAGCTCGCGATCTGGTGTCGGCGGTCGAAGCTCTGCAGAGCAAGCGAATGTTTTTCACGCCGCGGGTGAATGACCTTGTGTTGGCGGGATTCCTGGAGAAAGGGCACGCCATATTGCGGAACGAGCCTCCGAATTTGCCGATATTAACTGCTCGAGAACGTGAAGTTACGCAACTTCTCGCGGAAGGGAAAAGCTCCAAGGAAGTGGCAGTGCTCCTGAACTTGAGCACCAAGACCGTGGAAACGCATCGCAGCAACATAATGCGGAAACTGAGCTTGCACTCCATCCGCGATCTGGTTGTCTACGCTATTAAGAACAACATCATTCAGATCCAGATACCTCAAATTGTTAGCAGCACAACTGAAAGTACGGTGGCTTAACAGTTTTCCAGGAACTCGGAGTTTCGTGTCAGCTGCTAAAAAATGAAGTCCCGCCAAACCGGCCGGGACCTCCAACTAAGCGTTGCCGCAAGTAGAACGTTGACGAAGAAAACTAGGATGCGCGGCGCTGACGGTCGCGATTCTGGTCATCTTCCTCTGTCTGATTCTGGCCGCCCTTCTTCGGCTGCTGCACACCGGACTGGCCACTCTGTTTACCCTGGTCATGTTGCCCCTGCTGCCCTTGCTGCCCGGACTGACCACCCTGTTGTCCTTGTCCGAATTGGTTGCCTTGCTGACCCTTCTTTTCCGTATCGTCTGCCATGAATTACTCCTTTTAAGCGCGGAGCAACCCGCGCTCGTAAATTTATCGAAAGCTTTTACTTAGTTGCTGCAATGGACTGCAAAGGTTGGGAAAGAATTGAGCGCTGTTAAGTATGAGGTGCAAATCTGCAATCTGGCCTCGCCGCCGGGCGATGCCTCACTCATCAGGCGCGGGTTTTACGGGAAATGCTGTATAGACGACCGACCGGGCTAGAGGTAAAAAATAGAAGTCTGGTGCCAGTAGTCCATTGATTCCGTTGAAGGAAATCGTTGAGCAACGGTGAGCAATGGAGTGTTCGCTACTTCGTCCTTCGAGGTGTTTATGAAACGAACACCAACTGTAGTAGCAACATTGGCGATGCTGATGCTTATGCCCGCGCCCTTCATGCTCGCGCAAGACCCTGAGCCGAAGCTGCCAGCGGCCATTTTGGGCCCACAACTTATTGTGTGGTCGCACCAACAGACACCGCAGCCGATCCCCGATTCAACGCAACAACAAATCGCAAACCCCCAAACTCAACCGCAACTGGATATGAGAAGGTTCACCGGGAAGATCGTGAAAGACCTTGGCGAGTATGTCTTGAAGGTATCGAGTAGTGATATCGATCAAAATAGCAGTATGTATCGACTCGATGACCAGGACGCAGCCAAACCGTATGAGGGTAAAGAAGTAAATCTCGTAGGTATTCCGGTTGTGACCACCCACCGCATTCGCGTCACGAGCATCGAGGCGATTTGAATGGGCGGTTTTGCGGAGGCCCGGTCAGCATTGGAATTATTGCGGTAGCGTTTGCCTCCAAGGGTTAACCGATCAGTAAATCCGGTACTCACCTGATTGTCGATGGCCACAAAGGTTGTCATCCTGTTATGGCTCGGAGCAAATCGCCTCCGCAGGTTTTCATATTATTGTTGTTTATTCTCCCGTGAGGGCTTATGAAGCATAGTCCTTGGCCAACAAAGTCTTGTGAAGGCGGTTGGAGAGATCTTTATGTTGCGGCGCTATTCGAGAACGATAAGTCTAAACGGGCCGAACGAATTGCGATGGCTCAACTGGCAATCCGAGCCCGAAGACAACAATTATTGATGTCCGGGATAGCGAGGTCCGGAAACGATAAGCGAGAAAGGCAAGGACTGGACAACGCCCTCTTCTCCCTCCATGCTCTAGCAACTTCTCTTGCCATTACGCCTCGTATGGCTGCCAAAGCTCGAGCTGCATAGCGGATTTTTCGTAGTTATCGCTGTCTGGCGAAATCGCAATTCGGGTAAAGCGAGGGCTCTACCCCTCTAAGCGGGCCCGACTCTCCGGGTCCGCTTTTTTCTACAGGCCCTTCATTTTGCAGACTCTAGTTGTTGCAGATCGGCGAGCACTTCTTCGCTGTGGCCTTGCGGACCGACCTTCAGGTACACCTTCCTGATCACGCCATTTGGATCGATCAAGAAAGTATTGCGCGCGGCAAGGGTCATTCCGTTGTATTCCATGACCGAGCCATATTTTTCAACGACTGCATGATTAGGATCTGCAAGCAGTTTGAAGTTCAAGCCTTCTTTCGTACAGAAACCCTTGTGGGAATCCACGTTATCCACGCTGACGCCCAGGATCACGGCATTTTTCTGTGTGTATTTGTCGATGTCGCGCTGGAAATTGTGGGCTTCGATGGTGCAACCCGACGTAAAATCCTTAGGGTAGAAGTAAAGCACAACCCACTTGCCCTTGAACTGATCGAGAGAAACCTGTGCCCCCTCCTGGCTGGGCAAACTGAAAGCCGGGGCTTGATTGCCGGCGGTCGGCGGTTGAGGCTGATCCGCGGCAACCGCAAACGTGGCAGCCAGGACTAAAGTCGCGAAAAGCATCGAAAAAACCTTCATAAACGCTCCCTTCAACTCCCAATAATGATAAATGAAAACGATCAATGATGACCGCAGGGCTTTGTCAACAGATTGTCACAATACGATTGTCAGCGCGAAGATTGTCGCGACGAGGCGATACGTCAATTTGAAATTATTCTGAGGATTTAGAGGAAGTCCGCGTTCCAGCGGGGCGATTCATCGCCGAAACATCACGCGCCATCGCGGCTTTGATTCGCTCGACGTGGACTATCTCCAGTCCTTCGCCAAGCAGCACTTCACAAACAGCTCCAGGTTCGGCCTTACACCGAGGGCAGGGTAGATCCAAAGGGCTACGAACAACATGTTTTGGAAGCACGCAGTCTCCATGCACAGCCTTGCCGTTACTGTCTGTTTTCGCCTCTTCCATCGGCACGAGCTTGCCACAACTGACACCAGTGAAAAATAGTGTTCGACATGGGCCGAGAAGTGTAGCAAGCAAGCTGTCCAACGTCGGTACGTTATAGTACGGAGAATGATAGAGGAGAATAGTAGGGAAGAATAGCAACGGAAGAATAGCAACGGAAGACTCTCAAAATCAGCTGTCATTCGCAGAAAATTCACACGCAGAAAATTTAAACTGGACTATGCCATCCCAAATTCAACCCGCCACGAAGCATGCCTTCCGCAAGGAGTTTCGCCCAACCCTGCGTCTTGCATTGCCGCTAATCCTGGCCGAAGTTGGCTGGATGAGTATGGGTGTAGTGGACACCATCATGGTCGGCCGGCTTCCAAATAGCGCGGTGGCAATCGGAGCGACCGGCCTCGGGCAAAGTCTCTACCACGCCGTGGCAATCTTCGGTGGCGGACTACTGCTGGGCATGGACACTTTCGTGGCGCAAGCCCATGGACGCGACGACATCCAGGACGCCAGGCACTCGCTAGTGAATGGATTTTTTCTGGCTCTAGTCCTTACTCCGATTCTTATGCTGCTCGTATCGTTCTGGCCGATGCTGATGCGGCGGTTTGGAGTGAGCCCTGAGCTGATCCAACCGATGCAGCCGTTCTTGCAGGCACTGAACTGGGGAACTTTGCCGCTATTGTGTTATTTCGCGCTCCGGCGATATCTGCAGGCGGTGCACGTGGTGAACCCCATCATGTTTGCGCTGATCTCCGCCAACATTGTGAACCTGGTCGGAGACTGGGCCCTGATTTACGGACATCTTGGTTTTCCAGCGATGGGCATCACTGGTTCGGGTTGGTCGACCTGCGTGGCGCGTATTTATATGGTGGCCGTTTTGGTAATCACGCTTGCTTATGTCGAATCCAAGCGCGATCTGCCCGACGCGATGGGTGCGATTCGGATCGACTTGAAAAGAATATGGGCCCTGCTGACGCTGGGCGCGCCGGCCGCTACACAAATATTATTCGAGATTGGCGCGTTTTCTGCAGCTACCGCGCTCATCGCGAAGCTCGGACCAGTTCCGCTCTCCGGTCATGAGATTGCCATTAACTGCGCCGCACTTACATTCATGGTCCCGCTGGGAATAAGTTCGGCAGCGGCGGTTCGCGTAGGCCACCAATTAGGAAGAGGCAATCCAGCGAGGGCGCATCTTGCTGGATGGTCCGCGATCTTGCTCGGAGCCGGATTCATGACTTTTACCGGCCTGGTGTTCGTCACATTTTCGAAACAGCTTGCACGCCTGTTTACACCCGACCCGGCGGTGATTCGAGTTGGTGCGACACTCTTGCTGGTGGCCGCAGCTTTTCAGCTATTCGACGGATTGCAGACGGTCGCCACCGGCGCTCTGCGTGGCAGCGGCGACACTCGCACACCAATGCTTGCCAACCTCGTCGCATATTGGTTGATAGGGCTGCCTTTCGGTTATGTGTTGTGCTTTCGATTCGGCTGGGGCGCGCTGGGAATCTGGATAGGGCTCTGCATCGGACTAATGATCATTGGCAGCGCTCTTCTTCTAACCTGGCATAAGCGGCTGCGCTCCAAAGCCTTCGCCGCGCTGACGACGCGGTGAAATTGCGCAGCTCATACCCATAACGGTCTTTATTCTCGCAGGGATATTCTTTCTCCGCTATGTGATCAAATCTCCCCCTAGCGGCTCAATTTGAATCGGTTTTGAAAAGGCACGATTTCACAATTTGCCGAAAACCGCACTTTCGGTTCCGGCTTTTGGGTGGCGCAGCGGTTTACCGCTGCGATAAAAGCTTGGTTCCAAATGTCGGCTTTAGCCGCTGAGAAACGAAGCTGCTCTTAAACTGAAGGAAGGATTAGGTTACTCTTAGGTTCACTCACTTCCTTCCCCAATTGTGTGCAAGAGTGCACATCTTCCGGGCCGCAATTCTGCCAGGATTATCAACAAGTCCAGACCCGGACGGGAGACCAAGAATGATGATGACCACCACCCAGGACAAGTGTGCTCACCTGCCATGCCGGTGCTTTGTGCAAACCGGCGACAAATACTGCGGTCAACCCTGTAAGGAAGCAGGATCCGAAGAGGTCGAGATCGCATGCCAATGCGACCATGGGCCTTGTCCTCTTACCGCATGAAAGCGTTGCAAATACGGCTGCAAATAAAAGAGCAGCAAACCTTTATTCAACAAACCGAATCTCAGATTGGCTAAAGAAGGCCTAGCCATGAAAGAGCGCCGAAGCATGCCACTGCAGCCTGACAATACGGCCAGAAATACACATCGAGCGCCCAAGCCGGGCGCAACTCCGTGATCGGCCAAAAACCCATGACGGTCGGGGGCGTGAGCCCTCAACTTCCCAGGGAAGAGACATCACCCATGTTCCCGACGGCGAACGCCTCCCTGGGAGTGATCGGCAAGTTTTTCGAGTGGTTCGGCGAACTCGGCATATTTTTCTGGCAAGTATTGCGAGCCGCAGTGACGCCGCCGTTCGAATTTCGGGAATTTATTCATCAGCTTGACGAGGTCGGATCGAAGTCGCTGCCGCTGGTCGCATTGGCTGGCGCAGCCGTGGGCGTGGTTCTTTCTCTGGAAGCCCGCTACAGCCTGACTCGATTCGGAGCCAAGTCGCTGCTTCCAGCCGCCATCGTATTCTCCGTTATCCACGAGACGGGACCGATCATCACCGGCCTGGTGGTCAGTGGCCGGGTGGGTGCCGGGATTGGCGCGGAGCTGGCGTCGATGAAAGTAACCGAGCAGATCGATGCCATCGAGGCTTCCGCGGTCAACCCCTATAGATTATTAGCGGCGACCCGCATCCTGGCGTGCATTTTCATGCTGCCTTTGCTGACCCTCGCAGGCGACGCATGCGGTGTGTTCATGGGCTGGGTGACGCAGGCCTTAGCGGAACCGCTTTCCTTCCATCAGTTCATCAACGCCGGTTTTAAAGGCGCAGATTTCAATGATTTTCTGCCACCTACCTTTAAGACCGCCGTATTTGGCCTGATTATCGGACTGGTCGCGTCTTTTCAGGGAATGCGGACTCAAGGTGGTGCCGAAGGGGTGGGTCGTGCCGCCACAAGTTCAGTGGTGTTGTCGTCACTTATGGTGATCCTTGCCGATGTAGTACTTGTGAAATTCATCCTCATATTTTTTCCCTAGGTATCCGTGAATATTCCTTTAACAACTCGCGAAGCAAGTATGGATCCAGCCGATCAGATTGCGATCAATCGAACGGCAATGGAGGAAGACGACGGCACCCCAGCTGTCGCCGTCGAGGACTTGCACAAATCCTTCGGAACGCAAAAAGTCTTGAACGGAATCAGCTTGACCATAAGCCGGGGTGAGACCCTGGCTGTGCTCGGCCGCAGCGGCACGGGCAAGAGCGTATTGCTACGAATCATTATTGGATTACAAAAGCCAGACACAGGGTCGGTTCGCATCTCTGGTCAAGAGATTACGGGACTAAGTCTCGATCAACTCGGCGAAATCAGAAAGAAGATGGGTTTTCTGTTTCAGCACGCCGCGCTTTACGACTCGCTGACCGTCGAGCAGAATGTGGCGTTTCCTCTGCAACACCATAAGAAGGATATGTCGAAATCTGAGCAGGCCGACCGGGTCAGGCAACTACTGACGGAAGTCGGCATGGATGGCCATTTTCAGAAAATGCCATCAGACATTTCAGGTGGCATGCAAAAACGAGTAGGGTTGGCACGCGCTCTCGCTTTAAGTCCGGAAATTCTGCTCCTCGACGAGCCCACCGCCGGTCTCGATCCCATCAGCTCCGCGGAGATTGACGATTTGGTTCTAAAGCTCCAGGAAGAGCATCACATGGCATCCATCGTTGTGACCCACGATCTGCATAGCGCAAAGACAATCGCTGATCGTCTGGCTCTGCTTGATAAAGGAAATGTAGTCATCGAAGGCAGCTTTGAAGAGCTGCAGAAAAGTGACATCGAATTCGTCAGAGAGTTTCTAAAGCATTCATAGCGGGGAAATATGGTCGGAAATATAGCGGGAAGTTCGGTAATGGTGCAATTTGAATCGGTTTTGAAAGGGCACGGCTTTAGCCGTGCCGCAAGCCGTCTTTTCATCGCGGCTTTAGCCGCTGAGAGACAACAATTTTCAAACTGCACTATTAGCGGAAGCATGGAGGACATATGTCGAGAACGGCGCGGTTAGGAGCTTTCATCGTTGCGACCTTGGCAATTCTGGCAGGCGGCATCTTTATCATCGGAAGCAAGCAGTATCTCTTCAGCTCTACGTACCAATTGAAGGCGCAATTCGACAACGTCGAAGGCTTGGATCAGGGAGGCGACGTGCGCGTAGGCGGGGTTCACATTGGAACCGTGCGCCACATCGAGTTGCCTCACCGGCCTGGAGAAAAAGTTACGGTCGTCATGGATCTTGGCAAATCAACACACGAGATCATCAAGAAAGACTCCGTGGCTTCAATCGAAACTGAAGGGTTGTTAGGCAATCAATATCTGGCCATCTCCTCTGGGTCGGCTGGAATCGCCGATGTCCGGGACGGTGACACCATCGCGAGCCAGCCGCCGCTCGAAATGTCAGACCTGCTGCAAAAAGCGAGCGGCCTTCTCGATACCAGCCAGCAAGCCATCCAGAATGCCACACGCGCAACGGCGAATCTCGACTCCATCAGCGGCAAAATCAATTCGGGGCAGGGAACTGTAGGAGCGCTGGTGAACGACAAAAAGCTCTACGCCAATCTCGAGCAGACGACGGCCACCATGAACAACACGATGGTCCAGGCGCAAGCCGGAGTTACCGACTTCCAGGAAAATATGGAAGCCCTGAAACACAATTTCTTTGTACGTGGATATTTCAAGAACCGCGGCTACGAAGATGCCAACGAGCTGGCAAAAAATGAAATCGAACGGCTGCCACAGGGCACGCCAGTAAAAGAGTTTACCTACTCAGCCAAGCAGCTTTTCGATAAGCAGGATTCCGCGAAACTGAAGAATCAGAAGTCTCTCAACGACGGCGGCGATTTTCTGGCGAATAATCAGTTTGGATTTGCGGTGGTCGCAGTCTCCGCTGGCATGGAAGGCGATACCCAGAAGGACTTGGTGTTGACCGAAGCTCGGTCCATGGTAATCCGCGAGTATCTGGTCGAGAACTTCGGATTCGACGACAGTCAGCTCAAAACTCTGGGCATGGGGAAACAAACAGACGCGAAGTCAGATACGAAGAAGGATGCTGCCTGGGGCACTGTACAGATTTTGATCTATCCTGCGGGAACCGAAATTCCGCCCAACAAGCAGACACAGGGAGGGATTGCCTCCAAGACAACGCCAGACCAACCGCCCCAGTCCTCTGCGAACTCGCCATCGAAGCCACAGTAGCGGCCACCCCGGAGAATCCCCAGGACTGAATAATCGAATATTAGTGAAGCAGTTCGCACAGAACGCTTCAGTCCAATTATGGTAAAGTCTGTGGCGAAGTGATATTTGCCATGAGTAAACGTATTCTCGCAACTGGGATGTTGTTGGCATTTGCTCTCTCCTGTGTTGTTTGCAAGGCCGCAGCCCAGGAGCGTATTCCCGTACAAGCTGAATTGGTTCGAGCATTCGAGGCCGGACGGGTCAAGGTCGGCGATCCGGTGCTCGCCAAGGTCGCAATAAAGTGGCAGGGCCCCCAATGTGCACTTCGGCAGGGAGCCATCCTCAATGGCCGGATTGTTGCCCAAAGCATCCATTCGAAAACTGAAAAGACATCGGAGATTGCTCTGCTGTTCGATAGCGGTCAATGTGATGGGCCCGATATGAAGCCATTGCCGATGACCGTCGCCGCTGTGCTTGCCGCAGATCCTAACCAGGACAAGAACATGTATGAAAACCAGCCCCTAAGTGACGCTGTCGGACTTGGGTTGGGAAGGGACCCCGGCCCCAATGGAGTCGGAGGTTCGAGCAGCGGCCCGAGAAGTATTACACAGGCAGCGGCGACCGTTTATGTTTCACCGCCTCGCTATAAAGGTCCAACCGCAGTGATGCCTGGACAGGTCGTCGGCATCAGGGGCATGAAGTTGAACGTTGGAGCTGGGCCGGAAGGAAGTTCAGTTCTTTCGGTTTCCGGACACAATGTCCGACTCGACGCCGGCTCTCAGTTCATTCTTGTCCCCAACCTGAATGCCCCGACCCCGGTAGCAGCGAACGTAGCCCCGGCCGCGCCAGCGCCTTCGATCCCCGCACCTGCAAAAGTACCGGATGAGGTCGATGCTGCAGATGAGACTGATGTCTGTCTACCGCCGCAATGCAGTGTTGCGCTCGCCCCGAACGAAGCAGAAGCCGGAGCCACCGCGGCCTGGGCGACATTGTCGGTCAAATCGCTCGGCTATATCCCGGCGCGGCTCGATCGCGGAATGTACAGCTTCGACTATGCCTCGACCGTCTCGTACCTCGGTCCCAAGGAGCTGTTGTTTACCTTCAACCCTCACACATTGGTTCCGCGCACCGGTGCGGAAGCGGAACTCGCCAAGCTACGCATCATTCGTGCCGTCTTGATCAATGTGCAGGATAGGAAAGTGGAAAAGACCGTTGAATGGAAGGTGCCCGACGCACAACAATATCTTTGGCCAATTGATCGGGACCGGGCACTGGTTCATGTTGGCCGTGAGTTGAGAGTATATGGACCGGGCCTGAAGCTGGAGCAACGGTTGTCGCTCAATGGCCCTCTTGCGTTCGTGCGCACCTCGCCGTCTTCAAAGTATTTTGCCGTCGGCGTAGTGCAGGAACGTCATTCCGAAGTAGTGCACCGTCAGTTGGTAGAAGCGGAACAACAAGATCCTGAAGAAGATATTGAGATCAAGGTTCTCGATGGCAACTTCCACACTCTGGCCACGGTTGTGCGATCTTCGCGAGCTGCACTGCCTGTATTGTCAGACAATGGAGAAATTCGGGTTGTAAGCCAGAGCAAGAATCGATGGCAGCTCATCGAGGATGCCTGGGACGCACAAAAACATGTTTTGGCCCACGTAAATTCGACTTGCAGGCCGGAAGCGACAGCCCTGCCGCCAGATTTGTTGTTCGTGGTCGGTTGCGACCGTCAAACCACCGGAAAGTGGTTCCGCGTGCTTCGACCTGACGGCAAACCGGTGCTGAAAGGGGCGTCTTCCTCGACTGAATTGGAACAAATCGCCAACGGAGTTGCGACCGGAAGCGCCTTTACAATTGGCATGGCGGAGGCGTCGAAATCGATTATGTTCGACTCCGCTTTTTCTACCGCTGATCTTAAAAGTGAGCACATCGTTGTGTATCGCGCCGAGAATGGGGAGAGGATATTTGCGGTCACAGTCCCTTCCCCGGTGCCGACGGTGCAGACATTCATGCTCTCGCCCGATGGCAACCAACTCGCCGTATTACAAGGAGATCAGATTGCATTTTTCGAAATGCCAACCGCCGGTAGTCGACGATAGCCGGCAGCCGACAATAAATAGTCGACGCTTGTGCAGAGTGCTTGATGCGACTTAGCCCTTGATCGTACTCTGGCTGTGATGAAGCTGCGATTTCGAAAAGCCCTTGCATCATGCGCCATCTGCGCTTTCCTGATTGCTCCCGCGAGATTATCGGCGCAGAGCGAAGTTGAGCCTTCATCTGGAAATTTGGCCTTAATCAAGGATGCCGCTCAATCGATTGCGGCCGGTGATCTGACGCGAGCCGAGAGCACACTGAATATTGTCCTGGGTACTGCGCCCGACGATTTCCGCGCGCTGAATCTTCTGGGGATTGTCCGGGCACAGCAACAGCGCAACACCGACGCAGAAAAGCTATTCAAACGAGCGATTGAGCTCAAGCCAGATTTCGCCAGCGCTCACGTCAGTTTAGGAATGTTGTACGTACAGATGTCGAAGCCGGACGAATCTATTCCTCAATTTCAGGAAGCACTGCGTCTCGATCCCAGCCGTACGGATGCTCGCGCCTCTCTGGTGAACGTCTGGCGTGACCAGGCTCATGCAGCGGTCAGCCAGAACAATCCGGAAAAGGCATTGTCCTTCCTGCTCCAGGTCCGCAAGACAAGTCCGAAGGATGCAGATGTCCTCTATGACTTCGGGATGGTTGCGCTGAGGATGTCTTTGTTGCCCGATGCAGTCCAGGCTTTTCACGATGTCCTGGATTTGCGCAAAGATGATGCCCGTGCTCTCTACGCGTTGGGTAGAGCGCAAATGGCACAAGTGAACTATGAGGATGCCCGTGCCACATTCGATCGCTATCTCCAGCTTCATCCATCCGATGCGTCTGGCCATTATGCCTTGGGCATGACCTTGGAGGCTCTGCAGCGCTCAGCCGAGGCTCGAAGCCAATTCGAGAAATCGATTGAATTACAGCCCGCTCAAACCGAGTCTTATTTTCAACTTGGACGGATCGACCTGGAAGCCGGAGATCTTCAAACAGCCGATGAGCAATTCAATCGAGTACTAAAACGAGATTCTCATCATGCCGGGGCCCTCGCAAGCATGGGACAGCTAAAGTTTCAGCAAAAGGACTACGCTCAAGCTCTCGAATTGCTGGAGAGAGCCGTGGCCGCCGATGATTCGCTCCGCGAGGCTCACTACTATCTGGGAATGACTTATGCGCGCATGAATCGCAAGGATGATTCCGACAAAGAGCTGGCGATTGCGGCCCGGCTCGAACATGCAGAAGTGGAACGGCACCAAAACGTGCTCAGGATTATCGATCCCGATCAGGCTCCCGCGAGCGATCAGAAGAAGTAAGCTTCCCGCGCGAGCGTCGGCTGTTTCGCAACTGAAATCCGGCCGAAGTCGTAACAACTATCACGATTATTTATTCGCGGGATTGCCACCTTCGAGGGCAACCTTAGGCCAATCATCGACCCAGGCAATCGTGGAGATCTGCAAGTACGCATGGCCCGTGGTGCCATCATAAGCGTGGAAGACGATGATATCTCCGTCCTTCTGCTGCAGCACCGACTCGCCACCGGGTCCGATCCAACGGCTGTTTCCTAACAATAAAGGAGTCCCTCCTCCATCCAACATCGGCGTACCCTGAGCATCAACATACGGGCCAGTTACAGATCGAGAACGCGCCACCATCGTCTTGTAGTTGCTCTTGGTTCCACGGCAACACAAGTCAAAAGAGACAAAGAGATAATAAAAGTCGTCATGACGAATAATAAAAGGCGCTTCAACCGCCTGCCAATCGCCGGGCAATCCCGGAGGATTTGCCGGCGGGTTATCCGGACGCTTACGTCTTGCAATGGAATACAGCTTCGCGTCTTCGGGTGACAGCAGCCCGGTCTTCGCGTCTATGCGCCGCATCTTGATACCCGTCCAGAAACTGCCAAAGGACAACCACGGCTGTCCCTTTTCATCCAACACCAGATTGGGGTCAATCGCGTTGAAATCATCTTCGAGCCGAGAACGCAGCACTAAGCCGTGATCCACCCAATGGAAATCTGGACTCTTCGTGTTCAGGGTCTTATTAGTGAGCAGAGCAATTCCCGAAGTGTTTTTGCCGAACGCTGAAAAGGCATAGTAAAGATGGTATTCACCGTTGAAGTAAGAGATATCCGGCGCCCAAAGCTCCTTCGTCTCGGGACTTTCTTTTCTGATCCATTCAGGAATTTTGTCAAACACATTCCCGCACCGCTTCCAAACGTGCAGATCCTGAGAACAACGGATGGGAAGTTCTCCGTCTCGTACTGGCCCATTAGCCGTTCCGAACAAGTACCAGGTGTCACCATCCTTAGCGATTGAGGGGTCGTGGACGTATTCCACATCGCCTTCAACCTTTATAACTTGTGGGACGTTTTGCTGATTTTTCTCTCCATACGCAAGTGCCACGTTCAAAAGACAAATGGCAAGAAAACGGAAGAAGACGGCAGCTTTGTTTTGCATCTGGACGCCTTTCGCATGAAACGAAAACTTGGGGAAAAATGTTTTTCAGCAGTACGATACCAGAAATCGTTTACTGAGGGCCAGATCCTTGTGGTACGGTCATCACCGTCTGTACCAGGTCCCCTAGTTGTTGAGCGGTAAAATTATTGCCTTCCAGATTGGCGGCCAGCTTGCCCTGCCGGTCGATAACCACTGTATGGAAGGAATGGACAAATAAAGCTTCGTCAGGATAGAACGCCATATCAAACCTGCGGCACAGTTGCTGAACGTCGCTCGGCGGACCGGTCAAGAAGTGCCATGTGTTGGCGTTCGCCTTCCAGGTACGAGCGTACTTTGTCAATGTCTCCGGCTGATCGTTGGCGGTATCGATCACCACTGTCAGCAGTATCAGGTCCCGGCCCATGCGGCTTTCGAAACGCCTCTGCAGAAGGCCAAAATTATTAGACAGTCGAATGCAGTAATCCGGCCGCGGACAGCGCGTGTAGATAAATGTGATCGCCACCACCTTACCCGCGAACTGGGAAAGTGAAACGTGCTGCCGATTCTGGTCGATCAGCAAAAAATCAGGCACTTGTTGACCAACATGCAGAACGTCCCCCTTTGTTGAACTCGTCGCCATCGCCTTCTCCATCAATTTGTAGCGGCGAGCTTCGGTCGGATCCAACTCCAGGCTTTCGAAAGGGCGCACGTGAATATTTTCCGCATACGACGAATCTTTATCCACGATCAATGAAAAGTCTACGATCATGCCCGGCTCCAGACCTTCAAGCATCTTCGGATTGTGCACGGCAAAAGGCATGACCATAGCGTCCATGTAGCCTGGAATTTCCCTGCAGGATACAGACATAGTCTGGTTCTGCCGATCAACCTTCAGGAGCACCCCAGTGACATCGTACTTTTGCGATGCCCAGAGGCGGACGGCAACAAAGAAAATGATCGGGATCATTCCCCATCTGTGTCGAGGCAGCTTTTCTATTCGGTTCATGAGTATCAATGTCGTCGCGGCCAAGCTGTCCTGACCCGATTCTTACTTCTTAGTCTTATCCTCGCTTGTTTGCCCGGCATCTTGCGCCGAAGACATCTTGATGTCCCTCGCAGCGCCTCCCAAGCGGAACGGATGCCGCTCCAGCCTGGTATAGTCTTTGGCCAATTCCTTGATCTCCAGGAACTGATTAGACGCAACGTTCGTGAAGTTTTGCCGCGAATTACTCGCGGGCCACCAGACCTCCAAATCAAGAATGCGGGCCGATTTTCCTAGCCCGATATGCTGCGTGAGAGGCGACGCGCCAAAGGATCCTCCGCTGCCCACCGTGCGATAAATCGAGCGCACCGCCTTGCCTTCATTCTGCACCGTGACCTTGATGCGTGCGCCGATTGCGGCGCGGTTTGTCTTTACGCCTACCAGGTGCAGGCTGATCCAGTCGTTGCCATTGCCCGGGTTTTCAAACAGGCGAAAAGCGTGACTGTCCCCTGGAACTGCCCCGCCAATCTCGGTAAGCAAGTCCTCGTCGCCGTCATTATCAATGTCGGCAAATGCCACCGCGTGTCCTTTGTGCAGTTCACCGGTGCCGGAAGAGGCCGTAACGTCGGTAAAGAATTTTCCTTCTTTATTGTGCAGCAGAACATTCGGTAGCAGCGACGCGTAACTGGGATTGCCCGTGCCCAAATACATATCCAGAAATCCGTCGTTGTCGATGTCTCCAAAATTCCCGCCCATTGGCATCAAGACGCGGTCCAAGCCAACTTCTGCCGTTACATCGCGGAAAGTCCCGTTACCGAGATTCTTGTAAAGTTTCAAAGTCTCAGCATTTGGAGTCAGACCAAGAAAGCTGCGAACGGATTCATCGACGCTTACGTAGTAGCTGGTAACAAACAAATCGGGCCAGCCATCATTGTCGTAATCGAAGAACCAGGCGGCGAAGCTCTGCGATGGCTTCTGCACACCAGCCTGCTTGGCAACTTCAGTGAACGTCTTGTCGTGGTTGTTGTGATAAAGAAAGTTGTCGCCATTCAGATTCGAAACGTAGAAGTCCACATAACCATCGTTGTCATAGTCGGCTGCAACCACGCCCTTGGTGAATGCAATACGGTCAACTCCGGCGGAATGAGAAATATCCTCGAATGTGCCGTCGCCTCGATTGTGAAAAAGCTGGCTTGGCTTATTTTCGTTGCCCACAAACAAATCAAGGTATCCGTCATTATCGATATCTGCCCAAACCGCAGTCTGAGTGTTTGTAGCGGGTTCGGCCAGACCACTGACGGCAGTTACATCGGTGAATGTGCCGTCGCAATTATTTCGCAACAGCGACTTCCGCTGAGGAAACTCCCAGGCGCCGCGCAATACTAAAATATCCAGACAGCCATCGTTGTTGTAGTCGGTCTGAATCAAATTGAGTCCGCCCAATTGGTCGCTAAGACCCGCCTGCGCACTGTGGTCGCTGAAGGTGCCGTCGCCATTGTTGTGAAAATAATGCATTGGGGCACACTGGCCGAAGTCCGACGTCACCACATCGAATAAGCCATTGCGTTCGAAATCATCAACAATCAGGCCTCCCGACATTGAATACAAATTGATCCCGGCAGCCGGTGCCACGTCCGTGAAGTGCCCCACATCTTCAGGGGACTCGAAGATCGATGGTGGGATCAGATATTGCTTTGGCACATCCGTGGGATATTTCCCCAGAGTCATGTAAGCAAGATTGAGCACCCACTTGACGTCCAGCGCATCTGGGTTGCGTTGCAAATACTTCAGCAGATATTCGATTGCCTTCTCGGAGGCTGCGGGCTTGGAATAACTCTGATTCAATCGCGGAGGAAAGATGCACCGGTCTCCCGGATGACGATAGACGTCGTTATCCATTTCGGACTTATGCAGATACGCAATGCCGAGTACCTCCTCTAGCTCCGGCAAAGCTCCGGTCACTTGGGACTCGGCAACTTGGTAAGCGGCCTGCCATTGCTCGATTGCCTTGTCCATTTCCCCATCGTACGCATACAAATTGGCCAGCGCATAGCGCATCTGGATAACATCCAAAGGACGACCATGAGCGACCCCCTCCGGGTTGGCCGGATCCAGGCTCTTCTTGACGTCATCGATCACCGAAGCCAAGGATTGCTGCCGAATCTGACACAGCGCACGCAAATTCTGGCTCCAGCCCTCGGGCTTAGAGAAATTGCGGAAAGCAAGATCGGCTTCCCCTTTTCCGCCAACATTAGGGGCGTAGCGAATCGTTCCCGTGGCCGCCGATGGAAGAATTCGCGCCGGGCTCGTATTTTGGAGAGCTTCCACTTCACCGGGCGCAACAATTTTCAGGATTGCGTATCCCGATGGCACTTGCACCACGCTTGTGATCTGCCCTGTCGCAACTCCTTTCAGAGCATCTCGTAATTCTGAGCGCAACGTGGAAAGATCCACGCGCCCCATGTACCCACCGTCAGATGCCGTCGGATCGATGGATAGCTCTCGAGCGAGAGCGGCAAAATCCTCGCCGTTCTTCAAGCGTTGCACGACATGATCGGCCTTCGCGGACGAATCCACGACAATGATCCTTAGGTCGGCAGCGTTCGAAGGGCCTTCGGCGCGAAGAATGCCGGCTGCTATCTGGAGCAGAAATGCTGAATAGACCAGTGCTCTGAAAGTCGTAAGAAAGACGCCACGGGAGCCAGCAGAAAGCCGTTGAATCTTCATTCGCAATCCGTCGACCTCGGGGTCTAAGAAAAGTCTAACGCGATTCAATCATGGCACGAGCCAAGCCTAAATCGCGACCAGGCGAATTCAGAAAAACTATAGCATCTCTTACAGCAAACGTTTACTATGTGGTCGGCATTCTTGCCCCCAGGGACATCCATGATTGCACGCCGAGAATTTCTCCGCAAAAGTTTAGTCAGCGCCGGTTGTGTTCTTGCTGCCAGAGCCTCCACGCCCTTCGCCTGGGGAGGATCTCCATCGACCGAATCTAAATTGATTGACTCCCGCATCGAAGTGCTAACCGGCGAGCCCCTTGGAACTATCTCCCCGAACCTCTACGGACACTTTACCGAGAACCTGAGTGGCGTGGTCTACGACGGCATCTGGGTTGGTGCCAACTCAAAGGTTCCCAACGTTGACGGTATTCGCAAAGAGCTCATCGATGAGATGCGCAAGATTAAAGCTCCAGTTGTGCGTTTTCCCGGTGGTTGTTTTGCGGACAGCTACGACTGGCGCGACGGTATCGGTCCGGCAGACAAAAGGCCGCGAAGGACCAACTTCTGGAACGGAGGAGAAACCGACGCAGCTCCCGCCAGTCACCGCTACGATCCCAATGAATTCGGCACGAATGAGTTCGCGCACTTCTGCAAGTTGATTGGCAGCGAGCCTTACCTGGCAGCAAATGTGCGCAGCCTTCCGGCCGAGGAATTCTATCGTTGGGTTGAGTACTGCAATTCTCCAGCGGGCAGCACAACGCTCGCCGACACGCGTGCCGCCCAGGGCTTTAAGGATCCATTTAACGTCCGCTACTGGGGAGTTGGCAATGAGTCATGGGGTTGCGGCGGAAACTTTACTGCTCAGGAGTACGCCGTGGAATTCCGGCGCTACACCACCTGGGTTCCGCGTTTTGGAAAGGAAAACGAATTGTCATTCATCGCTTCCGGCCCCAATGTGGATGACTGGTCGTGGACGAGAGGCTTCTTTGAGGAGATCGCTAAGAAAGGGCGCTGGCAACTGCGTGGGATTTATGGCTGGGCGCTTCATCACTACGCGTGGAACCTGAGTCGCGGCAAAACTCGCGATTGGGTGCAGGGAAAAGGCGATGCCCTCAAGTTCGATAGCGTGGATTGGTATGAGTTATTGAAGGAAGGCGATCGCATGGAAGGCCTGATTAACGGCCATTGGCAAGTGATGGGCGAAGAAGATCCCGAACACTCAGTCAAGCTGGTCGTCGATGAATGGGGGCCCTGGTACCGTCCTGGAAGCGAAGCTACTCCGGGAGATCAACTGGAACAAATGCCGACGCTGCGAGATGCGGTCTTCAGCGGAATGACGCTCGATACATTCAATCGTCATCCCGAAAAAATCGCGATGGCAAACTGCGCGCAACTAATCAACTGCCTCAATAGTCTCTATCTGGCGCACGAGGACAAGTTCGTGGTCACGCCCGTTGGCCATGTGTTCGCCATGTATGCGGCGCACCAAGGCGGCCAGGGATTGCGGACGATCTTCTCAGCACCCGCGATCCAATATGACCGTGATGGAAAGCCCGCTTCATTCTGGGGATTGAAGGGATCGGCTTCATTGCGTGATAAAGAGCTAACTTTGACCGTCGTTAACCCGAATGTAAGCAATCCATGCGAAGCCGAAATTGCCATCCGGGGCGCCGCACTAAAATCAGGATCGGCAACGACGCTCACGAACTCTGACATCCACGCGCACAACACTTTCGACCAGAGGCAAGTTGTCGTCCCAGAGACAAAAGCCCTGGAAATCAACGGACGGACGCTGATCTACGCATTCCCGCCAGCTTCAGTCACCAAGCTGAAATTGACTCTGTCGTAGATCCGACGGCACGGCAGCGGTGGAATCATTGCGAAATGGCACCTATCAGCTGATGCCCGGTTCGCCGGCAGTTGTTGATCTGGAGATATTGTTGTTCAAGTCGTTGGTGTTCAAGTCGCGCCGGATAATAGCACCTGCCGCTCTAGCGTTGGCGGTTCTGGGTCTGGTGTTTTTGTCGACTACTTGCGGCGGTGGCAGCGGCAACTCCACTTCGGCGCCACCTACTGTTTTCAGCAGCTACGATCTAACTGGCGCGATCACTCCAGTGCGCGATCCCAGCGTGATCCGCCAGAACAGCAGCTATTATGCTTTTAGTACCGATGCTGATGGACCGCCCGTCAATGGTTCTCTACCGATCTTGTGTTCCACCAACCGCGTGGCGTGGACTTCATGCGGCTATGTGTTCAGCCAGATTCCGCAATGGGTCACGGCGCAAGTGCCGGGCATTGTTGGATTGTGGGCTCCGGACATTTCTTATTTCAACGGCTTGTTTCACATCTATTACGCCGGCTCGACTTTTGGTTCCAATACGTCCGTGATCGGCCTCGCCACCAACACGACTCTTGATCAAACTGATCCCAGTTATCAGTGGGTCGATCAAGGTGAAGTGCTGGGATCGGTCTCCAGCGACGATTTTAACGCGATTGATCCGACCATTCTTGTGGATACCGACGGCAGCGTCTGGTTGACTTATGGAAGTTATTGGACTGGCATCAAGCAGAGACAGATTGATCCCACCACTGGCTTTTTGCTGGCTTCAAATCCGACCGTTTATTCCTTGGCCTATCGTCCGAACGTGCAGTACGACCCGATCGAGGGATCATCACTGGTTCACAAGGGAAACTACTACTATCTGTTCGTATCGTTCGACAACTGCTGCGCCGCCGACCCCTATCAGGACACGTATCGCATCATGGTCGGGCGAGGCAGCACTCCGCAAGGCCCGTTCACCGATATGAACGGGACAGCCATGATGCAGGGTGGCGGCACGCAATTGCTGGCTGGCAACGGTGTCACTTGGAACGGCCCTGGTGGGGAAACGGCTTATCTCGATTCGCAAAATGGCGACATCATTGTTTTTCACGCGATTCAACTGCCCGACGGCGCCGCATACCTTTTTGTTAACTCGTTGACTTGGCCGAACGACTGGCCCCAGATCCAGCCTTGACTCTCACCGACAATGCTGGGAATCTATGATCCACCAACCAACCGCTGGGGCGACCGGGGAGAGAAATGCATAAAAGTTTTCAGTGGTACGCGGCTCGCTGCGGGGTCAGCGTCTTTTTGGCGATTTGCTTCTGCTCGCCGGTATGGGCGGCGGATGTGCCATGGACATCCGATCAAGCCAATAAGTGGTACTTGCAGCAACCTTGGCTGGTAGGCAGTAACTTCATTACGAGCAGTGCCATCAACGAATTGGAAATGTGGCAGCCCGACACCTTTGATTTGCCGGCCGTCGACCGCGAACTCGGCTGGGCCCAGTCCTTGGGCATGAACACTATGCGCGTCTTTCTCCACAATCTCTTGTGGCAGCAAGACTCACAGGGTTTTCTTCGTCGCATAGATCAGTTTCTCGAGGTCGCCGATAAGCACCATATCCGAATCACGTTTGTGCTGTTGGATTCAGTTTGGGATCCTCGTCCGCATCTAGGCAAACAACCTGCCCCTAAACCTCACGTTCACAACTCCGGTTGGGTTCAAGCTCCAGGAGCTGATCTCTTAAAAGATGAGTCACGCTGGAACACGGAATTAAAACCGTACATCATCGGAGTGCTCAGCCATTTTCACGATGATAAGAGAGTCTTGATGTGGGATCTGATGAACGAACCTGATAACCGCAATGATGTCTACAAAGCGACCGAATTGCCCGACAAGGCTGCACGAGCGCTAAAGCTCCTGCGCGAAGAATGGAAATGGGCGCGCATTGTCAATCCCGCGCAGCCTCTTACGAGCGGCGTTTGGAAAGGGAATTATTCGAGCGATTCTTCCCTCAGCGAGATGGAGCGCTTCCAGTTGCAGAACTCCGATGTGATCACCTTTCACAGTTATGATCCGCCCGACGTGATGAGTCGCAGGATTGATTCTCTACGTCGCTACCATCGTCCGATCATATGCACTGAATACATGGCGCGGCCGCTCGGCAGTACATTTGCTTCCATTCTCCCGCTGCTGAAAAAAGAGCACGTGGGCGCATATAACTGGGGTTTTGTGAATGGTAAATCTCAGACCATCTATCCCTGGGATTCGTGGGAGAAATCCTACAGCGGTGAACCTGCGATTTGGTTTCACGATATCTTCCGCAAAGACGGTGCGCCGTACGATGCCAGAGAAACTGAGTTGATCCGCCAGTTGACTGGCGTAGATGCAGTTGGCCGGTGATATGAAGAACAATCCTGCGACGACGATTGCAAACTTAATTGCAAACTTAATTGCAAGGACAATTGCACCCCTGGTGTTGGTAGCAGTTATGTTGCAAACTGTACCGCGCGCTTTTTCACAGAAGCCCAAAGCTGATCCATCCGCTGTTGCCCCGGTCCAGCAAACGCAAGGCGCCGTTTCCACCGGTGGTGTTCATACCGCAATCTTGGATAGCGAAAAGCGCCCCATTACAGCGGGAGGCTTTGTCGACACTGGGCCCATCGTTTTTCAGGACGTCGCCGAAAAGGCCGGCTTGACGCGTTGGCGCCATGTGATGGGCTCGGACGAACCGCGTTTTATTCTCGAGACTGTAGGTTCCGGTGTCGCTTTAATCGACTACGACAACGATGGATGGCTGGACATCTACTTCGTCAATGGCTCAACTTATGACGCGATGTCTGGCAAGGCCTCGCCTCCTCATGCCGCTCTCTTCCACAACAATCACGACGGCACCTTCACCGATGTCGCCCAACAGGCCGGAGTTACCAATGATCGCTGGGGCTTTGGAGTGGCCGTCGGAGATTACGACAATGACGGCTGGCCCGATCTCTACGTAACGAATTTTGGCAAGAATCGTCTGTATCACAATAATCATGATGGAACCTTCACTGACGTCGCTGAGAAAGCAGGAGTGGCGTTGAGCAATTGGTCGACCGGCGCCACCTTTGGCGACTACGATGGCGATGGCCGGCTCGACCTGTTTGTTCCCGGCTACGTGCATTACGATCTCGACCACCCGCCGGTACCAGGCTCCCCTGCGGTCGCTTTTTCGACTTGCGAATTTCGGGGCATGAAGGTGATGTGCGGCCCGCGCGGATTAAAGGGCGAGCCGGATCATCTTTTTCACAACAATGGCGACGGCACCTTTACGGATGTCAGCGAAAAGGCTGGAGTCGGTGATTCGAATCGCTACTATGGCCTCACCGCGGTCTTCGCCGACGTCAACAACGATGGCAAAGTCGATCTGATGGTGGCCAATGACTCCACGCCAAATTATCTGTACATCAACAAGGGCAATGGGACTTTCGAGGATGCAAGCTATGCGTCCGGCTATGCACTGAATGAGAACGGCAATGAGACGGCGTCGATGGGAATCGCTGTGGGAGACTATTTGAACAATGGCATGTTGGATCTCTACAACACGGTCTTCTCTGACGACTACAACCCGCTCTATAAAAACGAGGGCGATGCGAACTTTGCCGATGTCAGCTACCAGACCGGTATCGCCGAGGCGACGATCCCATTTCTGGGATGGGGGACGGGCTTTCTCGATTATGACAACGACGGGTGGAAGGATCTTCTAGCGGCAAACGGGCACGTCTATCCCGGAGTCGATCAGACAGATTGGGGCACCACGTTTGCTCAACGTCCGTTGTTATTTCACAATTTGCGGAATGGCAAGTTTGAGGTCGTCCCGCCGGTGAAGGGAACAGGTCTGGCTTCATTGCTGACCGCCCGAGGCGCGGCTTTCGGTGATCTGTTCAACGACGGCAAAATCGATGTCGTGATCAACCAACTCCATAATGTTCCAGCGCTTCTTCGCAATGTCAATTCCGACAAAAACCACTGGGTCGGCCTGAAACTGGTTGGTGGACCGAAGAGTCCGCGTGATGCCATCGGGGCGGCTGTTTATCTGACCGCGAATGGCATGCGCCAGAGAGCGGATGTAATCAGCGGCGGCAGTTATGCTTCTTCGAATGACTTTCGCTTGCACTTCGGGCTTGGGGAGGC